>Ga0222684_1000003_pt1 | contig 84130 bp, 70 predicted proteins | sample AntAcemetage1075_FD_181150 | JGI IMG/M metagenome (GOLD analysis project Ga0222684, IMG submission 181150) | Saline water microbial communities from Ace Lake, Antarctica - #1075 | ecosystem: Environmental > Aquatic > Non-marine Saline and Alkaline > Saline | place: Antarctica: Ace Lake...
GTTCTTATAGGAGTCGACGTCGGCAAAGTAAAAAGGCCTCTTTTCACCGAGACCGAAGTAAAGGCGTGCATCAGCCTGGCCTGGGATGAGGGAAATATCACGGCGGATGAGAAAAAGATGTTGTCACGGGTCTTTACCCTCAACGATAAAGCCGTTAGTGATATCATGGTTTCCCGGAAGCAGATGGTGGTTATCGACTCTAATTCACCTGTAGAAGCTGTGGTGAAGACCATATTGAAGCCCGGCTACACGCGTTTCCCGGTGAGCAAAGGGAAAAATCTGGATATTATCGGATTTCTCCATGGCAAGGATGTACTCAAACTGTTCCACCAGAAAAAAAACATCTCCATACGGAAAATTATTCGACCCCCTAACTTTATACCGGCCGATCGTACTATTGACTCACAATTACGCAATTTCCAGGCGAAAAGACTGCACCAGGCAGTTGTTCTTGGCAACGGTGGGGAGATTGTCGGCCTTGTAACCCTGGAAGATATACTGGAGGAACTGGTAGGCGCTATCAGAGATGAACATGACTTTTCATAAAAAGAAAGTGAAGTTTTTATGTGAAGTCCCGGGAAAATCTTACTTAATTATTGACAAGAGCAAGCGTATTTGATTCATTTCTGCGCTGGATTATATGCCAATAGTCAATCCTATATTCATGGTCTGCGCATAGGGTAATTGATATGACGCGGTGGCATCTTCGGTATTTGCCGCCATCCGCGCGAATAAATGATCGCGCCAGGAGGCCATGCCCTGTTGTTTACGGCCGGCCAGCAAATTAACATGACCGACAAAATAGTTCACCGTCGCCAGATCCACCAGCAATCCGTGTTCCGCGCACAGAGCCAGGTCCGAGGGTATATTGGTGCCCTGCATATAGCCGTAACGAAGCACCAGGCGTATAAACCCAGCATCATGCCGGGTTATTTCGATGCGCTCCTTCGAATCGACTTTGGGCACCGGTTCAATAATCACTGTGGTCAAGATAACCGTTTCATGGAGTATGCCGGTACGTCGAACAAACTGTTGTAATGCCGGTGGCGAATCTCCCAGTCGACCGGTGAAAAAGACCGCGACACCGGCGACGCGGCTAATCGATTCGGCAGAGATGCGACCGATAAAGGTTTCCAGATTGGTGGTGGTTTTGGCGATCAGTTGTGACACGATCATTACACCGCGCCGCCAGGTGGTCATCACGCTGAACATTATCGCACCAATCACCAGAGGCAACCACCCACCTTCCGGGATAGTCAGCAGATTAGAACCAAGATAACCTAAATCAATGGTGACAAACACCAACAGAAATGCCAGTGATGATGCCCATCCGAAACCACCTCGTTCGCGAGCTACTCTGAACGCCAACACCGTGGTAACTGCCATAGTCGAATTAATCGCAACACCATAAGCCGCAGCAAGATTGCCCGACGTCTGAAACAGGAGGACTAAACCTATCGCGGCAATCATCAATATCCAGTTGATGCCCGGCATGTAGATTTGTCCGCGCACTTCGGCGGAAGTGTGTTGCACCGTAAAACGTGGCATCAGGTTTAGTTGTATTGCCTGGCGAGTTAAAGAGTAAACCCCGGTGATAACCGCCTGAGAGGCAATGCACGTCGCAGCCGCAGTGAGAAAAATGAGCGGGTAGAGCGCCCACTGAGGTGCCAGAGAAAAAACGGGTGGAAAGATTCTTTCGGAGCCGACATGAGCAACGCACCCTGACCGAAATAGTTTAACAGCAAAGCTGGTAATACGACGGCGAACCAGACTCGTCGTATCGGAATGCGTCCGAAATGACCGAGATCGGCATACAGCGCTTCGCCACCGGTAGTCACCAGAAATACGCCGTATAATGCAAAATAGCCATTGATGCCGTTATTCATAAAATAGCTGACGGCGTATCTCGGGTCTATCGCCATCAACACTTGCGGCTGTTGCATAATGCCACGTACACCGAGAATCGCCAAAACCACGAACCAGATCAGCGTTAATGGGCCAAACATTGCACCCACTTTGGCGGTTCCGTGGCGCTGAACGGCGAACAGTGCTCCCAGGATGGCAATTGTAATCGGTATGACGTATGCGTCAAGTGACGGTGCGGCCACACGCAGACCCTCGATTGCGCTTAAAACGGAAATTGCCGGGGTTATCATGGCGCCTCCATAAAGCATCGAGGCGCCTAAAATGCCAAGCAAAATAAGCCATCTTCGTGTGCGGATCTCCTGCTTGGCATCGGGCTTTAATAAGGCCAACAGGGCGAAAATACCGCCTTCGCCGCGATTATCAGCGCGCAGAACAAACATCATGTACTTAAGTGAAATGATCAGAATTAACGACCAACAAATCAGCGATAGAATGCCGAGCACGTTATCCGGAGTAACCGGGATTGGGTGTTTACCGGCAAAGGTTTCGCGCAAAGCATAGATAGGGCTGGTGCCGATGTCGCCATATACCACGCCTAAAACCGCGATGGTCAATACGCCGAAAGGTTTATTGCTTGCTTGTTCGGGTTGTGCTGATTTTAAAGCCTCTGTTTGGGCATTTCGGCTGGGTTTCGATTCTGGCATAAAGAATTCCTTTTGCGAATAGTTAGTTCTTCTTTGTCATATTAACGAGGTATTCCTGAAACCCCCAGCCTCCTTTTTTCTGAAAAATTAGTATGTATTATTACTCAGGAAATTGAATATGTCAATTTTATGCGGCATAAGCAACCTTTGAATGCCTGAAATAACTACGAACATGTGCTTTTTGACGAGAGTTTTCATAAATGAACGGGTTTTTCCCAAATCTTCACGGGTTCTGATTGGTGTCCCGGAGTGGACTTTATTTTTGAGATTTCCATTCAGGTATTTGTCAGAATTGAGTTCTGGTGAACAGAAGGGAAGGTAGAAAACTGCTACTTGATCCTTGTGTTTCTCCAACCACTTGGTAACTTTTTAAAAATAGTGACAGCGACTATTTTTCTAATCTAATGCTTTCGAAAGAAATCTACTACTCTTCCTTTGCTCTTGAATCTATCGATTACAGGAAGCTACAAATATCACATCACCTGGGGGAAATCACGACCAATAATCTGCACATTTCAACCTGTTATCATTGATCCGGCCAGATCACCCAACCTCTCGACTTGTATTTGCAGTGTAGTTATTGCCTGGATCCAGTTTTTATTGTGTTCAGGAAGTCATTCGCAGTAGCTCCAAACTTCCTTCAACGTTGGCTTAAGGAGGGGATCGAACTGGTTGATGTAAAGAATACGTTCAAGGGGACCAAATGCCACCTCTTCCGGAGGTGTGAAGCCCTTTACCGTTCTGTCAGAAATAACTTTCAGCCCATTATTCGCATTGCCGACGATGCCATTTAGTTCTTTCTGGTGCGGGGAATCAGATGCGTTGCCTGTAGGGAAATCGAAGGACAGCATACGTATTCATATTATTTTTTTCTTCGGTAAGTAGCTGTACTTTTTCTGGAAGTCCCTCCCCTTTGGGACAATTTGTCAGAAGGAGACTACCTGATATACCCAGACCTGGTGATATACATCAGGTTCTCCTTTGGGCATAGGCTTAAATTCCTCGCTTACTTCCGATAGTTTCCACTTTCCTTCTGATTCCAAGGCAGCTTGCTTTTCCTTAAAGCCACTATCCCGATATATGTCAGGTCGTAGCGAAAATACAATGTACCCCCCTGGCTTGGTTATACGAACAAGTTCATCAAATGAACTCGCTGGAGCATGTCCAACAGTAAATACGCCGACACTAATGACAGCATCGAAGGAATCGGTTGCGAAGTTCAAGGAACCTCCCATCATCATCTGATGAAATTCTTGATAGACATTTTTCTTTCCTGCTTCCTCCAGCATACCCGACGATAGATCCATAGCTACCAGGTTGTTGTAGCCCTCTTTTGTCAACAATTCGCCAACCCACCCCGTGCCGGCTCCAGCGTCTAAAATCCTTGCTGTCTTGGGCACAAAGCGAGTGAAGAACTCAACGTTGCGCTGCGGTCCTATATATCCAAATCCCTCATCGAGATCGGTATCATAATCTTTGGCCCACTGGTCGTACCGCTCTTCCAGTTCTTTGTTGTTGCTGGAAGTATAAATCCACTTTACTCTTTCTTCCCTATCTTTTTCTATATCCACACACATCTCCTTTCCCGCGTTAATATTTCCAAATTTTTATTATAACGATCAAATATCTGTGTTACCGCTTTTTCCCGTTCCGATAACTGAGTAATATGATCTCCACCTTTCTTGAGGGGTGTATAATAAAAAAAACTGGTCACGTCAAGTAATGCTCGCAATTTCGATTAATGAGACCATCGATATCTCCGGTTTATGCTGCCTGTTGTGATGCCATTCGTTGTTCCTCAATGAGTGACTGTTTGAGAAATGAGGAACAGCAGGAGTAAGAAAATAATCCCCGATGTTGCTTATGCAGTGAGGGGGTGTTCCATTTTGTAGTTTACTGTAACCATTGAAACGCTCTTCTGAAATTTTCAAAAACAGGGGAGTGGACTTCATATATCAGAGGTGTCCTTGAAGGGATGCTCACTTGTTTGCACATATCAAAAAGTCGTAAAGGCATCAATGCCTCCGGATCGAAGAAAATCTTGTCCGATCCCTGCCACACTTTTCTGAGAAAACGCCTCGTCCCGCAGCAGTGAAATAAGCACACCCACCTGCCCCCCCAAATTATCTGAAAGATAGACCACATCCTTGACTTCTCAACTGTTTCGTGTAAGAATCATTCGTATAAGAATATTTCTTGTCAGAAACAGTTGCGGGAGAGATTGCGAAAAATGGATCCGAACACGAAGGGCACTCAATCAACACATATCGATAGTGATAACGAGACAGAAAAAGTTCTCGACGAGGGCCGAGACCCGGTAGAATATGAATCCGTGCCCGTGCTTCTCGGAAGCACGACTGTCGATGAAACACTCGATCCCCGGGAGGGTGAGTTAGATGATATCTTCCTGGAGACCTGCAGTTTCAGACTCTTGGTCGCTCTGCGCCGGATCATGCATTTCGTTGATGCCTATTCCAAAAAGCTTGCGGTTGAATATCATATAACGGGCCCGCAGCTTATCTGCCTCTATTCTATTGTGAAAGAAGGACCTCTTACCCTTTCGGAACTGGGCAGGCAGGTAAGCCTGAGTACGAGCACCGTTAATGGAATCGTTGATCGTCTTGATTATAAAGGCCTCATCGTACGTGAGAGAAAGGACAGGGATCGTCGCAAGGTGTTGATTACGGCAACGGATACCGGAAAGAAACTGAGATCGGACGCACCGTTCCCTCTTCAAGATCGACTTGCCCTGGCCATTGCACAACTACCTGAACTCGAACAGGTTTCAATAGCGCTTTCATTTGAGAGAGTGGTGGAGATGATGGAAATAAAGGTTTAGTACCTCTGTATCAAACGATACATATCCGGATAATCGGTCCGGGTGTTGGAAAGAGCATCAAGATATATCCGGCGTACCAACTTTCTTAAACCTGCTTTGATCAATACCATAAAGCGCACAGAAAAATACTCGTCTGTTGTATTATCACGAGGAGCTTACAGGAATATGGCTGAGAAGATTGTAGTGAAAGATCTGTACAAGATCTTCGGAACGCATCCCGAAAAGGCGCTGAAACTCTACCGGGAGGGACTCTCCAAGGATGATATCATGGAGAAGACCAAGCAAACCATCGGTGTAGCCGATGTCTCCTTCACGGTGAACGAGGGGGAGATCCTGGTAATTATGGGGCTTTCCGGGAGTGGAAAGTCGACCCTTGTTCGTTGCATAAACCGGCTGATCGAACCGTCGTACGGAAAGATTTATCTGGATGGTGTCGATATTACCGGTCTGTCCACTGAAGAACTTCGCAAGCTGCGGCAGGAACGCTTCGGCATGGTGTTCCAGCACTTTGCGCTCTTCCCGCACAGGACCGTGATCAGGAACGTGGAATATGGGTTGGAGATTCAGAAGGTACCCCCACCCGTTCGCAGAGAAAAGGCGATGCAGGTCCTGGAGCAGGTTGGTCTCAAGGGGTGGGAGGATTCTTACCCCGAAGAACTCAGCGGAGGGATGCAGCAGCGTGTGGGGCTGGCACGGGCGCTGGCGCTCGACCCGGATATCCTGCTGATGGACGAGGCCTTCAGCGCCCTTGACCCTCTCATCAGAAGAGACATGCAGGACGAACTCCTGGATCTTCAGGAACGGGTGCAGAAGACGATCATATTTATCAGTCACGATCTTGATGAGGCACTCAAGCTGGGTGACAGGATCATTCTCATGAAGGATGGGAAGATCGTTCAGGAAGGCACCGCGGAAGATATCCTGACGAATCCGGCCGATGAATACGTGGAAAAATTCGTTGAAGACGTCGATCTTTCCAAGGTGATAACAGCCGAGACCGTGATGAAGAATCCGATAGAGATAGCCAGCTTCGACCATGACGGACCCAAGGCCGCCCTTCGGAAGATGAAGACGGCGGGTATATCGAGCATTTTTGTTCAGCACAAAGGCAAACTGCAGGGACTTGTCAGCGCCGATGACGCCGTCCGGGCTCTGAAAGAGGGGATGAAAGATCTAACGGGTATTTTACAGACGGATATTGCCTCTGTATTACCCGACACGTCGGCATCGGAACTGTTCCCTCTCCTGGCGGAGTCGAGCCCGGTGGCCGTCGTGAATGCGGAGGGAAAGCTCAAAGGGGTTATCGTCAAGGGGACCCTGCTTGCAGCGCTTTCTGAAGGAGTGAGTAACAATGGAACATCTTAGGATACCGATAGGAAGGTCATTCGAGTGGTTGATTGACCTGTTTACCGAACATTTTTCGTTTATCACCATAGCCTTTTCCGAGGTAACGGAAAACGGCATCAAATATCTTGTAAAAACGATGATGTTTTTCCCTCCGTGGACACTTATTGTGATCTTTACGTGCCTAGCCTGGTTTCTGAGCAGGAGGAGGGGCATCGCCCTGTTTACGGTTATCGGTCTGAGCCTGATCTGGAACATGGGTTTGTGGGCCCCGACGATGAGCACGATAGCCTTGGTTCTTATTTCGACCCTCATGGCAATCCTGATCGGCATGCCGCTGGGAATCTTTTCGGCACTGAATCGGGCCGCCTACCGAATCATCATGCCTATTCTGGATGTGATGCAGACAATGCCAGCCTTTGTCTACCTTATCCCGGCCATCCCGCTGTTCGGTCTTGGCCCGGTCGGCGCTATATTTTCCACGGTGATCTTTGCCATGCCGCCGGCAATCCGGCTGACCTGCCTGGGGATCAGGCAGGTACCCGTCGAGTTAATTGAGGCTGCCGACGCGTTCGGAAGTACCAAAAGCCAGAAGTTGTTCAAACTTCAGCTTCCCATGGCAACCCCTACCATTATGGCCGGAATCAATCAGACTATTATGCTGGCTCTGTCCATGGTGGTTATCGCTGCTATGATCGGTGCCAAGGGTCTCGGTGGCGAGGTCTGGAAGGCTATTCAGCGACTTCAGCCTGACCGAGGATTTGAGGCCGGTATTGCCATTGTCATTATTGCCATGATCTTCGACCGTATCATGCAGAGGATCGGAAACAAGAAAGACGGAACGCAGACGCAATAGAGGCGATCCACCCACGAGAGAAAAAGGATCGTACCCGTTTATTGAGGAAAACTAACACGAAGAGGAGGAAGATATGAAGAAGATTGGTTTAGCAGTTATTATTCTGGCACTGGTTCTTACTATGGGTTTTTTCTCCAATGCCAGCGCGGCAAAGGGAGAGGTTGAGCTGGCCTATGTTGAATGGTCCTGCGCAACCGCCAGCGTCAATGTGGTAAAAGCAGTACTGCAGGAAAAGTTGGGGTATACAGTTGAAATCACCCCCGTGAGCGCGGCCGCCATGTGGCAGGCCATTGCCTGCGGAGATGTGGACGGTATGACCACAGCCTGGCTCCCGGTCACGCACGCCCATTACATGGCGAAGATGAAGGACAAGGTCGTCGATCTGGGATCCAACTGTGAGGGCGCGGGAATCGGCTTGGTAGTTCCCACCTATGTCACGATCGATTCCATCGCCGAGATGAATGGCGTAGCCGACAAATTCGATGGTAAGATCATCGGTATCGATCCTGGCGCGGGCATCATGAGCAAGACCGAGAAGGCCATCGAGGAATACGGTCTGACAAAATTTGAGCTGATGGAAGGAACCGGGGCAATCATGACTGCGGTCTTGAAGAACAAGATAAAAAAGAAAGAATGGGTCGCGGTAACCGGATGGACCCCCCACTGGAAATTTGCTCGGTGGGACCTGAAATATCTGAAGGATCCCAAGGGAATTTATGGTGGAGCCGAAGAGATCAGGACTATCGTTCGGAAGGGTCTCGACAAGGATATGCCGGAGGTATACCGGTTCCTTGATGCCTTCCACTGGAATCTGGCGGAGATCGGTCAGGTGATGGGTTGGAACGCCGACGGCGCCGATCCCTATGAATCCGCCAAGCGCTGGGTCAAAGAGAATCCCGACCGAGTCAATGAATGGCTGAAATAACGAGTGCATAGCAATTAAAATGAGAGTAACGGCCGTCCCGCAATGGGCGGCCGTTTTTTTTGCATTCTGCCATGATCGCTCAGCTATTCGCTTGATTTTTAATTTCAGTACGTTTAAGGTTAAACGTATTGAATGCAAAAGTATTTTTATCCATTTATGTGCTCTTAATGTAAAAATAGATGGAATTAAATCCGTGCTATAAGGCTAATATCATGTAAAATATTCCATTTATTAACACTGTTGGCACGAGAAGGATCATAAATGGACGACACAGAGACAAGCATGACGCTTTCAGGCAAAACCCTTTCGCCCGGCTTGGGTGAGGGACAGATATTTGTCTACAGGGATGTCCTGACCCGGTTTGATGAGTTCTACGATACCGATGATACCCAAGTTGAAGATGAATTGGAACGTCTGGATCGGGCTCTTCTGCGGATCTCTGACGACCTGAGCATATTGGCGGATCGCGTTGAGACGGAGATCGATTCGGAGCTCTCGGGCGTCTTTCGCGCGCACTTGGCAATGGTGCAAGATCCAAGCTTGAAGACAGAAGTCGAGAAGGAGATCACAGACGAATTAGTTAGTGCAGGCAGCGCGGTGAGAACCGTGTTCCGACGCTGGGAGCGTCGGTTCCAATCCATGGAAGCTGATGTGGCCAAACAGAAGAGCGATGACATGCGGGACTTGGCGCGACGGCTTGTCTCTGCGCTGGCCGGTGTCCATGCGCATGCCCTCGCGAATATACCTCGTGGCAGTGTCCTGGTGGCAAAACGCCTGTTGCCGTCGGATACGGTATTCCTTGCCCGGAATACGGCTACAGCAGCTTTACTGGAGCTTGGGGGCAAAGGTTCTCACGCAGCACTATTCGCTCGTGAAATGGGCCTTCCGTGTATCGCCGGCATCCGTGGCCTTCTTGACGCCGTCTCTGAAGATTCTTTCGCTGTCGTCAATGCAGATGAGGCCCAAGTTATTATTAATCCAACCGCGGAGCAGAAGAAATTCTTCCACGCGAAAGAGGCGCGGCAGACGCGGACAAGCGCAAAGGCTCGCGAACGGGCGCATGAGCCCGCCGTGACGGCGAATGGGACAAGAATTGCCGTTCTCGCGAACGTGGGCGACGCAGAGGATACGCGGTTAGCAGTCGAGAATGGTGCTGACGGAGTTGGTCTCTACCGCCTGGAGCAGGCGTACTTGGGGCGTCAGAAGCCCCCGAGCGCGGAAGAGCTTTTTGAGGAAATGCAGGAGACCTTAGAGCGAGCCAAAGGTCTGCCCGTCTACGTCAGATTGCTTGATGTCGGTGCGGACAAGCCGCTTCCATTTCTCGAAATGCCCAGAGAGCGGAATCCTTCCTTGGGACAACGCGGCATCCGCTTCCTTCGTGAACACCCGGAACTCCTGCACACGCAGTTGGATGCATTGCTACAGCTTTCATCTGATTTTGACCTGCATATCCTGGTGCCGATGGTTACGCTGCCACGCGACATCGAGGCGGTAAACCAAGTTCTCAAAGAACTATCATCAAAAGGCGCAACTTCGCGCATGCCTAAAGTCGGAGCCATGGTTGAGACACCCGCGGCAGCCCTTACTGCTCCTGAAATCGTGAAGTACTCAGAATTCCTAAGCTTCGGCACGAACGATCTTACACAGTACTCGTTCGCCGCGGACCGTGAGAATGAAGCCGTGGATGTCTATTACGATGACATCCACGATGTTATTTTTCGCCTTATTCGCACGGTCCATGATGACGTTCCCGATGTTCCCCTCTCGATCTGCGGCGAATTGGCAGGACGTTCCGAAGCCGTGTCTAGCCTCGTGGAGTGCGGTATCACTTCTGTGAGTGTTGTGCCCACCTTGATTCCCGTGATCAAGGAGGCTGTTCGGCGCTGCGGCAAGGCATCATAAACATTTGCCAACAAGAGCATCGACTCGTACGTTTCATCTCTTTCAACTATAGGAGTTCAACATGGCAATGGGTTCAGAAGCTACAATGAAAATTGCGGACAGTTACCGCAGATAACTGCGTAAGCTTTGGGGGAAAGACACTGCAAATCCCTGCAAACCGGCATAGATGCCATTATGTCAGGGTCAGGGTGCGTGTTCACAAGTACATAGATGGTTCACTTGCTGTCTTTCATGGCCCAAGAAAGCTGGCTGATTATGATGCACAGGGAAAACTGAAAGAAAACAAAAAGGGAAAGGAAAAGGCAGCGTAGGTCCGCCGCTCGCCACTTCCTCAGGAAAGCTGCTCCAGTCTACGACTTCCGCAACTTTCCTGAGCAGTACAAAGCGGACAATTCATTTGCTACAAAACCGGACAGTTCTATTTGTTGACAACACTGATATCGGAGAACATTTATTGTCTAAATCCGGCATATATGGTAGTAGTCCGGTAACTGGACTTTTAGGAGGAACAATATGAATCCGCAGGTATTCAGGGAATATGATGTCAGGGGAATCGTCGGAGAGGACCTGGATCATGACTTCGTCTATGACCTGGGAAGGGCCATAGGCACATATGGAAAAGAACGGAACGTGAAGGTCATGACCGTTGGAAGGGATTGCCGTCTGAGCTCCGAAGAGTATCACATGACAATCACAGAGGGTCTTCTTTCAACAGGCATCGATGTGATCGATATAGGCCTTTGTGCTACACCCATTCTCTATTATTCTATCAGACACCTGCAGGCCGGAGGCGGAGTCATGATAACCGGAAGTCATAATCCCCCGGAATTCAACGGTTTCAAGATATGCATAGGTCCAGACACAATCTATGGGGAAAGCATACAGAAGCTGAGGACTATAATGGAAAGCAACCATTATGCATCGGGAAAGGGAACGACCCGGCAAAGAGATATTACAAAAGATTACCAGGATTACATATTCAATAATGTAAAGATAAAGAAGGGATTAAAGGTGATTGTGGACGGCGGCAACGGTGTGGGTGGATTTTTTTCCCTGCCCCTGTTTGAAAGATTCATGTGCTCCGCAATCCCACTCTATTGTGATATGGACGGTCATTTTCCCAACCATTTTCCCGATCCTACCGTTGAAGAAAATCTCACAGGACTTATAGCCCTTGTAAAAGAGAAGAAAGCGGATATAGGAATCGCTTATGACGGTGATGCGGACAGGATAGGCGTTATAACCGACGAAGGGAAAATAATACGTGGAGACGAACTCCTGCTGTTGTTCTCAAGATTCATACTGAAAGAAAATCCCGGGGCGACGATCATAGGAGAGGTCAAGTGTTCTCAAATACTTTATGACGATGTGGAGAAAAATGGCGGCAGGGGTATAATGTGGAAGGCGGGCCATTCGCTCATCAAGGAAAAAATGAAGGAGGAAAAAGCCTTACTGGCGGGAGAAATGAGCGGCCATATCTTCTTCGCGGATCGCTATTTCGGATATGACGATGCCATTTACGCGTCGGCGAGACTCCTTGAAATCCTCTCCCTGACGGGCCAGAAACTCAGTCAGCTCTTATCGGATGTTCCTCACACATTCAATACCCCTGAGATACGGGTGGATTGCCCGGATGATGTGAAATTCCAGGTGGTTGAAAAGGTAAAAAACTATTTCTCGGAAGATTACGATATCATCGACATCGACGGTGTGCGCGTGCAGTTCGAAGACGGATGGGGCCTCGTCCGGGCATCAAACACCCAGCCTGTCCTGGTCCTGCGTTTCGAATCAAAGACAGAAGAGAGCCTCAGATCCATAAGAACCCTGGTAGAAAACGTCTTAAAAAACGCTATGGGATAAGAGTAAAATGGGGTCAGGTCTTACGTTTTGCCTTTTTGATTAGAAATATAATTTAAGGTAACCTCGGAAAAGGCAAAACGCAAGACCTGACCCCACCTGCTTTAGTCGCCGGTTACCAGAAAGATTCTCAAGTCCATAACATTTGTCATGGTCGGCCCGGTCATCAGGAGATCTCCGGTCGCCTCAAAGAAGTGATATGAATCGTTGTTTCGGAGATACAGTGCTGCGTCGTATCCCCTGTACCGGGCAGCCTGCACTGTTGTGCCATCCGCGATTGCCCCTGCCGAGTCTGTGGGTCCATCTGTTCCATCTGTGCCCCCACTCAAAAGAGTAACCCCGCCAAGCCCTTCTATTTCCATGGCCGCGGCAAGCACAAATTCCATATTCCGTCCGCCAAGACCATCTCCGCGTATAGTCACTGTCGTCTCACCTCCGGAGATAACACACCCGGGGGTTGAAACGGGATTACCGGATTTCAGTATCTCTTTGGCAATGGCCGCATGGACCTTTGCCACATCTCTGGTTTCTCCCTCTATGCACGAAGAAAGTATTATAGCGTTATATCCAAGCTCAACCGCCTTCTGCTTAGCGGAAAATACTGATAAGGCACAGCTGCCTGTGACAAAGGCAAGGGTCCGGTCAAAAACAGGATCTCCGGGTTTTGGCGTTTCAGGTTCTCTCCCCTCAACTCCCCTTTTAAGGTACGCAATCACGGAAGGAGGTAGTCTTTCTTCAAGATCATACTTATTCACTATCTCCATACAATCTCTGAAGGTGCTTCTGTCGGGAACAGTCGGACCGGACGCAATCACGTCAAGGTTATCACCTGTGACGTCCGAGAGTATAAGCGTAACAAGCGTCGCCGGGAATGCGGCTTCTGCCAGCCTCCCGCCCTTTATCCCGGATATATGCTTTCTTATGGTGTTGATTTCATGTATATCAGCTCCACAGTCCAAGAGGGCCTGTGTAGTCTTCTGTTTATCATGAAGAGAAATGCCGGAAACAGGCATGGGCAGAAGCGCCGAACCCCCTCCCGATATGACACACAGGACAAAATCTCTTTTGCCGGCGTCTTCAAGCAGATCCAGTATACACTCGGAGCCTCGAACACCCGATTCGTCAGGGATGGGATGCCCGGCCTCCATCACGGAGACAATATTCAAGGCGAGTCCATAACCATATTTTGTGATTATCGTTCCCCCCGTTATATATGAACCGAGGATACCCTCAAGCGAGGAAACCATGCTCGCGCCCGCCTTGCCGGCGCCGACAACCATAACTCTGTCAAATGCACCCAGATCGTACTCCCTGTCGCTGATCAGCAACCTCTTCCCGGTGAGTTTCACAGCGCGCCTGATCGCCTCACCGGGGTCCGCGGCCTTCAGACCGGCATCGAAGATTTTTCTGATATCCAAGCGAGGGTTCTTCATACCATTATCCTCTTGGAGTCTGGGGTCAGGTCTTGCGTTTTGCCTTCCCCGAGGTTACCTTAAATTATATTTCTATATTAAAAAGCAAAACGCAAGACCTGCCCCCATTTATTTTTCTGTCTTTTTAGTAACTTCGGTCTTTATGGCCTCCACCGTGTCTATGAGTGCCGGGAACACATTATCCCTGAAATCACCGGCAACCACAACCAGCATGACGTCATCTCCGGGGAAAAGCCTTCCCTCCTGCACCTCCGCGAGCACCTCTACAATCCCCTCGCGCTTTTTCGTCTCATACAGGATTTCTTCCAATCGTTTCCGGTCTACCGTCACAAACAGTTCAGTGACAGGTTTTCCATCCCTGGATGTATTTCTTACAACACCATTGTGACAAAGTATCATCCCCGCTTTTTTATAATCTGGATGAGATTTAACTCTTTTTATCATATCTATCAGATCCATCATTACCTCCCCTGTTCCATATAAAGACCGTTTACCACATAGAAACTGCAGAAATCAATCATGCTCTTGACTGCAACGGGCAGTTATGAGAAAAAGAAAGATATGTACAGAACAAGAAGATCAGGAAAACGCCGGAGAAATCTCGAGAAGATGGGAGATTTCCTGCCAAAGGCTCTAAAGAGAAAGAAAATACTCCTGGACCTGATAGACCACCGCATCCTGGAGGTTTGGAACAGCGCGGTCGGACCACAGATATCGGCCCATACAAAGCCATTTAAATTCAAGAACGGTACATTGTTTATACATGTTTCGGACCCTGCCTGGCTGCAGCAGCTGCGTTTCATGAAACAGGAGATCATGGACAAGGTCAATCTCGAATGGGAAAAGAAAGAGATAAAGAATATCTATTTCTCGATAGGCGATATACATCACACACCCGCAAAGACAGCGGATCGTCCCATCGATTTCAGTTTGTATCCATTAAAAGAAAGGGACAAAGGACTCATCCGGGAAAATCTCTCTCAGATAAACGATGAAGAACTGAAAGACATACTGAAAAAGGTAATGACAAAAGAGATAATCAAACGCAGGCTGAACGAGTAAAAGACACCCCGCCGAGTATTTCATCCATCTCATCAGAATATCTGTCGTCGTTCCCATAGATAAAAAGTGGCGGCATTATCTCGACCTCCTCCCCCGCGCCCTTAACACCCTCGGCAAGAACAAACACCGCCCCCGATAAACTGTCTGAATAGACCATTCGGAGCTTCTTCGGTTCCATTCCATGCTTCCGCATCCTCGCGATCAGTTGAATGCCCCTCGAAGCCGGGTAGATGACATATACGCGTCCGTAGTCCTTCAACAGATACCGGGCAGCGGCAAGGAAGTCATCTATCGTCCCGCTGATCTCATGCCGCGCCACGGCCCTCTCATGATTCGGATTTATTTTCCCGGAATTCAATTTCCTGTAGGGCGGATTAAACACAGCCACGTCAAATGACTTCGGGTCAAAGATCTCTTTGATTCTCTTTACATCGCCGGGGTGTACACTGATCCTGTCTCCCAGTCCGTTCAATGCTATATTTCTTTCGGCCAGGTCAGCCAGTGCCTTCTGTATCTCGACTTCCGCTATACGTATCTCCGCGAACCGCAGCGCAAGGATCATGGCCACGACACCGCTTCCGGTGCCCAGATCGACAACACGATCGCGCTTTCGGAGGTTTACGAAATGCGCCAGCAATGGAGAATCCACAGAAAAGCGGTATCCCTTTTCCTTCTGCAGAACTCTCAGAGAACCATGAAAGAGTTCATCCATCGTCTCACCATTACGCTTTAACCCTGGATTCTCATTATCCATAAGTGGTGCCTCTATATCGCAGTAAGAATGTCAGCTCCCTTAGAAGTAATTAGAATTGTATGTTCAAATTGGGCACTTATACTTCCGTCAGCAGTAGTAACGGTCCATCCATCTGTTGAAGATGTCACCACGGCATAAGATTTTCCCATATTGATCATTGGTTCGACTGTAAAGATCATCCCTTCCCGAAGACGTATTTTGTCGCCCTGGCTGAAATGATGAAAAACATGCGGATCTTCGTGAAAATTCTTTCCAATCCCGTGTCCCCCGTAATCCCGGACAATAGAATATCCGAATTTATCTATATATTTTTCAATTGCCTTGCCCACTTCATACAAATATTTCCCCGGCTTAACTGCGGCAATTCCTCTATACATGGCATTTTCAGTTCGGCTCACCAGATTTTTTGTTTTTTCATCAACATTACCAATCATAAAAGTGCGGGAAGTATCTCCATGATAACCATCCAGAATGACGGTAATATCGATATTTACAATATCGCCATTTTTGAGAATATCTTTTTCTGAAGGAATCCCGTGACACACAACATTGTTAATTGAAGTACAGATACTCTTTGGAAATCCATTATAATTCAAAGGAGCAGAAATACCTCCATGCTTTTGGGTAAATTCTTCACAAAGGTCATTGAGATATAACGTTGAGACACCCTCTTTCACAAAAGGTTCAATATAATTCAGCAACTGAGCAGCTAACTTTCCTGCTTTTCGCATCTTTTCAATCTCTTCTTGATTTTTAATAAATATCATTATCTTTACCCTATAAATTTGATTTTTTAAAAGCGCTTGAAACTTGCATCAGGAACTTTTTCGCATTTTCTCATGTAATCTTTCCGCCTGCATCAGAAATGCCTCCAATTTCGCCGTAATGATCTGAGGAAATCTGCTCCCGTCACCTTCAATTGTTAGAAAAGGCAGTTCCTGTACTTCATCTTGCAGCCTTTTCATCTTTTGGGTTATTGGTCCTGCTGAAAACTTCCCCTCAATATTCATTTCAACCGTAAGAATTGCCTCCGCTACTCTGGTGGGCATGCACCCGAAGGGACCTATGGCGATTACACCGCAGTAGTGATCAAGCACTTCATTGATTGCCGTGCCTGTTGTCAGGATTGCTTCACCCGTAAGTTCAGGATTTACAAGATGGCGTGTATGCTTTATGATGTGGTTTACATCTTCCGTCTTGTCCTCGCAGAGTCCGGATTTTGATAATATATCCCTGACAGTCCTTTCATATTTTTTCATAAAGACATTTCTGAATGAGAGCGAAAGCTTATCCTTAAAACCTTGATTTCCCGCTGACAAATTATTTTTAACCAGCCAGTCTGTGTAATAGATCCATTCCGCGAGGGTTGAAACTTTTGTGGCAATTCCGCGGTCAGCCAATTCCTCCACGATATACTGCCTTGAAATATCATCGTGGCGTACGAAGATCTCTCCCGACAGAAGAACAGTTGGTGTATCCGCCATAGTTCTCCTGACAGGTATCTGTTTCAGTGTGTTTGCTGTCATCTCAAGGATTTTCGTAATCTGTTTTAACGTATGCGGGGCTTCCAACGCACCCAGCACCCTCTTCCACTCCCCTTCAAGGGTGTCCATAGCCAAACTCCGATCAACCGCGTTAGTCAGCAAACTGGAATATATCTCCTCAAAGGAGTCTGCTATGATGGTGGCAAACCAGAGAGTAGCTGTAAGATCAGTTGTTCCTAAACCCGCGTAACTGTTTTCCGAGGAGAGAGAAAACAGGGCAACATTTTCCAGGCTCAGCTTATTTATAAGGCCTTTCATAAATTCAGAATATTGACCGAATCTGCATGGACCGGAAGTAGTGGGCATAAAATAGATCAGCGCTTCGTTGTTGCTTTCTCTTTCATTAATATATTTGAGAAGACTTCCGACGGTCAGTAAAAGAGGCAGACATTCCTTACAGGAAGTATTCCCCCTGCCCAATTTAAGGGCGGCTTCATCGGCGGGTGGCAGGGCTGAAGCGTGAATACCCGCGCCTCTGAAAACGGCGGCACCTGCCTCGCTGAGATATCTCCCCATTGAGGGTAGAATTAGATGGACTTTCTGGTCAGAGAGAGAATGTTCCTCCCCCATTGAATCTACAAACACATGTTTATCATCTTTTGTTACCACTCTGGCGGGCATAAAGTCACTGGGATCACTAACAATCTCTTCCCTCTTCTGCAATTCCCGGTATCTTTTAACTATGTCAATAAATGCCTCTATCCTTGTTTCCAGACCAGCATCGGCCACATGGCTGTCCAACTCCAGGGTAAGGGAAGGCTTCTTTCCCATAATATTTCTAAAATATCCGACGAGAAAAGAGTCAGGCCCACAGGAAAAATTTGTTATGTAACATCCGAACAGCTGTGGGTGTTTCTTGACAAAATTTGCGACCCTCAGGATTCGCTGTCCCGCAGACCAATACATATTTACGACACCGGTGGTTTCCGCCATTGGGAGAGAAGAAAGTGGGATAACCTTAATATTTCTGGAGGCAAATTTATTAGGTATACCCATGTGCCCCTCAGTTACCAGCGCGTTGTAGGATCTCCCAAAAACGACAACGGCAAATTCGTCCTCACTGGCCTCAATCTTCTTTAGCTCTTCTGAACAGGTTTCCTCCAACTCCTTCAACACTGTATTCTGAATTTCCACTGCCCTCGCATATGCCACTTTGGCCTTTTCTTTATTGATTCCAAGCCCTTTCGCTGTCCCAGTGAAAGTGGATTCCGCGGATTTATATCCTCCTGAAAAATCAATGACAGGGGACAAGACCCTGCCTTTTGCTTTCAGATCTTTATATACCTCATGGTTTTTAAATGCCGTATTGAGGTAGAACGGTTCCCCCTGCGAAAGGGGACATGTTACACACATTTCATCCGCTGATTCTATATATTCTCCTTTAAACTGCGGAAGGAAAATGTAATCAGGCTTTTTTTCTAAAAGGTTTAAGAAGAACCCATGAGCAATTTCACCGGGATAACAGAAAGGAGCATTAACCCTGTCCAGCCCTCTCTGTTCCAGATTATCAGAGAGAATAACTCTGAAACCGAGTTGAGAAAAAAAGTTGTAATACAGAGGGAAATAGGTGTTGACCAGAAAAGATTTATTTATTCCTATCGTTTTCGAATTCTCATGCACACCGGAGTCTTCCAGAGATAAAAGACTTTTATCAAATATCCTTTTCTCATAATCGGCAACGAGATTCAGCTGCTCGGTATCTATCTTGATTTTGGATCTCAGATTGTACCATCGGTTACACGCGCCGCCAAAGGGCAAGGTTTTCCCCTCTATCTTAATCCTCGCGATCTCACATTTTCTGTCACATTTCTCTTTCCCACCGTCGCAGATAAAAGAATCACCGTACTCGATTTCCCGGTCTCTTAATTCTTTCAGGGAGAATTCCTTTTCTTCGATTAAACCTGAAGCCAGCCTTTGCTTTATCTCAAGGGCGACACCAAACGCGCCGATAAGCCCGGGGTCGGGGGGAACAATAATATGTTTCCCGGTAAGCGCGGCCATCGCAAGCGGGACGGCCTTATTCAGGCAAACTCCCCCCTGCATAAAGACTTTTTCCCCTACCGGTCTGTTTCCCTTGACACGGTTATCATAATTCATGCAGATAGAATAAACGAGACCGGCAACAATATCTTCCCTGCCGATACCTTCATTGAAGGCGTTTTTAATATCGCTTCCTATAAAAGCCGCGCACTGATCGTTAAAGTTAGGCGGATTATTTCCCAGGATGGCAATGTCGGCAATTTCCTCCATTTCGATCTTAAGGGTTTCTTTCGCCGCCTCCTCGAGGAAAGAACCGGTTCCTGCGCTACATGCCTCATTCATCGCGTAGTCGGAAGCAACTCCGTTGGTGATATAAGTATATTTCGCGTCCTGGCCACCGATCTCAAAAATGGTATCAACCTCTTTATCAAAAAAGAGAGCCCCAGTTGCGTGAGCGATAATTTCATTAATAATCCCATCTGTAATGGCGTGCAGACCAGCTATTTTTCTGCCCGAACCGGTAACTCCAAGACCGGCTATAAAGATACTGTCACTGAAATCGCCAAGCTTATCTATCAGACCCGCGTAACAGTTTCTCGATGCCTGTACCGGATCTCCACTCGTCCTCAAGTAAACTGAAGCCAGGGTCTTGTTATCTTTTATTCTTAAGAGAACTGCCTTGGTAGTTGTAGAACCCGCGTCAAGACCTATGATACAGCGATCATCTTTGTGAACCTTCCCACGAGATGCCGTTTTAAATTCCACCATACTCTCAAAATCTTTCAGAGGTGGAAGATAAGCAAAAGAGGTTTTTCCCTTCTTGAAAAGGTTCTCCGCACCCAAGAAAGGTTTGGTTTCGTGATTTAACGCCCACAGGGCGCAACCCAAGGCCTCGAAATAAGGTGCTTCATCCGGAACAACGAGATTTGTTATCTCTTTTTCCAGATAATTGATCATTACGGAATTCTGGGCGCATCCTCCAATTATCATAATGTCTTTTTTTGGTATCTGCTTTAAGATTTCCAGGATTTTCCCCGCCATCATCTTGCAGAGTCCCGCCGCGATTTGCCCTTTTGGAACCCCCGTGTTCATGGCATGGGTGCAGTCACTTTTGCAAAAGACACTGCAGCGACTTGAGAGTTTATAGGGTTTTTCCGTCTGAGCAAGCGAACCGGCCTCTTCCATCGAAATCCCCATTCTCCCGATCTGCTGCAGAAAAAACTCTCCAGTACCTGACGCGCACTTGTTTCCAGCCTGCACCGTGGAGATCTTCCCATCTTTTCCGAGGGCATATATCATAAAGGTTTCACCGCCGGCGCTGACAATCGCGTTATAGTGGGCACCTTGACCATTAAGGCGAGAGAAGGCATTCTCCGTTGCTTCCGGCTCCGGTATGAATGTGAGATTAATAGATTGGCTGAATTTTCTGCCGGTTACGGCAACCCTTGAATCTCCGTCTATATTCAGCTTTTGTACCGCATCTATAAGGACTTTTTGGGGATTGCCATGGTGGGGTGTTACATTAGTATCTGTTATGGATATTTTTTCGTCTTTATCCTTTCGCAGAGAAACGATTGAGAGCGTAGAAGCACCCATGCATATGCCAATTGATTTCAAGAAAACGTCTCCTTATAGTTTCTCGCTATGATTTCGTAAGAAATCCTTCAATAACCGGCTCGCTCTGAACGCCAGACTTTGCTTTCACTATTGTGCCATTGTTAATAAAAGCCATAAAGGGAACTCCCATCACCCCATAAGAAGCAGCCGCTTCACGATTATGTGAAGCGTCAATCTTAAAGACTGCATCTGGATATCGCTTTTGGATGCTTTGAAGAATTGGTTCCTGCATCCTGCATGCACCACACGATGGCGTATAAAAATACAGCACCGTCTTTTCACCTGCCCGAATCCTTTTTCGCGATGCCTTATGAGGGGTAGGCGCATTCTTCCCTTTCATTCTCCAAGTCTTGAATTCCATTACCAGCCGCAGACCTACAAAAAGAAGTACGAGCACTGATAAAACAATAAAAACAATTTTCATTTTTATTTCCTCTCCAGTTTTGTTCAGGCAAGAGCTATACCACTTTATTATGAAAAAACAAGCGGGAATACCCGATAACTTTATTGCTCAAAATGAAGCAGAGACGGCAGGCTAAATATTCGACAGCACATTCAAGGAAGCAAGAGGGCCAGGCCTACACATCTGACAAATGGATTTTATTCTCTATTGATTTAATATTGATGGACTCGCAAAAAGTCGGAGTTTTTGCCGTTTTGTCATTCCCGACCTGATCGGGAATCCATAACTGTGTGTAATTACTGGATTCCCGCTTTAGGGACTGTGTCATAATTCCTTTTTTTGTCATTTCGAGCAAAACGAGAAATCTTAAAAGCCCTTTTTTGACCCCAAAAACATTGCTCTAAGGTATGAAATAGGCCATTAGTTGATCACATTAACAATTATTAAAGATGGTTACCTTGGTCCGACCCCAATCCTCCAGCTCAATCCTACACATAAAGAAAGGGCGCCTTTTGACGCCCTTTCTTTATGCCTAACATAGCTCAGCTTATTGAGACACGGGTTATTGAATCTCCCCGAAACAAGTTGCGGGGAGATTATTTATTTTCCATTGTTTTATATACTTTTTTGAACCTCCTTATCAGATTCTTGCCCGTAACAACACTGGCGGTTATGACACCGTTGAGGGGTGTTAACCCGTGCGCAAAAATGTCTTCACCGGTAAAGAACAGATTTTTCATACCGGATCTGGGCGATAATTCCGGATTATCCGCTTTTTGAATATCAATACCAAACATCGACCCTTTATCATGGTGAGTCCAGCTTTTGACATCCAATGGAGTAATCAATCTGGAATACCCGACATGCTCCCTTATGCCCGGGAACCTTTCATTCAGGTGATTGAGAAAGTGCTCTTTGATCTGTTCCGTTATCTGTTTATACTCATCGCTATCCTTCTTACCTTCATATCTTTCAAAGTACTCATATTTTGTTTCGTGATGCATCGTAGCCGTATGATAGTCGGGATTCTGGTGCTCTACGTTTAGAAGGGACGGCAATACGATTGTCACGTCATCACACACCCATCCCTTTTCCGTAGGATTACGGGACATTGTGGAAGGGTTACCAATGATTGTTTTGTATGCACATCTCTTGATCCCAAAAGATGAAATATCACCTTCAAATCCGATTAATAACAGCAGAACTGAAGGAACAGACTTATGCTCCGCCAGGGCTTTGACCAGGCGGGCGGGGTGTTCTTTTTTTGGAACAAGTCCGAACAGGGTTTCTTTAATACCGATGGAACTTATAATCGTGTCTGCATAAATATCGATTTCATCTTCCGTCTCCACTCCAGTTGCCTTATTGTCTTTGAAGATGATCCTTTTCACCCCCGATGCCTGTCGAACTTCTCCACCTTTCCGGTTAATTGAGGCGACCAGGGCATCGACCAATGCCTGCCCTCCCCCGTCCGGATAATACATCCCGTTAAACTGCATATTCTGAGCATAGGCATAGAACGGAAAAGGAGTCTCATCAAGGGGAATCCCAAAGTAGTGGGAGCATGATAATAGAATGGCCCTCAGTTTTTTATCTTCAATCTGTAAGACGTTGTTCAGGACTTCCGGAACAGATTTATCCATATGAGGCAGCATTTTAAATGTCCGGGAGAACCAGAACATAAATGCGGCAATTGCGGGCGAGAACATTTTGGGAAGTGAGAACATTCCAGCCTTTTTTGCCAAGATGTCCAGGTATTTAAAGTATTGATCTATCTTCTTGGTTTCATCGGGAAACTCAGATTTCAACTTTTCCTTTAATTTGCCCTTATCATTTATGAACGTGAATTGATAATCCAGATCGGGAAAATATTTAATCTCACATTCATCATCCAGCAGAGAGAAGGATATGTTTCCGTCTGTAATAGCTTTCAGCAGCATATAATCGACACTGGTCCTGGAATAATCACATACCCATTGCACCCCCTGCGACCAGGTCCAGTTGCCGGTCTCCGGTTCGGTGAAAGCACCCATAGAACCCCCAAGGGCCCGATTCTTCTCCAATACCAGCACCTTATAATCACACATTGCCAGTGAAGCGGCACACGACAAGCCGCCAATACCCGAACCGATAATAATTGCATCAAATTTTTCTTTAGGCATCTTTTCCCCTTTCATTTCAGAGTGAGGTATCAATGTTACCCTTTCCTGCTCCCACATATAATAGTATTAAGCAGAATGCAATAATCAAGGCCTGACCCCATTTTTCCCCATTTCCCCCCTTTTAAAATAGATAGCCACTCAATCTGGGAAAGAAGGAAAAACAAGGAAGTTCACTCTGTTTTGAAACCTGAATTTATCTTTCTCCCGCAAATCATCTTTGTTCTGCCTGTAGGAACAACTTCTTTGGTCACATCTGCGAAGATTTTCTTCAATTCATCTATCTCGTGACGGACGATTTTCCGACCTTTTCCACCCATAGAAAGCAGACGTAAATGATAAAGAAATTTTACAAATAAACGTTCCGGCTCCTCATGTTCCATCATGCAGAAACGTCCATTACTTCTCAGGCACCTGTTAATATTCTCCAGGGCAAAGAGTCGTGCCGTTCCCGATAATTCATACATAGCATGAGAACAGGTAACAATGTTGAAAGCTTCAGTTTTAAAGGGAAGAGCTGATGCGTCAGCCACCACAAAATAAAGATTCTTTGTCCCTTTTGCCTTTTCTCTTGCTTTCCTGAGCATACCCAAAGAAAAATCCACTCCCACAACCATGCCCTGAGGCACGTATTGAGTCAGCACTATCGCCATACTACCCGTACCGGTACAGAGATCGAGCACACAATCCTCTATTTTAACACCGCTTCGCTTTGTTAGATAATGACGTAACCACAAACTTCGGTCCTGAGAGTGAAATTTGATTACATAGTCATAAAAATGGGAAAAGAAATCATAATATTTTTGTCTAAACTTCATGAAAAACCCGGCTCCATCCTTGCAGCTTATCGTCAGTCTCCATATTTTATACGCGTTCGGATAAGCGTCGCTTTTAAATTTATGGATAAACTCTAATTAATGGCTGAACGGAAACCCATGCCACATGATTTGTTGGGTTTCGCTTACTGAAACTATATTTTGGTAATTGCTTGATATTTGTAGGTTGGGTTGAGGTACGAAACCCAACCTAATTGATTACGCTCAACCCAACCTACCAAAAACCAGCAAAAAACGGACTTTTCGTTCAGACACTAATTAGTTATAATATTGTTTATCGCTGTTAAAAGAGCATTATTCTCTTCAGGAAGACCTATGGAAATTGTATAAAAGTCATTTAACCATTCCCCGGATAAATCCGTTATCATTATTCCCGCGTCTATTAATCTCTTTGCAAAATCAGGAATAGTACTTTTCGTTAGAAGAAAATTTGTATTGGTTGGAAATACTTCAATTCCTGTCTTTTTGAGTTCCCTTTCTAATCGTTTTTTTTCATCAGTAATCTTTCTGATGTTTTGAGTTACATATTCCGGATTTTTTAAGGCTTCAATCGCTGCAAATATAGTCGGCCCGGATAAAAATTTCGGGAAATCAGATAGTCCAAGCTTGAAATAATCTCCCGCAAGAAGATATCCAAGCCTGAGCCCGGCAAGAGAAAATGCTTTATCCATAGTTCTTGTTATCGCTACATTGGGATATTTTTCAATTAAATGAGCAAAAGTAAATCCAGAAAATTCATAATATGCTTCATTTATCAGGAGTAACGCGTTCTTATTCTGAAGAATATTTTCACCCAGGGTTTCATCCAAAAGAATTTTTCCTGTGGGGTTGTTAGGATTGTTAATTATTATGAGTGTCGGTTCATCGAGTTCACGTAAAATTATTTCAGGATTCAATTTAAATTCTGGAGGAACGAGTTGATATTTTATCAATTTTCTTGAAACCTTTTTAGCATTTTCTAAAGCCGGGAGAAATGAGGGGTTAACCACAATAATTTTTCTGTCTTTTGAAAAGACATTGATTACCTCTCGTAAAAGAAAATCAGAGCCGGGACTTACAATCACCCGATCTGGGGATACCTTGCTGTAGCTCCCAATGAGCTTTTGCAATTCGCTCAGATATTTCAATTCAGAATATCTATTTACATTCCTTATCCCCTTTGCCACAGCATCCAACACATTTTCAGGTGGTTCATAAGGATTTTCGTTCATATCGAGTCTGATCATCATTTTATCTCCGTAACAACTTCTTCTTTGTAACCGGTAATTACTGTTGCGAATCCACTCAAGCTTTTATCTATTTCCATATCTCCGGTATCAACCCTTAAACACTCTAACTGTGTAATTTTATCCATTGTTGCAACGATAATTATATTCTTATTCCCAACTAAATTCAAAACTTCCGGTGTAATTTGTTTACTTCCTCTTCCAAAGATAAAGCCATTTCCCCCTATAGGCGTGACAATAATCTTTGAATTCTTATATTTTTTAATTCTCTCTATTAATCCATTTTCATTCAAGTCTTTCCCGACCAGTTCGCCATTATAAACCGCATCTACACCCAATAAAGTTTTTTCAACTTCAATTTTATCAGCAATTGTTTTTAAGGTAGTTCCTGGTCCCAAAATATAAAGGTTATCTTTTTCCATATTCTCAACAACATAATCTGCAATTCCCTGTTTATTATCTTCTGCGGATCTACTGACATTAGAGGCTTTCTTGCCGCCTTGAAAAAGGGCTTTAATCTTTGGAACCTTCAGGTATCCATATAATCTGGCTGCTAATCTGTTATCTCTAAAAGCATCTTCATCAATATCAAGAACTTCTTTTTCGATATATTGATCTACCGTAGAATTAATTATTTCCGCTGCAGCTCGCGTTGAAAGTGCAAATACAGCGCTGAACATTTTAACCCCTGAAGGTATGGCCACAACAGGGGTTTTTAAACCAATCGCATCGTATACATCCCTTGCAGTGCCATCTCCACCAACAAAGATCAGAAGGTCTATACCTTCTCCGGCCATCTTTTGAACAATTCTTTTAGTATCTTCCGCACTTGTTTCTTCTTCTATTGTGCCAACTACCTCATATTTAAAATTAAATTGTCTGATGTAGTTTTCTCCCATCTTTCCGGGAGCTACTAAGAAATAAATGTCTTTTCTATTAATAAGAGAAAGTGTGTCTTCAATTCTTTGGGGAGTTACCGGTGTTGCACCAAGTTCTATGGCTCTTCTATATGTTTCTCCATCAGTTCCTTTTAATCCTACACTTCCGCCCATTCCTCCTATTGGGTTTACTATTAATCCGAGTTTTCTCATCTCTATTTCTCCTTAAAATATGACGGCTTCATAAAAAATAGCTAAATCAGAAATAATACTAATCTGTGAAAGGCATCGAATAATATGGGATTTCGCGCCACATTGAGCTTCTCAAATTTACTGCTGTCGAAGAGAAGTCGGCCAGGATTTATTATTTCAACACGGCCATCATAGGCCTCAACCACACCATTTTTCTGTCGAGACCTTTTTCAACCTGCTTTTTGAACTCAACAAAACATCCCTCGCCTTGGTTAATAAGTTCTTGCAATTTCTTCTTCAGTGTATCATCATTCGTTGCCGCCTAGAATATTTATCCTCGTTATTTAAGTATTGCGTCCCCCTAACCGGAATGGATGAATGCCTCATAGCCATCAAAAGGATCCGAGTACATCGGAATTGTAAGAATAATGAGCCCACGGCACGGATGACACAAAATACGAACAGCCATATTTGTCCGATTTGCGAAACAACTGATGCAAAGGAGTTCTATCAGGACGGGCACCGTGACTATTTTCGCTGCCTGACATGCAACCTGGTCTTTGTCCCCTCCGCACAGTTTATATCCGCGGAAAATGAAAAGGCCAGATACGATCTTCACCGGAATTCTCCGAATGATCAGGGCTACCGTCGATTTTTAAGCCGCATATTCCTTCCAATGCACAGGCTTTTAGCGCCTGGAAGTCATGGTCTGGATTTTGGATCCGGGCCCGGACCGACACTCTCCAAGATGTTTGAAGAAGCCGGTCATTCCATGGCGATCTATGATCGTTTTTATGCATCGGATCCCTCTGTACTGGAAAATCAATATGATTTCATTACCGCCACCGAAGTGGTGGAGCATCTCCATAATCCGAAACAGGAATTGGACAGGTTGTGGGCCTGTCTGAAACCGGGCGCCCGGCTGGGCATCATGACAAAACTTGTCCTTGACCGTGAGGCATTTTCCCGCTGGCACTATAAAAACGATCTTACCCATGTCTGCTTCTACTCGAGGGCAACCTTTGAATGGCTGGCTGCCCGGTGGCAGGCAGAGCCTGCTTTTGTCGACAAAGATGTGATTCTTTTTTACAAGAAGAATTAAGCATTTTAATGTATGCATACATATGTATGGATCTGGGGAGGAATGATGTATGGCTGATTTATATTTTGAAGACTTTAACATGGGAGACAGATTTGAATCACCAGGGATGACCATAACGGAGAGCCAGATTATCGATTTTGCCATGCAATTTGATCCGCAGGTATTTCATACCAATATCGTGGAGGCGAAGGATTCGATTTTCGGCGGACTCATTGCCAGTGGAATTCATACCATTGCCCTGACATTCAAGTTATTTCTTATGACAGGCGTACTATCAAACAATCTCGGGTCTCCCGGTTTTGAAGACCTCCGATGGATCATACCCGTCAGGCCCGGTGATACACTCTATTCCGCCGGCGAAGTCCTGGAAAAAATCCCGTCAGAAAAACATGCTGACCGCGGCACGATCCGGTTCCGCTATTCAAGCCACAACCAAAAAGGAGAAAAAGTTTTCACCGTTATCGGAAATCAGATACTCAGGAAACGTCCCACGGCATAGATGTGCCGACATCGTATGAAAAAGGGAAGCTGATTCTCACGAGGAATATATGAATACCAAAAAGGTCGCCGCGTTTTTTGATTTTGATCAGACGCTTATCGAGGTGGAAACCGGAAGAATGGCTATGGAGTGGATGAGGGACAACCGCATGATACTGCCGGGCTTTATGCTCAAAGTCCTGACGGCCAATGTCTTGTATAAACTCGGGCTCCTTTCGGAAGAGCGGATGGTACGGGTGATGCTGACATTTTATAAAGGCAGGAAGCTGGAAGATTTCCGAAAGGATTCCGGGAAATTTTACAGGGAGTATTTACAGCCCTATCTGGCTCCTGCCATAGTCTCACGGGTCGAATTTCATAGAGAGATGGGGCATCTTCTGGTCCTCATATCCGCCTCGTTGAGATATCTCCTGGAACCCGTCATGGATGATCTGGGATTTGACGTACTGTTGTGTACGGACCTGGAAGAAGGAGAAAATGGTCTTCTGACAGGCAGGCCAATATGGCCGGTTTGCATTAAGGAGCACAAGAAGGCGGTCACGCTGAAGATCGCCCGGGAGTACGGTCTGAACCTTGAAGAATCATACGCTTACGGCGACAGCCATTCCGACCTTCCGCTCCTTGAGTCGGTGGGTCATCCCCATGCAGTTGAACCTTCACCGCTCCTTGAAAAGATTGCCCGTCAGCGCGCGTGGCCCATTTTATCATACAGGTGAAAATATACGGTTTGAGATTGACAGTTTGCTGTTGACAAAAAAGGAGGTCTGTTGTGGAAAGAACTGTACTGTTTGAAGTGCAAGACAAAGTCGCCCTCATCACCCTGAATCGTCCTGAACGGCACAATGCCATCTGCCAGGATCTGCTCGTAAATCCCTATAATTACGTTTATGTTTCTCCATCAGTTCCTTTTAATCCTACACTTCCGCCCATTCCTCCTATTGGGTTTACTATTAATCCGAGTTTTCTCATCTCTATTTCTCCTTAAAATATGACGGCCTTATAGAAAATAGCTAAAGGGGAAACCGGAAACGGTCGACCTATACTCCCAGGTAATCCCTCAATTTGCGGACCGCCTGTTTATGCTTCGACGGGTTCATACGACCGATATTCAGGAGCTTCCACTTGACGGCGGGCAGGTCCTCGACCCCCTCGATCCCGATCAGATCCCGCGGGTGCTGGCGATCCAGGGCGGCGCAGATCTTCCCCGCGTATAGTTCCTCTTCTGAAAGAACCCGACACTCCACCGACATCTTGAAGAGATCGGCAGCCCTCGGAGAGAGAACCCTTGTTGTAGAAGGGAACACAGAACCGCGTATGACCAGGTTTGGTTCGACCTTGACCGTCGCCTCCTGTCGACGCACGAATAATCCACTGAATAGGTCGCTTCCTTTTGATTTCTTCGGAATGACTTTTGTCCCGGGGACTGTGCCCTCGACGGCCTGCGATATCCGTGTAAGGGCATCGCTTATTTTACGCAGGCATCTCCTCCCGGCCGGCGGGGACCGTTATCCGGTATTTCGCGTCGTACCGTCCATTTGGTACGATCATCCGCTTTCCTCTCCCGAGATCGACCTTTGATATGTCCAGTTTCGATACCCAGGGATGCGCGCACCTCTCCGCCATGTAAAGGAACAGCCGTTTCACCTTCACGGAGTGGCATGCCGCCAAAAGTTTCTGTACGACATCGGGACGAAGCGTGACCAGATTTTCCATGATCAAACGGGCTTCGTCGAATCCGACTTTCCTGGGTACGAGGTGAAGCATCTCCATAGCCGCCCGTTCCGGCGCCGCTATCCTGACCGAAAAACCGCGCTCTTTGAACTCGGAAAAACCCTGCGCACGATCGGGCGGCAACATGTTCGTACGGGTCAGGACCAGCGTTACTCCGAAACGGTCTCCCGTAAACCAGGACGGCAGTATCAGCCCCTGAGGACCGTACAGAAAGACCTTCTGTTGCTTCGCCGGCAGATAATGGGCGTATCCCTGCATCTCGAGGGCCGTTTTCCCCCCGACATGAACGGGAAGGGCAAGTTGGTGCTGCAGGCTGTAAAGAGCGCCCAGCCAGTCCACCGTATCCCCGGAGCGTATATAGGCGCCCCTGCCGAACGATTCCAGCCAGCCGCTGTTCTTATATTTCACCAGCAGATCGCGGCCGAAACCGGATGCATTCAGGTAGGAAGTAACGCCGGGAGTGCCGGGCGTCCACTGGGTTATCAGGCGGTTTATTTTTGTCTTATTTTCAGTACTCATAGTCGTCAAAAAACCATATTTTTAAACCGTTGTCAAGACAAAGTTTAATTATATTGAGTTTTGTTGACTTCAGGTCGTCAATTAGGAATATTAATAAACCTGTTCGGATAGCCACGCGAATGCTGCAATCCGCAGGCGCCTATCCAGGTCTTTTGCAGAATGGGTCTCCGTATTAATCCATAGAATGGTGTGATCTTGATTTATAAATACTTAATATTTAAGGTGTGACACTTCTTTCTTTGCCAAAAAGCTCGCCGATAGCCTTTTGCGTCAACCAAACCGTTTCATCTTTAAGAAAGACTTCAACATTCACCTTTCCATCATTTCCGGTGTAGAGAAGGAAGTTTGACTGTTTATCTGGAAGATTTTTTTCATTGTATCTTCCTTGTTGGTGTGTCGCCACTTCTAAAGAATAGCAGATTACATTCAGGGAAACATCCCTTTTCCCTTCAATTTGAACTACCGAGAAATCCTCGGCAGTAGGTGCAAAAATTGCACATACTGAATCGTCCTGCAACTCATTCTCTAAAAAAATGTAAGGATTTGTTTGTATATATTCCATGTCCCGGCCCTGGGTGAGCAAATTATTAATTTCGCAAAAATTGGCATTATTAATAATTTGGGCAACTCTACCCTGGCTTATCCCCATCACCTCCGCGATCTGCTCCTGGGCCCAGCCAAGGCGGTTTAATCGGATGATTCGGAGATATTGACTTCCATCGGCCCTCCAGGGAATATCCTCAATACTTATCGATCGAGTTCTATTGGCCCCTCTTTTTTCTTGCAGCTCTTTTACTTACGATGCTGGGATTCGTAAAATTGTGCTGCCGGCGTGAAGGAGCAATCGCCTGTGTAAAAAATAGTCGCTGTTACTATTTTCCCCCGAAACTGCAAGGGGATGAGCAGGAAAATAATTCACAAAGTATGTCCGATCATTATCAGTCTCAAAACGAGGATCGGGAGAGCCGTTGGCCTTCATGGCACGCAATATCTTAGGTATTCCTGTCCCGCGCCCTTCGGTATGGTAGTGCGGCGTAGTTTTATAGCCTAATTCCAAAATTTCTTTCTGCATGCTGTCCAGTTGCTCAGCCGGGATACCGGCAGGCGGCAACTCCGGACGACCGTTGTCATCGGCAATGCCAAGGAAGATATAACCGCCGCCAAGATTGTGAAAGTCATTGGCAAAAGCGCAAAGGGTGTGCAAAACGGCCTCAGGATTCCAGCCGCGTTTAAACTCAAGCCGCTCCCACTCCACAGGGAGGCCCTGCAGCACTTTATGGATATTGACAGGCAGACTCATATTTTACTGTTCCTTAATCATATAGCCGCTGTTCCTTCGATTCCAGAACGGGCTTAATTACTGCGAGGAGTCAAAAAAGGGCGCTGTTGTCCCTCTTTTCCCCCCTGAATAGGGAAAGCATACAGGAAATTAAATCAAAAGGGCAATTCCCAGACCCCCCACCCCATTGAAGATGTCTGAATCTATATCTGGCGAATCCATGACCCCTTGATGCATTTCCACTTTTGTGAACGGTGTGTCCAATTTGTTCTCGCCCCATTGACGGGCGGTTTGTTTGGCGAATTTTTCATCATCCGTCTCGACCATCAAATATCCCACTGGTTCATCTGATTCCGAGACAAATTTCAAAGATATTACTTTCAATTCCACTTTACATCTCCTTCTGATTTTGTTCCCGAACGTCGCTCTTCAGCGGGCGCGGCTTTTTGCGATCCGCTGCAAGAGCATGGTTATACAAACGCTAATTCCGCTATTCTTTACCTACCACAACATAGGGACGAATCTTTTCGAGTCTTTTTGAACCAATTCCCTTCACTTTGAGCAAATCATCTACAGTTTTATAGGGGCGCCCAGCTATAATGCTTTCAGCAAGAACGGGGCCGACTCCTTTGATAAACATAAGTTTTTCTTTGCTGGCAGTGTTTAGGTCAAGTAAGCCATCTGAAAATCTATCTTTTTGTACCTGACTCTGTATGTCTTTTAATTCCTGGTCCTCACTTCGTTGTTTTGCGCGAAATTCTGCAATTCGTTCCGGATTACTTTCCGACCAAATGCCGATACGTTTCAACATGGCCGAAGTCTCTATGTCGCGAAGTCTTTCAAACATTTCGTCGCGTGGGATGCCATTGGGCGTTTTTCTGCCAAAACCGTAAGCACGAGCAAGGCCGTTTTTAACAAGCAGGCTCGCCAAGTCATCTCCGTCAGCTGTAACGATGAACCCATATACACGGCCCTTAGCTGACCTTCCCAGGGCGCTTGCAAAGGCTGTATGGACAGTAAAAGGTTTGGCAAGGATACGTTCAACAAAAATTTTTGCTTCATTTCCAAAATGAATGGCACGTGCAGCGGAGGATAATCCAAAATATCGTGTTTGTTCCCGGACCCGCCGTGCATCACTCTTAGAGCTGGTAGAAGTTTCAGGACAGTCAACAAAATAAAGTCTTACATGGAAAGATTTTCCATCAGCTTCCGCAAAGAAGCTATCGCCATCATTTGCTGGATTATTCACCAATCTTGCATTGGAGAACACCTGCAAATCAGCAGCATATGATGAAAGAATACCTCCAAATATCAGCGTTGCTGTCAGGAAGAGAACTCCGGTCAGCAATTTTTTACTCAATCTATTCATAATAACCCCATATTGATTGTTTGCATAACGTTAAGCTCACAGGATTTTTAGGAGCACAGCGATGAAAAATTCCTTGTGTAGCAACTTGTTATAAATCATTTACCTTTTTTGTTTCTTGGAGGTTGCTTATTTTTTATAGCTCGCGCTTCTGCCTTTTCAGCATCTGAGATACTAGGTTTTTGCTGAATTTTTACTTTTACTCCGCCCCGAATAGGATCTGGACCGCCGGGTAAATGTTCTTTAAGTCTATCTTCGACACGTCCACGTTTCGCTACACCCACATACAGAGGATCACCTTTTTTGTCTTGAATTTCGTAAACAACAGGTTTATCTTTTGCCAATCCCTCTATTCCTTCTTTATTAAAACCACCACTTTTTTTACCAGCCATAATATTCTCCTTTTGATTTATAACGGCCTGGGTAACAGGCCAGCTTTGTAGCAAAGCGGAAAAGCTGGTACTTGTTGACCCAGAGATTATGAAATTTTTAAGCATTTTATTATTTCTCTTGAAAATGCCTCCACATATGAAAGCGTGTCAAGTGCATATTTATCAAATACCACATTACCAAACGACGGTTTTAATATTTCATCAAGATTTAGATTTCCGTTTTCTTCGCTTAAGACAAATACAAACATTATTTTTGAAAAACCTTCTGGATGAATTAATAAGTCACGATTATTGACAGCATCATCAATCCAAAGTTCTTTATGCTTAACTATCAAATCATGCATGAATTTAGCTTTGTCTTTATTATTTTTTGTCGCGTTATTTTCAAGTATTTTTAGAAGTCGTCCACCTATAATATTACCTTCCTTATGAAAACCGTGAATTTTAGCTGATACGAGCCCTTCTGTACCAATAAGCTGGACTACCACGTCAAGGAATGTCTTGACTGATGAGAGGAAAGAATGGATTGAAAGATGAAGTTGAGGGACATCAACAAAATAATTGCATTTAGTAAGTTCCCATTTAGCTTTTTCCCATTGAGTTCTTAAATTATTTAAACTGGATGAGCATAGAACGTTAGCATTTTCAAAAATATTATTTATTATTTTAGATGTATATAAAAGCAAACCATAGTTAATGGCACATAGGTCAATAATTTGCTTACTCTTACCATCCCAATCATTAGGATTAAAAACAGAGAAAGCAGGAACGCTGCTCTTGTGCAATAAAATTATGGGGGTTTTATTCTCGATTTCACTCATTTCATTTTTCATAACGACCGCACTGAGGCGCGGCCTTTAGGACATCGCCTCCAGTGCTTTGTTGATTTTTTTACTCTATTGTCGTATTGGTGATTGTATACCAATAACCATAACGCCATCCAACTCCTCCAGGTCCACCCTTGTGACCTTTAGCGAGCTCACGCTTCTCCCAATCTCTGGCTGCTTGCTCAGTGGAAAAGGGTCCTGTTACAGTCCAGTCCGATGGGTTGCCATGTTGCTGCTTTCTATTTTCCAGATCATCGGTTAATCCAACGTAATATGCCATGATAACTCCTTTCTTCCATTTTCACTCTACTGGGTTTCAACTTACTGAAAATACTTTTAGCGAACGAAAAAATAACCCGCGCCGACCACCAAGCAATAGGAAAACCACCGACCGTGCATGGCGTCGGGTTGATTGACAAGTTAGAGATCCCTCTCGTTAAAGTGAATTCCTCGGAAAGCCATAGTTTCCATGAGGCTCTCCTCATCACCGAATAGAGACAAAGCGTTAATGTTATATGTGTCAAGTATTTTTAGAACCTTCATCCTCTCAGATTGTGGAATACGAAATTTATACAAGACGTCCTGAGTTTGATCGCCACGAGCAAAAGCACCTTCATGAGATACATATCTCCATTCATCATCACGAATTATGCAGATAGTATAATGACTCTGTTGCAGAAAATGACGACGATCCGTTCTGATAAAAGGTCCGAAGGTATGTATCTGTGGTTCGTTGGTGGAAGCACTTCGTAATCCAATGTCGCTTGTACTCGCCAAATAGGAATAGATAGCCGCATCATTATCTGATGACGAATGATGTCTAAAGGCAAAGTAAGCAGCGATATATGGCGAATTAGTCCAGTCGATAAATGGCGAGGGAAAACCATAATGACGCAGATATGCCATATAACTATACGTATTTTGGAAATCTGTCCAGCCGAATGCGCCTGGAATGAACGTGTCGTTATCTTTGAGCCAATTGTCAATGTCATTTGGATATGTCAATACATTCCAGTTGGTTCCAGTGAAAGACTCTATTTGTGGCTTCACAATATTAATTAAGTGATGGTATTCCTTCAGTGATATTTTTTCCTTTCCGTTACGCTCAAGTGTGGTTGAAAGATTAAGGCTGTAGCCTTTTTGTCCCCGATAGAGAAATTTGGCGCGACATTTTTTCTGGAGTCGTTCATTATCAAGGCGTTTAAGTTCCTTCTCAAATTCTTCCCAAGTCCTTAATACAATCTCATTCACTTTCCTTACCTCTAACGTATTTCTCACCTGGCCGGTGTGGAGCGCAGCGGAACACCGGTCAGGTGCAGAAAATGGTTATCTTTTTTTACGTTGCAGTATCTTCTGGTTTTGCTGCCTCCATCCGAAAATCTTGTTGCCCGACGTCATTAATTAAACGGAAAATTTTTGAGAATGTTTCACCCGATGATAATATTGTGACTTTTGCTATGTATCGATTTGGTGCTAAGCGCCATTTAGCTATACGCCAAGGTGGATCAGAAAAATAGCTTTCATTACTCCAACCATAACATTCAGGTTCGTCGTCAAACCTTGCGGCAATATCTATATCAGCGCTTTCACCAGGATATATATCCATTTTTTGTATATTAGTAATTCTGACTGGATCAAAAACCAATCCTTCCATGTTGCCGATCTGGATTCTTAATGGATTCGGCTCAGGCGCACTACACCAACGCACAATCATAGATCTACCGAAAATATTCTGCCCATCAAGATGGTGAAAAGTTATGTTGCCATGACACTGAAGAGCTGGATTTTGCGACATCCATCGCGCCCATTTAGGAAGAGGTTTATTTATCAATTTGAGGCAAACAGCTCTCATACGTTTAGCAGGTTGGTCATCAAACTCCATATCTTTTGGAGGGAGAAGCTCAAAATCAAGATTTGGTTTTCTTAGAATCTCCAAGGCAATAGTGACAATTATGGCAATTATAGCACCGAGCACTACTCCGAATAATGTAAGCCCCATGAAATATCTCCCTGATTGTTCATAGCAAAAGATAACATTTACATATCAGGCAATTCTGCCTGATATCCTGATATTGAATGGATGAACAGGCAAATTTGCTTGTTTCCAATATTCAATATAGAATATTCTTTATGGTAATGAAAAACATGTTAAAATAGGCCAAAAGCTATGTCAAGTAAAAGTAATATTCTTGATGATTTACGCTAGGTGATGCGACGGCGACACTATTCGATTCGCACGGAACGAACATACTGCGGAACAGGGTCAGAGCTTTTCTCCCACATTACTGCTTCAGAATTATCACATACCTGGATGTGACTCCAAGTATCCTTTTCTTCTGCATTGCGGAGACGACTACCGCGCTGAAGCGTTGCGCGGACATGGGGGCCTGGATGATGTGGGTGTGCTGCCAGCCGGTCTTGTTCAGGATTCGGAGGTAGTCGTCTATCAGGATTGCCCCTTTGCCGGATTCTTCCGCCGCCGGTTTGTTCTGAAAATCCCGCCAGTCCGCGTTGATAAATGCAAGCCTTGTCGTCTTTTTGGCATTTTGTTTCAGGAGGGCAAAGAAGGCCTCAAGGAATTCAAGATATTCTTTCTTCAGCAGTCCGGATATGCTGTTCTCTGCATAGCCAGCTGCCTTTTTGTCAAAGTATGGCGGATCGAAGATGATGAGGTCGGGCTTTTCTTTTGAGCTTACCGGCCCGGCGAGCGGGCTATCTGTTGAGTGAATCCATTTATGGGGTTCGATTTCGGGGCGCTCATCCGGCCGATCTGTCATCTCAAAAGCCCAGCATCTGCGATTTAAGGCAAGGCAAGTGTCGGGGGTTACACCTCCACCGGCCATGGGATCGAGGATCAGGTCGTTCTGCTTTGAAAAATAGAAGAGGATGTGGGCTATGAGTTGCGCGGGGATTCGGCCGGGCCAGTCCTCTCCGAATCTTTTGTCACAATCATTCCATTCCCACTGGTCCCATGTCCTCAGTCCCCAGTTAAGTTCCTTGAATCGTTCACGGTCTTCTTTGCCTTCCAGGGCCAGTGACCAGACCATCGGCTCTGTCCAGCCATGCTTGTCGGCTACCTGGGGGACGGTGAAGCCTCTGGACAGGTCGCTATTTATTGAATTTGGCAGCGTTGCCATTTTCAATAAATGGTTATGAATCAATACCTGCTTTGCACCCAATCTCTTTGCAATCCTGTCCTGTGGTATGCCGAGGCGGTTCATGCGAAATATCTTGAGGTCGATGTCCAATTGTGTCACGGCCTTGAGGTCGGCTATATATGTGTCCACTGTTCGTCTTGCGCGGCCGATGGCTTTCCCGATATCTGCGGAGCTGAGGCTGGTGTTTTTACTGTATGCGCGCCTTGCAGTCTCTCTTGCCTCGTCTTCTGTCAACTGTCTCGGGCCGATGGCTTTTTTTGCGGCGTAGAGCAGAGGGTCTGTCCCATCAAGGTTTGTTATGATTGCTTCTATTTCTGTGACCCCCGCTGACTTGTAGGCGCTCCACCGGTGCGCCCCATCGAGGAGGCGATATTTGCCGGGTTCTCCGGGGACTGGTTCCACTTCGATAGGCTCGAAGGTGAAGCCGTCCCTGATGTGTTCGGCGAACATGCCGACACGCCGGTGATCGATCCCCTTCCTCGGATAGATACTTTCATCGAGGATGATTGAGGCGATGGGGATTGTGGTTGTTTGTTTTGCCATATCTTTTTGCCGTTGATCTTTTTTTGCCGCAGATTGACGCAGACTTTCACGGACTATTTTTTATAAAAACCAAGAATAACGGCTGTGCTTTTTTGTATTTAACCCTATCTGCGTTCATCTGCGTGAATCTGCGGCTGAAATATTTTTAAACTAACTGTATTCTTATCCGCCCTGAGCCTTCCATCATCTTTTGAATTTCTGTGGGGAGGTAGAGCTGACGATTTCCGGTAATGGCCAGGCGGCCTGTGTAAGTTTCTCCCGTGTTCAGGTTCTGTATCCGAGCTGCAACTTTCTGCTTATTTTCCGTGCTGATTCCCTCTTTTGCAGCAAGCTCCCTCTGCGTTTCCGGGATTACAATTTGCTCCTGGTATTCATCTTCATTTACTTCCCATTCGATCAATTTCATGACAAATTCCTCCTTTTGTTAGATTTTCTGGTAAGGGAAAAAAGGGGACGGATTTATTGGAATTCAGGGGACACAATACTAAATTATTTATTCCCCCTGCTTTTCCACGGCCCTTTTGGCCCGGCTTTTTTCTTCCGCAGTTGTTTCCCCAGCAGCGCCTCAAGCTTATCAATGAGCAAATCACTGCCAAGTGGTCTGCCTGTTCGTTCATGCTGACGAAGTTTCTGATATTCCTTCTCCTGAACATCGCCCTCCAAAAATTCATTCCAGTCAGGAATCATCTCTACTGTTGGCAGTATGGTGCAGTGCCTGGTTGGACGAACCTGCTGTTATTATTACACCTTGCAAATATAAGACTGCAAACTATTTTGAATAATTAAGTATCGTGTCCCCCGAATTCGCCACACTACATTTACAGTATTAACCAGCGTCTGCGCCAGTGATGCCCATATGCTGCTTGATAAATATGTCAACATGGGTTTTCTCCTTGGATTTGTCTTGTTACATGAACACTATAATATCTCTTACAGATTTTTAATAAGCATGCAGTCCCCGGAATTCTCCCGATTTACATAGCGATACTGTCAGATTTTATTAAGACCTCTTTACGCAATTTAGGTTTATTAATGTGATAATATAAATCAAACTTCAATTTTGTTCTTTCAGGATACAATGCCATTATTTCTGGCACATTATCGTATGTCAGTACCCAATTGAATTCTTGATGATTATTTAAGAAATTTGCCAATTCTATATGATTCGATTCATGATAATGATTTAAATATAAAGAACTGCCTTTTTCATAGTAAGGTGGATCAATATAGATCAATATATTTGGCATTTTATAAACCTGCTTCATCAACTCAACACCGTCTATATTCAGTATTTTAATTCTACTGCTATACAGAGCAACTCTCTTTATTCTTTCAATTAAATTTTCTTTATTAAAACGTGCATCGATTTTCCATTTTCCCTCCTGTTTCATACCTCCAATAGGCCCGCCCTCGATAATCCCGGACCTATTGGTTCGATTTAGAAAAAAAGTGGCAAATCCACGATCAAATTCAGATGAATATTTATCCTTGTAAATTCGCTTCTGTTTGTGCCATTCTCCAATAGTTACATCAATATTCCAAATTTTTTCTGTAAATCTTTCAGTATAATTTAGCGTTGTCTTCCAAAAAGCATATATTGATTTATCCAGATCATTTATAATGATTCGATCCACCTTTTCTAAAAATAACAACGAAAGAGCGGCCCCGGATCCACCAGCAAATGGCTCTACATATGTACAATTAACGATGTGATTGTGGTCAATAATGTCAAACAAAAACCCGGACAGACCAGCTTTCCCACCGGGATATCTTAATGGACTATAAAATTTCCTTGATCTTTTAATAACTATTGATTCCGATTCCATCGTCATTTCGGGGGGTTCAGAAGAACTTTAAATAAACTTTCCATTTTCCCCCACGCGCCCCTTACTTCTTTTTCGTTTGAATTCCAATTTTCGTTATGATTTATCATATTCATTCTTTCAAGCGAATAGCTGTCTTGCCAATTACCCTTCATTTGCCTTACAACTTGTTTAATATTGCTATCTGTTATTGATACACATTGATCAGAAAACAGGAAGGTTAACATCTCGCTTAATTTTGGATTGTGACGATCATCTTTTACAATTAGATCGTATTCTTTGGTAGCTTTTAAATAGAAAATGAGAGCACATTCTAAAAAGCTTCTTAATAGATCGTGGGTAGCATTGGGAAATATTTTAACTTCAATATCTCTTAATTCATTATACATTAATCTAAGGGAGGTACTCGGCAATTTAAAAGGTACATCTGCCTGAATAAACAAACCTTTTGGTATTTTTTTACTTCTTTCTCGTCCCTTTCCATTTTTCTTTGATACATCCGACTCTTTAAAGTCGGAACTTCCAAATGAACCCGGTTTAGATAAATTCGGTTTGTATTGGTTCGGCAAATCACTTATGTATTTTTTGCGTTGTTTTATTTTATTGTACTTTCTTGAGTCAATATCCCCTATCGCAACATCTTCAATAATTTTCTTGAAACCTTTTTCAAATTCGGTTTTATCAATTTTGCCTTTTACTTTTCCAAGACGATCGAACTCAATACCTAAAAATTCTGACACATTCTTGTCATCGTAAAATCTTTCTAAATTGGTAATAGGAAAATCTCTATCATCATGAACCTTTGCTTTGAGGGAATCATTGATCGCCATGGATTTAGCCAAATGATGCATTTCTAACATTTTGATAAATCTCGGAACGGTATGATCGGGAAATTCATTAATAAGTTCGTTAATGGACTTTCCGTTTTTAATCTGACTTTTATAAAAATATGCCTGTCGTAATGGTTTCCACTGGCGTCTATAATTGATTGTGTGTTTATTAGCTATATGTTTAATTGCCGCTTCTCTATTCGGAGCTAAAACAACCCTAATTTTGATGATATTTGGATTTCTGAGAGCTTTAATTCTATTCCTCCAAGCAGGTATAATATCAGGTTCGTTCAGAGCCTTCAGGGCAGCAAGTCGCCGATTACCTTCGATAATTATCCTTTTGCCATTTTCCTTTATACAGATTGGAAATTCATCGGGGAATACATCATTTTGGACGTAACTTCTGACAATTTCAAAAGCGTCTTCGTTTGCAAACATATCTCTAATCAAAGCGTTTTGGTCTTCTTCAGAGATAGGTGTTCTGATATTCTGCTGATCTAAATACAATGCTACTATTGAATACTCTTTTATCTGCCAATTCATTTGATAACCTCCTCTTCAAATTTTACCTTCTTACCCTCTCCTCCACAATATCAATTTCCTCGACTGTCAGGCCGTAAAGTTCGTAGATCAGTGTGTTGATTTCAGCTTCAAGGTTCGGGATATCGGAGCCATCGGGATTTTTAAGGATGGTTCTTACTCGCTCGACTATCGGGGCCTTTTGTACTTCTGATGCGGGAACGACTGGTATCTTTTCCATATATTGTGCAATAAATCTAAAAAAACCTCCTCTAATGGCTGGGCTTATATGGGAATAAAACCAATTCATTAGTTTTGAATTCAGTAATCCAATCAGCCATATTTCATCCAATGGCATAATGTAAGCTGTGTTTCCCAGGTATGATTTACTTTCATCCCAAGTAAATTTCGGAAATTGGGATATGTCTGGATATACAATTTTGGGGTTTTCAAAATAAGAATGATAAGCACATGATCGGAGCTCCCACCAGAATTTCCCCTGATCATCCCTCTTTTTCAATTTCTTTTCCCAACGAGACAAATGTCGATGGATGGAGGGATATGTTTGTTCAAAAATCTGCAGTGCAGTATCCTCTGCCTTTGCATCAGACCAGGGCCATTTCTTGTTGGCAGTGCTTGGAATATTTATAATATACAGCCCCGCCCATTCTGTTTTCCATTTGCGAATGTCACGTCCTCGAAGCCAAGGTTTTATGATCTCTTCACACGCCGGATCCTCGGTAATCAATCTTTCTCGTGTGTCGGCATCGATCACAAATGCCTCATTGAGGCCAGTTTTAATACCATAATAAAAACGCCCGTTCACGTATTCGCCAAGCGGTGTGCCCGCTCCCCGGATTTTTTCCATCAGGGCTAATACCCGCGGCGTTTCGAGAGTCCAGCCCTCAGACTTCAGCGCTGCGACCGGCATTTGAAAGCCGAGGCTTGAAATAGTGTCTTCAATCCGTTCAAGCTGTTCCGACTTGCGGAAGGTGGTGACGAGGGTTTTTTCATTCTTATCAGGCTCATTTTTTTCGATCAACAGGATTGCGGGATATGTAGTTGCGTCAAATATCGGCAGGTCGCAAAAATCGATAATGAATCGAGGCGTTCCCGTGTTTGTTAATAGGTGGCGGGTATTTTTGCCGTAGGTCGCCCGCATGAATTTGTTGGGAGCAATAAAACAGAGGCAACCATTAGATTTCAGAAGATCCAATCCGCGCTTGTAAAAGTATGTGTATATATCTGCTGTGCTGCAATAAAACCCCTTGAATTCCTTTGCAAGAAACGGTTTAAGGGCTTTTATCCCTTCATGACGAATGTACGGCGGATTCGCAACCACCACATCAAATCCGCCTTTTGCTTGAAATATTTCCGAGTAATTTATATGCCATTCAAAGTGTTCGGTGGATCTTGGTATATTTATGTCCTTTATTTCTGCAATTCTGCTTTCAATTACTCGGATTTTCTTTTCGTCTTCTTTCTTATCTTTATCATCCTCAAAAAGCCTTTGTTGGGATTTAACAGCCAAAACAGCATCTTTCAGCCTTTTGATTTGTTTATCGCGATCATATTCAAAAAGCTTCTTCATAAGAATATCTATTTCACGCCGCTTATTTCCTTTTTGGGCAGGAATAGTAATGTTAAATAATTCGTCTTTTGCTTTTTTAAGTTCTTCGACTAATTCGGTTCTTTTGTGATCTATAGAACTTACTAATGATTCTGTGGAAAGTAATTCTATCAGGCTGTTGCCCTGCATGATTTTGTAATCCAGATTAGGCAGGGGTTTGATATCGAGGTAATTTTCCTCATCGACCACAAGGGAGAGCCAGAGGCGGAGTTTGGCGATCTCAATAGCGCCGGGGTCGATATCTACACCATAAATGGATTCCTGGATGCAGTGGCGTTTGAATTCGTAAGCGCTTTTTCCGGTTTTAAGGTAGGTTTCCAGCACATTCCGGGCTTTTACGATTTCGTGCATCATTCCGACGGGAAAGGCACCGGAGCCAATTGCGGGATCGCATATTTTGATGGTCTCCAGTTTTTCATCCAGAAGCCGGGCGTTTTTGCGAATGGATTCATCAAGATGGTATTTGTATGATGTTGTTCCCTTTATCCCATTTTCCCTGGCGGTATCGTTTTCTATGGCGAATTCGCCTTTGTGTATGAAATCTTCTATATGCTTCTTTGGAATAACAGTTTTGTGTCCTGTACTTTTTAGGCTTAATTGTTCCGGTTCGGGTTCTCCAAATAATTTTTCCTGAGTAGGTTTATCCTGTGATAGTGAAATTTCCCCGGTGTTGACCGCGGTATCCAGATAATTGATAAGACTTTCCTGGCACATATAGTGGACGATTTCACGCGGGGTGTAATAAGCGCCCTGACCCTTGCGCAGGTTTTCGGGAAGCAGGTTTTCAAATACTTTTCCCAGCATTTCCGGGTCGACGGCCACCTCTTTTTCCAGAGGTTCGTCTTCCTTAACGGTAAAGTTATAGCGGTCAAAGATATCTAAGATACCGGTGCCTGTATCTCCGGCTTTTGTCCTTTCACTGTTTGAAAACAATTCATCAGGCAAAAGAATATTTGTGTTTTTCCAATCGTATGTCGCTTCGAATAATCCGCCATTCAGGAAGGGGATTTTGCAATCAAATTTCGGGTAATAGCTCAGATCAATTGTCGCTCGTCCTTCGGTGGTAGCCAATGCCTCGTAAAACAGATATTCCAGATAATCGTTGAAGAAGTTTTTGTTATCCGCGATACATCTTTTCAGCAATGTCCCGAGAAATCTCTTATCACCCTGTCCCCATCTTTCATCCTTGGGTACGCCCAGCCAACCTTTTTTCTGGAGGAAATAGAGGAAAACTATCTGGCCCAGCAGTTTCTTGGCGAAATTGGCAGTGTCAATTGATTTGCTTTGAAATTCTTGTTTTATCTTGCTGTCTTTTTGAAGGATACGATCGAGTTCTTTTGTCAGCTTTTCAAATAATGCTTTATAATCCTGATAGAACTGTTTTGTAACGGCTTCAACACTGAAGGCATCTTCCAAGTTTGAGAGGGTGTGATGACTTTGATCATTTTTCAAAAGGGGCAACAACTGCTGCTGTGCGGTATGATTCGGCTCATTTTTGCCGACAAGAAATGAATATCTCTTTGCCGGAGTGAGCTCTTCTTTTACCTTGACTTTCCCGGATTCAGTGACTTCCTCTTTGTATTCCATTCGCACATAGGAAAAACGCCAGTCGTCTAAATCAGGAGAAGCAAAAGCGACCAGGGCCGCGTCTCTCAAAATACCGCCACGGCCTCCGTTCAGATACCACGCTATGAAGTTTCGCTGCCTTGTGCGGGCATGTTCAAGCGCGGTTTCACGCTTCAGGTGTACGATGAGTACGTCGATCCTCTCGCCATTCGGGTCCGTGTACGTGCCGACACGACGATATTGTTTGACGTGATCCGCGAATGAATGTCTGATGTAGTTTCCATACAGATACGGAAAGGCTTTCGATTCGTCAATACCGTTGAGGAAATTTCGTATAAAATTCGAGAAACTAAATTCATTAAAAGGGCGGTTGAATGTATTACTGATTAGATTTTCTGCTGCCTCTTTGTCCATGGTTACTCTGTGCCCCTCACTCTAACCCGGAAAAGTTCAAGGGTTTTGTTGGGTTTCGTGCCTTAACCCAACCTACAACTTGCCAGGAATTCGGATAAAATAACCTCTCTTTTAGCTGAAGGAAACCGTTGGCCCGGTCTTTTTGCATCAAGGATGTTATATGGAATGCTTTTTTTGAGAATTGCCAAAACTTTCAGGGGATTACTTTCCTTTTCGATTTTTTTCTTGATATTCTTTGTAGTATTTTTTGGAATCACCCCGTCTTCATATCCCCTTAAAACCAGCCTGATGTATTCCTCGTCGTCATCGGTGAAGCCCTGATACTTTTTGAATTCTTTTGCCTTCAAACGTGTGATAACATAGCGTTCATTGGAAAGCCCGCCACGTCCGCCTGATCCTTTCGGTTCAAAATTTTCGCCTGAAGTGATAAAATGGAACTGTTCTTTGTTGTCTTCCAGCATCGGATAGAACTGTTTTGGTATTTTCTCCCGTTTTGTATCTTTGTCGCATTCCAGGATATCCGCAGCTTCGAAGAAGGTGCATTCTCGGGAACCATTGCCGCCTGACATAAAGAACTTTTTCAATTTGCCTTTTCGGAAGAAGGTAAGCAACTGATCGTTTTCCATATCACATTGTCTGGATGATCGTGCTTTCTTCGGAAGGTTTTTAATCTCTTCAAAAAGCGAGGGTTGATTATCACGAATATCACGAATAAACTTCAGGTATTTCAACTCGGATTGTCCTTCTTCATCATCACCCACATACGTCCTTTTGTCCGCAAGGCGTTGATACAGAGTGTCTCCGAATAATTCATGGGACGACACGACTTCTTCATCGGTAAGATATTTTGCATCCTCTCCAAGCGTGTCGTGGAAAGCCTGAATCTTGGATTTGATGTTATCTTCCAAGCCGATATGTCTGTCTGATTCATCCGTGGGGAAAAAGTTAAACACATAAATACTTGTGTGTTTAGTTCCTACACGATTCACACGCCCAACCCTTTGAAGCACCTTTGTCGGATTCCAGGGCAGGTCATAATTTACTACGATATTTGAACGGTGCAGGTTGATGCCTTCCGCAAGGATGTCAGTGCTGATAAGAATCCGCAAATCGCCATTCTGGGTCTTGTGGGTGGGGTCGTAATTTTCTTTGATAATACGCCGCGCATCTATGACTGATTTTTTGCCTTCCGCGGTTTCTCCACCTTCGCTGGAGTAAAACAATACCTTGTTCGGGAACTGCCTGTTAAGATTATCATAAAGATAATCGCCTGTTTCTTTTGATTCTGTAAATATTATAAGTTTCTTGTCTTTCAGCTCATTGTTTGTTTTCAGATTATCAATAAAGGTTTCTATTTTCGGATCCGAATCAACAACCGACCACAGATCGCGTATTGCTTTCAGTATCTTCAAGTCAGACTTGAGGTCTTCAATTAATTTTGGAGTAAATTCATCGGCGCTATATTTTTCAAGCTTTTCCTGCTCTATGAGCTGAAGTATTTTTTCTTCGTTGTCTTCATCCAGAAGATCGTAAACATCCACTTTTTTGCTGATAAGAATTGTCCCCTTATTGAACATATCAATGAAATTAATATAGGATTCAACAAAGCGATCCAATGTATTGCGAAAGGCATAGAAGCTGCTTTCAAGACGTTTAACGAGAATGACCTTCATAAAGCCACCGACATTTCGCTGGCTTTGCTTTTCAAATTCAGGAAGTTCCCTTTTTAGGTAGAGTAGCGGTGTGTAACGTGCGTATTTAATTTTTTTCAGCAGTTCTATAGTTTGACCAAAAACAGCGCTTATATGTTCATCAAACTGGTAAATGAACCGCCTCGGATCTTCAACATCAGGGAAAAATAGGCCCTGTTCATCAATATCCTTATTGAAGTATTTTGTAATTTCAGACCGCGTCCTCCGCACCATCGTATATTTCAGGATATTTTCCCTGATTTTTCCGGAACCTTCCTTAATGGCGCTGATGTATTCCGGGTCTGATTTTTTGATATTTTTGAGTCTGTGCATGAGACTCTTAAAGAATTTTTCTAGATTCGGCACTCCCGGAATTGTTGATTTCTTGGGGATCTGAAAGAGCTTCAATTGGCTTAAAATATCATCAAAGGTATTGTTCAAGGGTGTCGCGGAAACCAGAATGACTTTTTTGCCGTGGCAGACCTGATGAATCATTTCAAAGCCCTGGGTATATTCATTTCTGAAACGGTGCGCCTCATCAATGAAGATGTAATCATATCTTTCCGTTCCATCTTTGATGATCTGGTCAAGTTTACCGAGAGATTCCACCCTTGTTTTCTTGATTCCAAAGTCAAAGAATGTCTCTTCCCAGTAATCCTTGAGTACGGGAGGGCATATAACCAGCTTACCACCAGGCAGCTGTTGAGCCAGCATGGCGGATATAAATGTTTTTCCCAGACCGACAACATCGGCCAGAAACACTCCGTTGTAAGCATCCAGGATTTTCTTGGCGGAGACGACTGCCTGTTTTTGATATTCAAGCTCCATAAAACCTTCAGGCAGGTCCAACTCAATCTCTTCATCAAGATTGATGTCTTCCTTCAGGTATTCGTAGAGCATTTTCAGATATAGCTGATAGGGGATGATGGCGTCATTGAGCCAGGTTTTGTTCCGGATAGTTTCGACATATTCCTGTGAGATGTTTACGCCGTCTTTCCACAGCGCTTCAAATTGCTTCAGGGCGAATTCAACATCAATCCTGCCTTTTAATTCGACGTTGAATTCCCTGTTTGCGATAAGGCCGCTTTCTGAAAAATTGCTGGAACCTGTGATTACCCTGCCAAAATCCAACTCCCCCTCTTTGAAACGGCTGACATAGACCTTGGCATGTATGTTTTCACTTGGATAGGCGCGCAGTTCCATCTTTTTCCCGTTGCCGCCATTGGCCATGTCTTGCTCTTTGTCGGCACAATCGGCAGTCAGAAATTCCAGGAATTTTCTGATGCCTATTTCAGTTTCGTAAGAGTCTTCCGATTCATCCATTTCGGATGCCGTTTGTTCGCTGAACATGCGTTTGGTCCTGCTGTGTGATTCAAAATCGAATTCGCCCCCGGATCGTGTCTCTTCAATAATCTCATAGGTCTTCTGATCTACATTGAGACCAACCAGGATTCTGATTTTGTCAATGGATTCAAAGGATTCGTATAACTGATAGAACCCGCTGGTGCGAAAATACCCGACCAGAACATCAAAGTATTGCACGTGCTCTAATGTCTTTTTGAACCTGTCAAGCAGTGCGTAACCCGGTTCATTTGTGAAAAAGGTTGTATCGGTAATCATTCGTTTTTCCTGTGATGAAAACTCCCGTTTCTGTTTTGAAAGAAACGAGGCTTTTGTGATTATCTGCCATCTTTAGAACCTTTTTGAGATTGTTGAAATCGTAATATATTTATACCAGCTCAGGGTGCTTTTCTTTGAGCCACTTCATGACATCTTTCCTTAATTCTCCGGCAAACTCAATCAGTTCGTTTGCATCTTTTTCAGTAACACCCCCGACATAATCGTATTCAACGATATTTCTCTTGCTTCTGCATGTGTCGAGGTATTTGACATCTTCTTCCCTTTCTTTGCCAAGGATTACAGAAAGTGCCTTTATCGTCCTGTAATGCTGTAGAGTCCTTTCCGGCCTGAACCCTTCAGCATGCAGGGGTATTGTGCAAAGTTTTAACGCGGCATTATATGCGATACCGAATCGCCAGTCGGGCGAAATATCCCCGGCGGCATCTTCCAGATCTCTATTCACAATCTGGAGCAGATTATCTATCTCTTCCCTGCTGGATTTATGCAGACGTAACCAACCGTATTCAACCCATTGCTCCAAGCTCATTTTCATTTCCTATAACGAAAATCTTTGGCTTCTTAAGTATGCCTGTAATGAAATGATCGCCTTTTTCCCTGCGTTTCATAAATTCTTCATTATTCATGACATGGGGATTAATTTCTCTCCCGATTTTTCCAGATAGTTCGGAAAGCAGAGCGGTTACTTCCCGCAATCCGAGGGTTCCGATCACCATAAGATCTATGTCGCTTTGTGTCTTTTCATCATGACGGGCAATCGAACCAAAGACAAAAGCATATTCGATATCGGAAGACTTATTCAAGACTTCTTTTATAATATCAACCAGTCCGATGGTTTTTAGTACAATGTTTCGGATTTCGGGATAGAGCGGATGTTCTTTGTTAGCTTGATAATAAAGGCGGTTCCCGTCCCTGTTTTTCTTGATCAACTCCAGACGATGCAGTTTTTTCAACTCCTGCTGTACTGTGCCTGTTGTAAATCCTGACCGCCTCTCGATCTCGCGCATGTGCAGCGCATCGTCACGGGTACCGAAGAGTATCCGGAAGATTTCCGCTCTTATCTTCGATGAAAGTATTTCGGCGAGTATATTCATACTGTATGTCTATACCATACAATTGTATGGTTATTCCAAACAATTTTGAGACTGTGTCTATAGTGCCGAATCTCTGGTAACCACCTCATCATCTATCTGTCTGGCTTTACCTGGAGCGAACAAATAAAACCCCGTCTCTGTTAAGAGCAACGGGGTTTTTGTGATTATCTGCCATCTTCAAGGCCTTTTTTGTGTTTAAAAAGAAAAGATCATTTGTTGTTTAATGTATGGCACCCTTGTTTTTTGTTAAGACTTTTGCATATTCAACAAAAATCCGTGGAATGTCAAGGGAAACATGGAGCATTAGAGGTTTCAGAAGCTCTTCCATAGTGACACCGATGGATAGCCCGCCGGGATTCCGGAAGGGGTGAGAAATGAGTTCGCTATTCAGTTCAAGGATAAAGGTTTGACGCTGTTTCCTCATTGAGATATAGATACCGATTTCAGAACAAATCCATGAGAACACAATTGTAACTTATCGGATTAAGACGCGTATTTTGATTGGCCACCGTGTTGTGGAAAATGCTATGGAAATGTATTTTAACGGATGAAAACACCTGCAAGAGAAGTGATTAACAGTAATGTATTGCCGGGAAAGAGTATCATCATTTCCGTTATGATGACTTCTTTTTTTACGACATTTATCGGCAGTTCAACAAATCTGGCATTACCGCTAATCGGGAAGGAATTCGCGGGGAGCGCCCTTGTCCTGAGCTGGATTGTAACCGGTTATATCCTGGCATCAGCCGTATTCCTGTTGCCCATGGGAAGAATTGCCGATATTGTTGGGAGAAAAAAGATCTTTCTTCTGGGGACGACAGGTTTTACACTTTTCACGTTTCTGTGCGCGGTTTCGTGGTCGAATGCTTCGCTCATCCTTTTCCGGGTATTGCAGGGAATAACAGCTTCCATGATATACGCGACGGGAATGGCAATAATATCTTCCGCCTATCCGGCCGGGCAAAGGGGGAAGGCGATGGGGCTGGCCGTGACGGCAACGTATACCGGCCTTTCACTCGGGCCTGCTCTAGGAGGCTTTATATGCCAGCATCTGGGTTGGAGGAGTATTTTTTACTTTACCGCTTTAGTCGGTTTGGCCTCTGTTGTGTTCATTATAACCCGCGTGCGGGATAAATGGCCCGGTCGGCAGGGAGAAAAATTCGATCTCGCCGGAAGTATGCTGTATATGTTCGGGCTTGCCGCATTTTTGTATGGCATGTCATCAATGTACAGTACACCACTGGCAAAGTACATCTTTATAGCCGGTGTGATTCTCATGACGGGTTTTATCCTTCTCGAATCAAGGCTCCCCTTCCCTCTCATAAATCTGCGATTGTTTTCCCATAACATTGTCTTTGCTTTTTCCAACCTCGCTGCCATGATCAATTACAGCGCGACATTTGCTATCGGGTTTCTCCTTTCTCTTTATCTCCAGGTAATCCGGGGATACAGTCCTCAGACAGCCGGTTTTGTCCTTCTCGCGCAACCTGTTATCATGGCCCTGTTTTCATCATTCGCCGGTTCGCTTTCAGATAGAATCGAACCTCGTATCGTTGCTTCATGTGGAATGGGGCTTAACGCGCTGGGTCTTTTTCTTTTTGCGCTTCTCGGCGCCGCTACACCTGTCTGGATGGTAGCACTGAATCTGGCACTGATCGGTCTCGGTTTTGCTCTGTTTTCCTCACCCAATACCAACGCGATCATGGGGTCTGTAGATGAACAATTCTATGGGGTTGCCGCGTCAACGGTTTCAACCATGCGTATGATCGGAATGGCTACGAGCATGACTATTGTGACTCTGCTGATTGCGCTGTTTGTCGGTGACACGGAACTCCATCAAACGGATCCCGTCCTTTTCCTGACCAGCTTCAGAATCGCCTTTGCAGTCTTTGGTATTCTTTGCGCCGGCGGTGTCTTTGCCTCTCTCGCCAGGGGAAATGTGCGGTCTTCGTGAAAATCGGGAAACATCGTGACCGGTTTTAAAAAGTTTCTCCGAACGATTTCAGCATCTTTATACCCCTGTCATTGGGAACGGGGTGGCGGCGGGCGAAACATCCGGTGTTTGCCCCGCTGCTGGAATCTTTTCTGAAACCGGTCAAATTTCTGTTTCTGGTCGTCGGTGAGAATTTCCCGAATCATTCCAAAGTCGTGCTCTATGATTCCCCGTATCTCAGGCTGGCACCTCTGGCTGATCTGGGCCAGTCTCTGGTGCGAGTTCCTGAGGATCTTCCCGATTTCGGTTCGTTGCTCCTCTGTCAGGTCGAGATCGCGCGAGAGTCTTCCCAGGAATAGTTCCGATCGTGCCTCCTGGCCTCTCTGCACAAAGTGGGAAACACGGTATTTCATATAGGCCTGTGTTCCGAACGATCCCGCGAGGATTCCGAGGGCAAACACAAGCAGTACCCCGACAGATACTTTCAGTTTATTATTCATTCTCTTTTCTCCTTATAGCCCCCAGATCTGTTCGGCAGTGCTCTCAATCGGATTGGCCATGAATGTCGCGGTTATTTCGTATTCCGGAGAGTAATCAAGGTTTATTAGTGCCACCATCAGCACTACTATCAAAAGACTGGCAACGGGGGCAAAACGCCACACAAACCGGCCAAAAAGCGCGGAGAAGTTTGCCGGGGATGCGGGGGCGCCGAGGCTTCGAATATCGCCCATCACACGTGTCTCCCAGAACTCACCTGCATGAACAGTATCATTTTCCCGATACGCCGCGCCGAGTGCTTCTGTGATCTTTGTCGTGTTGTCTTTCATTGTATCATCCCCTCTCCTATCGGTCCCGAAAGGAGTTTCTTAAGTTTTCTCCGGGACCGGAACGACCGGACCTTGACATTGGCTGTGGTCCAGCCTAGCATTTCGGCCGCTTCTTTTACCGTCAGGCCTTCAAGATAGACCAGTTCCAGTACCATTCTGTCTTCGGCGGACAGTTTTGCCAGGGCCCAGTCAAGTACTTCCCGCGCCTCTTTCCGTGAACCGTGCTCGCCGAATGCACGGTCCGATGTATCCGATATGACGTTTTCGAGCCACTCCTGGTGTTTTTCCGTCAGAGAGCTCATGGGAACCTCTTTCGACCGGTAGCGCTGCCTCCAGAAATCATAACAGGTCCGTACCGCGATAGAAGACAGCCAGTGCCTGAAGTTGTCTTCTCCCCTGAAAGTCGCCAGCGACTGATATGTCTGTATGAAGGCGTTGTGCGCTGTTTCTTCCACCTGATCATAGGGCACGTGTCTGCTCACAATTCCCATTACATGGTCCTTATATCGTGTCAGTATCTCCGCGAACGCGTCTGCGTCTCCGTCAATAATCCGTTGGATGATCTCGCGATCGCTGGGCTTGCTGGAAGTATTATGCATCGATTCACACAATCAGGTTTGTTCAGTCTGCTGTCATAGTAAACGAAAATGGGTTCAATTTGCAATGCATAATCACCGGCACTGGCTCGGGGGTCGTCTGCACCTTCCGGTATACCAGTAAAGCGGGAATCGGAAGGGGCCAAGGAGGGAAAGCATCACCTATCCGTTCCCGCTTTTATTGGAATAATCTTACCTTCGGGGGCCGTCGCCGGGCAATCTGCCGGCAAACGACTTGCCATAACCTCGCTGTGATTCCATCCGGTCAGATCGTTCGGCCGTACGCTCATCGAGCAGTTTTGTCTGCTCGGGGGTAAGAACCGCTTTTATCTCGGTTATCATTTTTGTCCGCGAGATCAGCATGTCCTCTCGTACCGAAGACAACTTTTTATAGGCCTTGCGAACGCCCTGCTCGTTAACCTTGTCGGCCTGGAGGGCCTTCCTGAGGTTGTCACGATCCTTTATGAGGTCTCCTCTGGCCTTTACCCTGTCAATCTGATGGGTTTCCATAATCTTGATGACCTGGTCCCTTTGAGAATCTGAAAGATTCAGGTCCATCACCGCTCTCAGGCCCGGTCCACCCGGCCCCGATCCCGTCAATCCCTGTTCGGCGCAATACCCTTCGCTACTTCTCCCGTGCCCTCTGGCTATTGCCACCGATGAAACGGCAAATACAACTGCCAGAACAACTGCCATCACCACTATGCTTTTTCTTGTTGATTTCATTGATTACCTCCATCTTGTTTTTTATTGTGCCTGTGAAATGCTTTCCATTGCTGTGTTAGTCGCATGTTATTTCGAAAAGGTTACAAAGAAAATGCCTTGAACTAATTTCGATAGGTTATATAGTAGTATTCTTTCACACATTTCCGGGTCGTAAAACTTTTTTGTAACTACTTGTGGAATTGAAACGACTATACTAAAATACAGTAAAGCACAGATTAAAAAATGCGGCTATTTAAGGATGGGGAATGGCACATCGGGGTCTGAATACATTTCTACTGATCATTGTTGCAGTTTCTTTTATATCGTCATGCAGTCCTTTCAGACCCCCCGTTAGAACATCACCGGCCGGCGAAGTGCCCCTGACCTTCTCTCTCTACCCAACCGGACCCGAGCGGTCGGAGCGGTGGTGGGAAGAATTCGATGACGAGGATTTGAACTCCCTGATCGAGGAGGCCTTGTCGGGCAGTTTCACTCTCAAAGAGGCCTGGGCCCGCCTGAGACAGGCGAAGGCCCTGGCAGTTCAGTCGGGAGTGGATCTCTATCCCGACCTCTCAGTCACGTCCGGGTCTTCTTTCAAACGCCAACGGTCAGAAAACAGTTCCGGCAGCCGGTCAACCGCATCGACCGAGAGCTATTCCCTGGGACTGAGCAGCAGTTACGAACTGGACCTCTGGGGACGAATACGCTCCGAACAGGAGGCAAAGATTCTCGATGCGACCGCCACCCGCGAGGACATCAATACGGCAGCCATGACGCTCACCGCAGAGGTTACGAGAAACTGGATCAATATCATTTCGCAGAGAAGACAAAAAAAGATCCTGAATGAGCAATTCGCCATCAATATAACCTATCTGGAATTGATAGAACTTCGATTCCGTAAAGGGATGGTCTCCGCTCTCGATGTCTATCAGCAGCGGCAGGTTGTCGAGCAGGTCAGGGCGCAACTACCCCTCGTCGAAGAGCAGGAACAGCTCCTGATGCACAAACTGGCCCTGCTCCTCGGGAAGCCGCCCCGGACGTCGCTCACGATCAGCAGAAACACGCTCCCTGAATCTTCCGAAATCCCGAAAACGGGTCTCCCCGCGGATCTTCTCGCGGCCAGGCCGGATGTGCGCTCGGCGGGTTTTAAACTGCGTTCAGCGGACTGGCAGGTCTCTTCCGCGCGGGCAAATCGTCTTCCCTCCATCAGCCTGACCGCTTCGGCGACGTACCAGGCACCCGAAATTAACCTGCTCTTTCATACCTGGCTGATAAATCTCGCTGCAAACCTGACGGCCCCCCTCATTGACGGAGGACGTCGGGCGGCGGAGGTAGATCGTGCACGAGCGGTGGTGGATGAAAATCTGTCCGCTTACCGGAGGACGGTCTATACGGCGATCAAAGAGGTTGAAGATGCGCTGGTCACCGAGGAGAAAAAACGCCGGCATATCAAGGCCCTCAAGGCGGAGATTACCGCCGCCGGCCGGGCCCTCGATGAGGCCCGAGATCGGTATCTAAAGGGAATAGACAATTATCTGCCTGTCCTGACACAGATCCTCAAGGTCCAGAGCCTTGACGTTGATCTGATCAAACGGCAGGCAGAACTGCTGATCGCACGTGTGGGCCTCTACCGTTCACTGGGAGGAACCTGGACGGACAAGCTTACCCCCGGCGGCGGTATGAAAGCAATAGAACCAACAAAAACCTCCAGCAATGATAAAGGGTGAAACTTACATGGAAAGACAGGAAAATACGAACACATCACCAGCGGATCAGACGGAACCAACCGGCACGAGCCGAAAGAGCCTGAAGATCATACTACCGTTTCTGATTCTCATTATCGCGATTGCCGTCGCGTTCTATGTCGGTAGCACCGCCCCCAAGGCACTTAGAACCCCTCCCGTGCGGGAGGCGCCTCTGGTGGAGACACTGCCGGCTCAGCACACTTCGGAACGGATAATAATCCCGGCGATGGGAAGCATCATCCCGGCCCGGGAGATCACGCTCAAATCACAGGTTTCGGGAGATATCTTGAAGATAAACCCCCGATTCACGGAAGGCGGACATCTAAAAAAGGGCGATGAGCTCCTGAAGATAGATGATCAGGACTACCGCCTGGCCGTGGCCGAGCAGCACAGTCAGGTTGTCGGCGCCGAGTACGCTTTGAAACTGGAAATGGGACGTCAGGATGTCGCGCAGCGAGAGTGGGAACTGTTGGGCGGCGGCGACTCCTCGAAGGCTCCCGATTCCGAACTGGCCCTCCGCAAACCCCATCTTGAAAAGGCGCAGGCGGATGTCGCGTCAGCACATGCCGCGATGAAGCGGGCCGAGCTGGATCTCGCCCGCACTACCGTTCGCGCTCCCTTTAACTGTATTGTGCGCACAAAAAATGTGGACCTGGGTTCCCACGTCTCTTCCCAGGACCAGCTAGCAGAACTGGTGGGAACGGATGAATACCGGGTGCGGGCTTCCGTACCGCTCGACCGCCTCAAATGGATCTCCATCCCCCGTGGAAGGGATGATTATGGATCTAAGGCGCGTATCATCTACGGGAACGGGACCGGATATGAACGGAAGGGCAGCGTCGTCAAGTTGCTGGCAGACCTCGAAGAGGGGGGAAGAATGGCCCGTATCATAATCGCGGTCAAAGATCCGCTCGACTTAAAATCCCCGGAAAGCACCCGGCCGCCTCTTCTGATAAGCGAATATGTCCGCGTCGCGATCGAGGGCCCAGAGCTGAAAGGGATCATCGCCCTGCCCCGCTCCGCCCTGCGTGATGGTAAAAATATCTGGATCGCGGGCAAAGATGACAGGCTCGATATACGGAGTGTAAATATCGTCTGGCGAGGAGAGACTACCGTACTGGTACAGGATGGAGTGGCGGACGGCGATCGGATTATTATTACCGATCTTGCAACCCCGATACAGGGAATACATGTCATGGTGAACAAACCGGCGAGCACAACCGCGGTGACAACACCCGGGCCTGAGAAACAGTAATCATTAGCGAAGGAACCGATACTGACGATGATGGAAAAGAACAGCGAAAAACGAGGTCCTCTCGCATGGATGGCGGGCAATTCCGTTGCCGCCAACCTGCTGATGATCGTCCTGCTCGTGGGAGGCCTTATCTGGGCCCTTCAGATCAAGCAGGAGGTGTTCCCCGATTTTGACCCGGACCATGTAAACATCACCGTTGCCTATCCCGGGGCGAGTCCTGAAGAGGTTGAGCAGGCGATTATTCTTGCCGTTGAGGAGGCCGTTTCCGGCCTGGAGGGTATTAGAGAGATTACTTCCAGCGCGCGAGAAGGCTCAGGCTTTGTACAGGTAGAGATGATCGAGGGCTATGATAATCAGAAACTGGCACGGGATATTGAAAACGAGGTGGATCGCATCAGTTCCTTTCCTGAGGAAGCGGAAGATCCGCGAGTGGAGAGCACCCCTCATCGTCGGCAGGTCATCTCGCTGGTTTTGTACGGTGATCAGGATGAGCGAATACTCCGGGAAAAGGTTGAAGAGATCCGGGACAAACTCCTCCAGAACCCGGAGATTACCCAGGTGGACCTGTCCGGTATTCGTGACCTGGAGATCAGCATCGAGGTATCCCAGGATAAGCTGCGGGCCTATAACCTGACGCTCGATGATGTCGCGACAAAGGTACGGCAAGCATCCGTTGATCTCCCCGGAGGCGGCATCAAGACTGCCGGGGGCGAGATCCTGGTCCGCATGACGGAGCGGCGTGATTTCGGGGAACAATTCGCCCGCATCCCCATTATTTCCTCCAGCGACGGCACCCGCGTGCTCCTTGAAGATATCGCCACGGTGATCGATGGATTTGAGGATACGGATACTTACGCAACATACAACGGTAAGCCCGCCATGATGATCGACGTCTACCGGGTGGGCGATCAAACCCCCCTGTCGGTGGGGGATGCCGTTATGCCATACGTGGAGGAATGGCGTCAGACACTGCCGGAGGGGATCAGTATCGATATACTGAGGGACAGTTCGGACGTGTACCGCCAGCGCCTGACCATGCTTCTCCATAACGGCTATATGGGTCTCGCCCTCGTGCTGATACTGCTCGGACTGTTTCTGGAGGCACGCCTGGCCTTCTGGGTGACCATGGGGATTCCAATATCCTTTCTCGGCTCGATCCTTTTTTTGCCGCATTTCGGAGTCAGCATCAACATGATGTCGATGTTCGCCTTTATCGTGGCGCTGGGAATCGTCGTGGACGACGCCATCGTGGTGGGAGAGAACATCTATACTTTCCGCGAAAAGGGTTATTCCTTCCGGAGGGCGGCCATTGAGGGAGTGCGCGAGGTGGCCATGCCAGTCACGTTCAGCATACTCACCAACATCGTGACCTTTACGCCTCTCCTCTTTGTACCAGGGATTCCCGGAAAAATCTTCAAGTCGATCCCGATTGTTGTGATCATCGTTCTAGCCATTTCCCTGGTGGAGAGTCTCTTCATACTTCCGGCCCACCTGGGACGCCGGAGCGATAAGCCCGACCATGCGATCATGGCATGGTTGCACATGAGGCAGCAACGCTTCAGTAACCGGTTCAGCCGGCTTGTCAGGGAACGGTACGGACCCTTTCTGGACTGGGCCCTTACCTGGCGGTACCTGACGGTCGCCATCGGACTGGCGATCCTGATCATCACCCTTGTCTATGTGAACAGCGGGCGGCTGGGAATCACACTGATGGAGCGGATCGAGTCGGACTTCGCCCAGGTGGAAGTCGCACTCCCCTACGGATCGGCAATTGAGAAGACAGAGGCGGTACAGACAACCCTTATACAGGCGGCACGGAAGATTGCAGACGAAAACGGCGGGAAAACTCTGGTCAAGGGTATCTATTCTCGAATCGGGGCCCCGGTCAATGGAACGGCAGGCAGCCATACCTGCCGATTGCGCGTATATCTCACCCCGGCCAATGAGCGCCCCATGGAGACGGGTGATTTTGTGAAGGTCTGGCGCCGCGAGGTAGGCGCGATTGCCGGTCTGGAAAGCCTCATTTTCAAGTCTGATGCCGGGGGACCCGGTTCACGGGCCTCCATGTCCATTGAACTGAGCCACCGGGATCTGGCGGTGCTTGAGGCCGCTGGTGCTGAGTTAGCCGAAGACTTGAGGTATTTCCCCAAAGTTAAGGATATTAATGATGGTTTCGCTCCTGGAAAGCAGCAGATCGACTTCATGATTCGCCCGGAAGGCAGGGCCCTCGGTCTGACAGCTCGTGATGTTGCCGGCCAGGTCCGCAACTCCTTTTACGGAAGCATGGTGCTGCGTCAGCAACGAGGACGCAACGAGGTAACCGTCATGGTGCGCCTCCCCGAAAATGAGCGCACGTCGGAATACACCCTCGAAGAACTGATGCTCAGGACGCCGACCGGCCAGGAGGTCCCGCTGAAGGAAGCAGTCACCATGAAGCGGGGACGTGCCTACACGGAGATAGACCGCAGAGATGGACGGCGGGTCATCACGGTGACAGCGAATATAAATCCCCCCAGCGAGGCAAGCAGTGTTCTGAACACCCTCAAGGCGGAAACTCTTCCGGAGCTGAAACGGAAGTATGCCGGTCTGAACTATGGGTTTGAGGGACGTCAGGCGGATCTTACGGACAGCATGAATAGCCTCTTTATGGGACTGGTGCTGGCCATGCTGGTTGTATACGCCCTGCTTGCTATCCCGTTTCGCAGTTATATCCAGCCGCTGATTATCATGGTGAGCATCCCCTTCGGAATCGTGGGAGCGATCTTCGGTCATCTTCTCATGGGCTACAGCCTCAGCGTGATGAGCCTGTTCGGGATTGTGGCCCTCACTGGTGTGGTGGTCAACGATTCGCTGGTGTTGATCGATTTTGCCAACCGACAGCGGGCAAAGGGCAAAAATCCGCACGATGCTATTCATACGGCGGCAATCAACCGCTTCCGCCCGATCCTCCTGACATCGCTCACGACCTTTGGAGGACTGACCCCTATCATGCTCGAAACCGCTAGACAGGCCCGTTTCATGATTCCCATGGCCATTTCACTCGGCTTCGGGGTCCTCTTCGCAACCCTGATCACACTGATTCTGGTGCCCTGCTTCTACCTGGTGGTTGAGGATCTTAAGTTGAAAAAACCCGGCGAGTTATCGGACGTCGGAGTGAGAGAACCCGTTGATGTAACGGGTAGATGAGATAAAATATTGGGGTGAGTGACCGGATTTGAACCGAGCACTTTGGCCCTAAATAATTGAAATAACTATGGTTCAAATGACCTTGGCATCAAAATGACACTATCTGTGATTGGGGCGGCAGGATTTGACCTGCAAACGCTGGCATCGCCAAGCCAGAAGGCTAAGGCGGTCAAGACTGCAAATACAAAGCTTCACTGTGGCTGATCGGGCCAAATCATTGAATGCGGGATGAAACATGCTACTACCTGACAACTTGTTTTCCGCTCATCCCGGCTATAGCTTACTTCCTGAACTCCTTAGATGACGGATATCCAACATTTCAATCTTATTGATGTTTTTTCTCAGAAATGAAATAAAAATGGCCTTGAAGACCTGTATATGATATTGTAGTAGAAATTTGTATTTTCTAAGGACACAAATCTAGCGCATTGAATAAAAAGTAATGTTAATAGAATGCGAAGTCTCGGATTTTCGAAAGGTGGTGAGATACCGAGGGGTTATGAAAAACTACCACCATAGAGAAAGGATTGACCGATGAATACAGACATGAAAGCAAAGATCAAGTTTGGAGCCGGAGGCATTATTATTGGGGCCGCACTCGCCATGATTATTGGTTTCAGCTGGGGTGGATGGACAACCTCCAGCACTACCACCGAGATAACGGAAAAGGCGATCCTGGCAAATAAGGTGGCGATCTGCGTCGCCCAATTTATTAAGGACCCGAACTACGAAGAAAACCTTAAGAAATTTGAGAAACTCGACTCATACGGAATGAAAAACACAAGTGACTATGTACGGAAATTTGGCTGGGATAAAATGCCCGGGGAAGAAAAAGTCGACAGTGATGTATGCAAGGCATGTGCTAAGGGCATTGAAGCTCTTATCAAAAAATGAGATAAACTGTTATCTTCACAACTAACTTCGTCTTTAAACCCTTTTTGGAAAAGTTATAACAGTATTTCCGCTTCTCAAGTGAGGGCTGGGTTTTATGTTTTAATCATTCTTTTTAATAGGTGATCTTGTGAGAGATAATAATAAGACAAAGAAGCAGCTCGTACAGGAACTGACGGCATTGCGCTCGCAAAATGCCGATCTGAAAAAATCAACAGCCGGAAATCTATCAACTGCGTCTGCATCCGAGGAGTCCGCTCGCTATGCAGAAAGTATTTTGGGAACTGTTCGAGAGCCCCTTTTGGTCCTGGATGCGGATCTGAAAATAGTCTCGGCAAACCACAACTTTTACAAAACTTTTAAAGTAACTCCGGATGAGACGATTGGGAGTTTTATCTATGACCTTGGAAACAAACAATGGGACATCTCTAAACTTCGGGAGCTGCTTGAAGAAATTCTTCCTGAAAAAGAAACGTTCAACGGCTTCGAGGTTACCCATAATTTTCAAGACATCGGTCATAAAATCATGCTGCTCAATGCCCGCCAGATTGAACAGGGGATGGGCAAGGAACGGATCATTCTGCTGGCTATCGAGGATATCACCGCGCGCAAAAAGGCCGAAAACGACCTGCATCTTAGCGATGAGAAATTTCGCAGCTATGTAGAACAGGCTTCCGAAGCAATTTACCTTTTTCAATTGAAAGAACCAATATCGGTTGATATGCCCGTTGAAGAACAAATCAAAAATCTTTACGAAGGTTATGTAATTGAAGCAAACGATTCCCTGGCAAAAATGTATGGTTTCGACAAAGCAAACGAACTAAATGGAATGACCCTTGCCGAATTTCATGGAAGCACAGATAATCCGAAGAATTTAGAATTCCTTAGAGCTTGGATTGAAGCAAATTACCGCATTACTGATACGGAGTCTAAAGAAGTTGACAACGATGGAAATGAACTTTGGATTACGAATAATTTAATAGGACATGTTGAAGACGGTTATTTGATACATATATGGGGTACACAAACCAATATAACAGAAAGAAAGCAGGCAGAAGAGAAGCTTGAAGAAGCAAATACAATAATTAATAAAAGCCCTTCAGTAGCTTTTACATGGAAAAATGAGGAAGGGTGGCCAGCCAAATATGTTTCGAAAAACGTAGGTTCACTACTCGGATATACTGTAAAAGATTTCACATCCGGGAATGTAGCTTACCTAAAGTGTATTCATCCTGATGATATCGAACGTGTAATACAGGAAGTCATGGAGGTTAGCAGTGATAAGAGTAAAGAGGAATTTGTTCACGAACCATATAGAGTCGTTACAAAAGATGGCAAAGTGAAATTTGTTAGTGACTGGACATTTATCGTTAGAGATGAAAAGGGTAATATCACGCATTATAAAGGGATTATAGCAGACATCACCAAGCGCAAGCAGGCAGAGGAAAACCTTCAGGATACCCTTGAAAGTCTCAGGAAGGCTGTTGCCACGACCATCCAAGTCATGGTGTCCACAGTGGAGGCACGAGACCCCTATACGGCCGGCCACCAACTCCGAGTTGCCGATCTTGCCCGTACCATCGCCACGGAGATGGGATTACCCCAGGAGAAGATCGAAGGTATTCGTATGGCGGGTTCCATCCATGACATCGGTAAATTATCCATCCCCGCGGAGATATTGTCCAAACCCGGCAAGCTGTCAGACATTGAGTTTTCCCTGATAAAAGAGCACGCCCGGAAAGGGTATGAGATGCTGAAGGATGTGGACTCCCCCTGGCCCCTGGCAGAGATTGTCTACCAGCATCATGAACGGATGGATGGTTCCGGCTACCCCAGAAATTTGAAGGGGGATGAGATTCTCATGGATGCCCGCATTATGGCTGTGGCCGACGTGGTGGAGGGCATGGCTTCTCATCGGCCTTATCGTGCTACTCTGGGGATTGACGCAGCTCTGAAGGAGATCGAGGATCAGCGGGGGGTTCTTTACGACGCGGACGTGGTGGATACCTGCCTGCGGTTGTTTAGGAAGAAAGATTATCAGCTTCAATCCTGAAGGAAGAGAACGGAAATGTGGAGTTACAGGCTCGTGTCACTGCGATCGATTGTTAACAATAATTTCCAGAGTCTGATCATAGGGCTTTTGCTGTTTACGGGGCTTTATCTCACAAGTCTGTACAGCTATCTTCTGTTTCATACTCTCGCGGAAGGTTTTTCAATCGTCATCGCCGTCTCCCTCTTCCTGATAGCCTGGAACACACGTCAACATACAGCAAATAATTATGTCCTGTTTCTCAGCATCGCCTTTCTGTTTGCCGGCCTCATCGATTTTTTCCACACCATGGCCTACAGGGGGATGGGGATCTTTACCGGCTATGATGCCAACCTGCCTACGCAGCTATGGATTGCCGCCCGCTACCTTCAAAGTCTGTCTCTGCTCGCAGCGCCATGGTTCATCGATCGGAAACTGAACATCCGCGCCATCCTGGTTTTTTATCTTTCCGCGACCATCCTGCTGCTGGCGACCGTCTTTTCCGGCACGCTGTTTCCCGCCTGCTTTGTCGAAGGCCAGGGACTGACCCCCTTCAAAATCGTCAGCGAATACATCATCTGCTTTGTCCTTATAGCTTCCCTGGTCTTGCTGTTACGGCGGCGTGACAAGTTTGATCCACACATCCTGCGATTGATTGTCTGGTCCATCCTCTTTACAATCGTCTCGGAACTGGCCTTCACCTTTTACGTTAGCGTCTACGGCTTATCAAATCTGATCGGCCATTATTTCAAAATACTCGCGTTTTACCTCATTTACAGAGCGATCATCGTGACCGGTCTGGAAAATCCGTACAGCCTCATTTTTCACGATTTAGAGCAGAATCGCCAAGAGACACAGACCATTCTTGATGCCTCCCCCATCATGATCTTTTACAAGGACAGCGAAAACAGATTCATCCGCGTGAACAAGGCGTTTGCCGAGGCAATGAAGCTGGCCAAAGAGGGAATCGAGGGGAAAACAGCCCTTGAAGTTTTTCCCGATCAGGCGACGAACTATTTGAAGGACGACAAGGAGGTTATCGCATCGGGTAAGCCAAAAATCGGCATTATCGAACCGATCGACACCGCAAGCGGCACCAGGTGGCTGCACACCGATAAGATACCGTACAGGGATATCGACGGGAACATTATCGGCATTATCGGCTTTGCCGTCGACATCACGGAGCGCAGGCATGCGGAGGAGGCGCTACATGAGAGCGAGAAACGTTACCGGAGCTTATTTGAAGAGACTCATGCCATCATGCTGCTCATTGATCCGGATAACGGCACCATTGTAGATGCCAATCCCGCCGCGTTTACCTACTATGGCTGGAGCCGTGAAGAGTTGAAAAGGCGCAAAATTGATGGAATAAACACGATGACAAGCAAAGAAGTTTCAGCGGAGATACAATTGGCGCTCTCTGAGAAGCGCAATGTATTTTTTTTCAAACACCGCCGTGCTGACGGGACGCTCCGCGATGTGGAAGTTTACGCTGGACCGGTACCCATGAAAGGCAAAGTCCTGCTTTTGTCCATTGTTCACGATATCACCGACCGCAAGCGGGCGGTGGAACAGATCGAGCAGATGGCCTACCAGGATTCCCTGACGGGCCTTCCCAACCGGAAGCTCTTCTCCGATCGCCTTGGCATTGCCTTGACTCAGGCCCAGAGAAATAAAAAAGAGGTGGGAATCGCGATGCTCGACCTCGACAATTTTAAGGACGTGAATGACACCTTGGGCCATGCTGCAGGAGACCTTCTACTCAAGGCAGCGGCAGAGCGGCTGAGCGCAGCGCTGAGGAAGGGTGATACCGTTGCACGCATCGGTGGCGATGAGTTTGTGCTGATCCTTCCTGAACTGAAGGAAGCAGAAGATGCGATCCAGGTTGCACAGAAGATCGTTGACGGTTTTCGGAAACCCTTCCTCATTGACACCAATCAACTGGTTGTGACGACAAGTATCGGTATCGCAGTCTATCCCAATGATGGAGCAGATGGAGATATTCTTCTAAAAAATGCTGATATCGCTATGTATCAAGCCAAGGAGGCGGGTCGGGATCGATACCAGATCTACAACAAGGCATGAAGATGCGATACCATTGCATTGCTTGTTCAAAGATTTTCAACTTGAAAGCGCCTGATTTCGAATTGGCACCAATAACCGGCACTCTTGACGGTTTCCTTTATCTTACCTGGGCAGTACGGGTTGAAAGCTGCTACGCGAAACTATTTCCCTCATTTATTGACTTCAATAAACTATACGTAACAAAATGATGGTTGACTATTTGCAGGACAGTTGTCATCATCTATCTGTATTTCTTATTGAATTAGGAAGTGGAGGCAGAGATGACAAAAAGCAATAAGGCGTTTGAGCGATATTGTAAAATCGAATCAGATGATGCCAGGATGGTTTATCAGAGGAATCGGGGACAAGTAACTCCCATTCAAAGATCACAAAAAAAATTGACCCTGTGTTTTCACTGTCAAAAAAAGAGGGTATTATGGATTTTATTAGAAAATATTGGGGTGAGTGACCGGATTTGAACCGGCGACCTCCTGGGCCACAACCAGGCACTCTAACCAACTGAGCTACACCCACCACATATATTTATGGTACGCCAGCAGGGATTCGAACCCGGGACCTACGGATTAGAAGTCCGTTGCTCTATCCAGCTGAGCTACTGGCGCATTGTTCGGAAAAGAAAGGTTCTTTTAGTCACTTTGCTCATATTTGTCAAGACAAAACACCAGACATTCCGTTACCTGACATAGCCTGCCACCCCGTCGTATATATATCCCATTTTCTCACGATTTTCACTTTTTGTGTCCGTCGTATAGAAATATGCCCCCGTTTCAGGATTAAACCACCTGTACAGGTCTCTTGTATGGGACAGTTTCAGGGTTGCTATGTTTCCTATAGTTCCATCAAAGATATACCCTTTGAGAGGATGTTTTCCACCTGAGCGACTGTAGGAATAGAAATGAGTTCCCTTTGACGGATTATGCCACTGGAAGAATTCCGCTGTTCCCGGAGTGCCTCTGCGAAAGAGTCTGAATGCCAGTTCACCTTTCCTGTACCTTTCAAGTGGAAAATCTCCCCGCGCGACAGCTGAAGATAACAGGCTCTCCGTTTCATTTGTATATCTGTAGATATCAATTAATTCTGAAAGGTTACCACTCATAACGTCAAGTCCCACTTCAACTTTCTCGACCCCTTCCCCGGAGTAAAAGAGTATGTTCTCGCTGTAAGAACCGGGAGACAGATCCGTGGAGCTGGCCGTTACGTTAATGTAATCCACTTCATTCGTTGTAGTCCCTTTTTCAGGAGATATCTTTATCCATCCTTTTATACCCTCTATAAGGTCCGAGGTATAAACTCTCACACCCTCAACTTCCACGGTTCCACCCCTTACCGCAAGAGCAAGCAAATGTGGTTCTCCATCCGCCAGGATTTCCGCCACCGGGAACTCGATCCTTTCCCTCTTCTCAGACGCACAATCTATTTCACCTGCCATCCGGTTATCAACAAACACATCGAGGGTCCCTCCATATATGTCTTTCCACAGGAACAGGACTATACCACTCCCCGAAAATGAATACCTCAGAAGGTCATTCTCGCCAGTGCTATAGGGATACCCACCCTCTTCAGACCATTCGCCGGAGATTTCGAGTTCATTCTTCAGACGTCGCGGTATGCTGTAGTCGTCTTTTCCTGAAACAGCCTCATTGGCAAAAGAAACATACCTGCCCCTTTCAAGAGCCACCCCACGGAAATTCTTTCTCTTTCCCTGCAACATTGCTTTCCATTTCAGGACATTTTTCCCCACATTTTTCAATTCAATTCGTTTCACCACTTTTCTGCCGGTCTCAACGCTGCCGAAATCTATCCCGAGCGGTTTTACATCCATACAGGGTCGGGACCCCTTTTCCGCCACCTCAAATTTCAGGAATGCAGTCCGCTCTTCACCATTAAAGTGTAGTGTTAATTCTTCTCTGTAACCTCCGGGAACTAATAGCTTTTCATAAGATATTGAATTCCGGCCTGTCTCGAATTTCATCCGAACGGGAAAGAGTCCATTAACAGAAATCTCTTCGTCCGCCATGGACTCAATGGAAATACGAAGGTAGCGCGCGGATGTCCCGGCCGTCCCCGAAAGTGTATCACCATATGGAGATAACCAATCTCCCATCCCATGCACCATCCATGTCAGGTCCCCTCCTCCAACATTTTTCAGGGAAATCACACCTTTTGAACTCTCGCCGGGACCTATCGTGCCAAGATCCACTTCACGGGGAGACACCATCAGGACAGGGCCGGCAACATCATCTTTAACATCAACAATCGCAACATTGCTGACCACACCTCCCCTCACCCTCCTGACCTCCGCTCTGCCGGCTGTCCTGGCCGTAAAAACAGGTTTTCTGCGCAGGAAGTATCCAACAGATGGATCAGAAACTGTCCACCTGCCATCCGAACCACCTGAAAGATCGGTCCTGCTTCCGTCAGACCATATACCGGTCGCCCTGAATACCATTTTATGCTTAACAGCCATTCTTACAGAAACAGGGGCAATGGATATGGATTCGAGAGAGATAATGTTTACAGGAATAGTTATTTCTTCATCTCCTCCGTTTGATCTTATTAAAACAGTGCCATTGTACCTTCCTTCCGGAAGCCCCGTAACATCCACAACGATTTTTATATTCTTCCGGCCTGTACCGCGCAGTCTGCTGATATATCCTGATTTCAGTTTGTCCGGTGCATTTTCTTCCAAATCAGTAAACTCGAGACTCTCTTTATCCGCTATTTGCCTGCCTGTGCCACCTGAAGAGGTACCTCCATCTAATACCAGCCAAGGTGTCCTGCTTATAACTTCCCATTCCAATTCTCCTTTGCCGGCATTTCGCAGGGTCATGGAAATATTTTCAATTGAGTCTTTCTCCATACGATCCAGTCTGATCTTCGGCAGAGAAACCTTTAAGAGCGGTCCATCAAGGGCATCTATATGAATTGTCACGACAGGACTTTTAACCCTGCCCTCCTTCGCGAAGACACGGACATCTCCCTTGTGTTTTCCAATGAATAGTCCCTTATCGACAAAATATCCTGTCCTTTTATTCGCAGATATCCACTTTATCTTTTTTGTAATATCTCTTTTGGAGCCATCCGAATATATACCGATAGCGCTCATACGAATCTTTCTGCCGGCCCGAGTGCTGGTAATCGATGTCAGCCTGATTTCCTCCAGTTTTGATCTGTATGTGTCATTATTATCCCTGAGAATGGTAGCGGAGACCGGAATCATTATAATTCCGCAAGATGATGTTATGGCAATTCCGCCCTTATGATAGCCAGGGGAAAGGTCACGCGGGTCCGCTGTAACTGACACGATCTGTGTGCCATCCTCCACAACTCCGGAATATTTATCGAGTGCCAGCCAGGGGTCTATCCACTTAACCATCCACTTTATTTTCCCCTGTCCTCTTTTGCTTACTTCAATCGACGCAACTCCGGTCTCTGTATCTCTCAGAATACCGAAATCTATTCCGTCTGGTGTTACAGAAAGAATCGGCTTCTCTTTGACAGGCTGGTTGACCTGTGCGAACAGGGAGGGCAATCCTCCAAACATCAAAATCGCGGCAAACACCGCGGCAATTATAGCTTTTGATTTAAGCACTGTTACATCCCTTTTCAGTTTCATAGTTGACGGTTTCACAAAAAAGTCCGTTATTCTTATGTGAAATTATTATAACTATGGAGCGATGTCAAGCGGATGACGAATCAAAAAGACTTGACACCTCTCAAAGATACTCATATATAGTGCCCATCTTGTATAGTGCCCATCTTGATAATTATCTATAACTATTGCAACTTTGCTTTTTAAGGGTATATCGATGACCCATAATGATCTAAAATACTGGCTGGCCCTTAAGTCCTTGGAAAATGTGGGGAATGTCGGCTTTAACAGCCTTGTAAACACGTTTGGCTCTCCACTGGCCGTCTTCGACGCTCCCACAACATCCCTGCAAAAAATAGACCGCATTACGCGAAAAATAGCCCACAGTATAAAGAACTTTGATAACTGGGCAACTATCGAAAAAGAGCTTGAACTGGCTGACAAGTTGAATGTTTCAATAATCACATCCGATTCCCCATCTTACCCCAGACTGCTTTTAAACATATACGATTTTCCACCCATTCTGTACGTCAAAGGAACACTGTCCGATCAGGATGTAAATGTTGCCGTGGTGGGCTCCAGGATGGCAAGCACTTATGGCAGGTTTACAACTGAAAAGTTGTGCCGTGAGCTCGCCATGAAAGGAGTAACCGTCGTAAGTGGTATGGCAAGGGGTATTGATTCTGCTGCTCATGCCGGCGCGATCGCAGGCAAGGGAAGGACAATCGCTGTACTGGGATCCGGCATCGATGTTATCTATCCCCCGGAAAACAGAAAACTCTTTGAAAAGATTTCTGAAAATGGCGCCGTGATTACCGAATTCCCCTTTTGCACCCAGCCGCTGGCCTTCAACTTTCCCGCCAGAAACAGGATAATAAGCGGCCTTTCGCTGGGAGTTGTCGTGGTTGAAGCCAATGAGAAGAGCGGGTCCCTGATAACTGCGCGACTCGCCCTGGAACAGGGGAGAGAAGTCTTTGCCGTGCCGGGAAATATCGATTCCTTGAGAACAAAAGGGACCCACAGGCTCATAAGGGAAGGCGCGAAACTTGTTGAAAATACATATGACATATTAGAGGAAATTCTGCCCCAGGTGAGTTTTGGCGACAAAGCTGCCAAATCACCAGGTGAAATACCTCTGCAGGATCATTCGATTAAATCCGAGGGATTAAACGCTGATGAAAAAACCATTCTGAAGTTAATAGGCAAAAAACCTGTTCATATAGACAGTCTGGCCGCTGATTCCGACTATCAAATACAGGATGTCCTGAGCATCCTCATGTCACTTGAGCTCGGAGGCTACGTCGAGCAGCTTCCAGGCAAAAATTTTGTTGTTAAGGGGTAAATATGTCCAGTTCTCTTATTATCGTTGAATCGCCGGCAAAGATAAAAACGATAAAAAAGTATCTCGGCCCGGAATTTGAGGTGCAGGCTTCTGTCGGACATGTAAAAGACCTTCCCAAAAGCAAACTGGGGATTGATCTTGAAAATAACTTTAAACCAACCTACGAAGTTATCACTGAAAAAAAGAAAATCATTTCTGAGCTGAAAAAATCCGCGAAGAAAGCAGATAACATCTTTCTGGCGTCTGACCCTGACAGGGAGGGAGAGGCCATTGCATGGCACGTGGCGAGCGAAATAGGAAAGAACAAAAATATCTACAGGGTGCTCTTCAACGATCTTACAAAAAAGACCATCATCGCGGCTATCAAAAATCCTCTGGAGCTTAACGTCAATAAATATGAGGCCCAGCAGACCAGACGGATTCTTGACAGGCTTGTGGGATATCAAATCAGCCCGATACTCTGGAAGAAGGTGCGGCGGGGACTGAGCGCGGGACGGGTCCAATCGGTTGCAGTAAGAATAATATGCGACAGAGAGGCCGAGATCCGGGCGTTTGTATCGGAGGAATACTGGAACATTACCGCCCTGCTGGAGGGAAACAGTCCTCCTCCCTTTGAAGCGCGGCTGACAAAAGTAGGTTCCAGAAAGTTAAAACTTAAAAATGAAACGCAGACAAAAGAGCTTCTCGAAGAACTGAAGGGCTCTTCATTTATTGTAAAAAAGGTGGAAAAAAAGGAGGCAAAACGCTCTCCGGCTCCCCCATTTACTACAAGCAAGCTCCAGCAGGAGGCATCGAGAAGGCTTCGTTTCACGGCCAAGAAAACGATGAGTGTCGCCCAGAGACTGTATGAGGGAATAGCACTCGGAGAAGAAGGTTCCGTTGGCCTTATCACATATATGAGAACCGACTCGGTCCGTATAGCATCGGAAGCCCTGGAAAACGCGAGGGAATACATAGAAAAGAATTATGGAAAGGAATTCCTTCCTGCAAAGGCCAGATTCTTCAAAGCCTCGAAGTCTGCACAGGACGCGCATGAGGCGATAAGACCGACCACCACGACATACGCGCCACAAAACATCAAACAGTATCTCAAGAATGACGAATTTCGTCTGTATCAACTGATATGGAACCGCTTCATAGCGAGCCAGATGAATCCCGTTGTATTCGACCAGACAGGCATCGATATACAGGCAGGCTGCTGTCTTTTTCACGCGCAGGGCTCTATAATGAAATTCCCCGGGTTCAGCATTGTTTACACGGAAATCAGGGATAAGGAAGACAACGGTAACGACGTCCAGTCTGACAGCCCCAACACGTCGAGACTTCCTGAGGTTTCCAAAGGGGATGAACTTACCCTGATCTCAATCAATCAACAGCAGAGTTTTACTCAGCCGCCAGCAAGGTTTTCCGAAGCGACTCTTGTGAAAGAGCTGGAAGAAAAGGGGATCGGCAGGCCCAGCACATACGCCGCTATCATAAGTACTATACAGAACAGAAAGTATGCAGAAATTGAAAAGGGCAGATTCCATCCCACGGAACTCGGGACTCTTGTCAATGGGCTTCTTGTAGAGAACTTTCCCAATATCATGGATGTCAAGTTCACCGCTTCCATGGAAGACAACCTGGATATGATCGAGAATGGAAAACTCACAAGACTCAAAACATTGGAGGATTTCTATATCCCTTTTAAATCGGAACTGGAAAAAGCCGGCGAAGAGATGAAAAATGTCAAGAGAGAAGAAATCCCCACCGATCTTGTATGTGATAAGTGTGGGAGCCCAATGGTAATAAAGTGGGGGAAAAACGGGAAGTTCCTGGCCTGCTCCAACTATCCCGAATGCAAGAATACAGGCAATATCGCGCAGGATGAGAATGGCGCAATCAGCAAAATGGAGGCAGAGACAACCGATATTATCTGCGATGTGTGCGGTAAGAACATGATTATAAAGGAGGGCAAATTCGGAAGATTTCTGGGATGCTCGGGGTACCCGGAATGCAAGAATACAAAACCAATAGATACAGGGGTAAAGTGCCCCAGGGAGGGGTGTGGCGGCAGTATCTGTGAGAGACTTTCAAGAAAAGGCAAAACGTTCTTTGGATGTTCAAACTATCCGAACTGCACCTATGCCCTGTGGGACAGGCCGATACCGGAAAAATGCCCCCTGTGCGGACATCCTTTTCTGGTCGAGAAATATTACCGTGGAAAAGGTCTCGTAAAGACGTGCCCTAACAAGGAATGCGGGTATAAGGAAACGGCTGAAGGCTGAAGGGGTGAATCAAAACTTGAAATCAGATACCCAAAAGGCGACTTCCTCCAAACCTGTTATAATCATAGGTGGCGGTCTTGCGGGGTGTGAGGCCGCGTGGCAGATCTCAAGAAGGGGAATCGACGCCTTTCTTTACGAAATGAAACCCGCCCTGTTTTCTCCGGCCCACAAGTCTCCCCTCCTCGCGGAACTTGTATGCAGCAACTCTTTCCGCTCCAACGCGACAGAAAATGCGGTTGGTCTTCTCAAGGAAGAGATGCGCATGGCAGGATCATTGATAATGGAGGCGGCCGATGCCACAGCAGTGCCGGCAGGTAAGGCTCTGGCCGTGGACAGAACCCTTTTTTCAAACTATATCGAAGACAGGCTCGCGTCGACAGGAACCCGGATAATAAGGGAAGAGGTCACCGAAATTTTTGAAGACTCTATTGTCATCATAGCTACCGGCCCTCTCACATCCGAATCTCTGGCAAAACAAATCTCTTCCGTTACAGGAAACGAGTATCTCTATTTTTATGATGCCATTTCACCCATCGTGGAAGCACAGTCCATCGACTATAACAGAGTCTTCAGGGCGTCAAGATACGACACCAGCGGTGAGGGAGATTATCTGAACTGCCCCATGACAAGGGAGGAATACGAAAGGTTCTGGACGGAGTTATCGGGCGGCAGTGAAGTGCCTCTCAGGGATTTTGAAGAGAAGCGCTTTTTTGAAGGATGCCTGCCTGTTGAAGTCCTCGCGAAAAGAGGACCGAAGACCCTGCTTTTCGGCCCGATGAAACCGGTGGGGCTTACAGACCCAAAAACAGGCAAGCGCCCCCATGCCGTGATCCAGCTCAGACAGGAAAACAGCAAAGGAACTCTCTACAACCTGGTAGGATTTCAGACAAAACTGACATGGCCGGAGCAGAAACGCATCCTCAGAATGATACCGGGGCTGGAAAAAGCAGATTTCGCGAGATATGGCAGCATACACCGCAATACCTTCATAAATTCCCCTGCCCTGCTCAAAAAATCACTGCAGCTTCGCTCCAATGATAACATCTTTGTTGCGGGACAGATTACCGGTGTCGAGGGATATGTGGAATCGGCGGCGATGGGATTAATGGCAGGTATAAACGTTTGCCGGCAGATCGCGGGAAAGGATATGACGGTTCCTCCTGAAACAACCGCTCTGGGCGCACTTTTGCATCACATTACAAACGCCGATCACAAGACCTTTCAGCCGATGAATGTGAATTTTGGTCTTTTTGCTCCACTTGAAAAGCGTGTGTCAAAAAAAGAGAGAGGCGAACTTTATGCCAGGCGCTCCATTGATACACTGAAAAAATGGATGGAAATACATACGTTGCATTTGTAAGAGGAACGCAGAAATTGGACTTTTTACAAAGCCGTCATATGTTTCTTAAATGGATTATCTTAAGTCCTTCCAGCGTAAGCATCTCATCGACAAAATCAATGCTGCTGGTTTCCGCGGCTATGACACTCGCCAGTCCGCCGGTTGCGATAACGGTGGACTCCACCGCTGTTTCCTTCTTTATTCGATTCACGATCCCATCCACAAGACCGGCATAACCAAACATAATACCCGCCTGTATACTGCTCACAGTATCCCTGGCCACTACAGATTTAGGCCTGCTTAATTCAACCGGCGGCAGTTTGGAGGCCTTCTCAAAGAGCGCCTCACTTGATATAACAACACCTGGCGATATGCACCCACCCATATATTCTCCCTTTTTCGTAATATAATCAAAGGTGGTCGCTGTGCCAAAATCCACAATAATGAGATTTCCTTCGTATTTATCATGGGCGGCAACGGCGTTGACAATCCTGTCAGCTCCTACTTCTTTCGGATTGTCATAGTATATCGGCATACCCGTCTTTATACCCGGGCCCACGATGAGCGGAGTAACATGAAAATACTTCTTACAAAGGGGTTCCAGTATATTCAGCATGGATGGAACCACGCATGATATAATAATGTCGTTGATAGATCTCGATCCGACTTTGCTCGTCCTGTAGAGATTCAATATCAGCATTCCATATTCATCAATGGTGTGATCCGCTACAGTACGAACTCTCCAGTGATTTAGCAGTTCATCTCCCTCATAGAGGCCGACAACTGTATTTGAATTTCCCACATCGATAACCAGAAGCATAATAGATTACCTGCTTTCCGCCACACTTACATCCCCGGACAGAATGCGTTTTGTCCTGTTTTTCTCATCAATGAGCAGAAGCACACCTTTGTTGTCGATCCCCTGGCATGTCCCCCTCTGCACAATGCCCCTGTCTGCTACCTCAATAGTTTTGCCTATTATATCCGAATATTCTATCCACCGGTCTCTTACAGGGAGAAATCCCTCATTAATAAATATCCTGTACCATTTTTCAAACGACTTGCACAAACCGGCGGTAAGGTCAAGACGTGAAATGGTGTTCGATGTCTGCTCTTTCAGCGATGTGGATATATGACGAAGTTCATCCCGAAAATCGGCTGGTTCCATATTTACATTAATACCGATTCCCACAACAACAGAATCAAGATTCTGTCCCTTGATTCTCATTTCCGTCAGGATGCCGGAAATCTTTCTCCCCCCAGCAAGTATATCGTTGGGCCACTTGAGTGAGACAGGACAATAACCGGAAAGCATTTCAGCCACCGCAACTCCGGCGACAAGGGTCAGCCCCTGAGCAGAAGCGGGTTGTATATCAGGTCTTAATATGATGGAGATATACAGGTTTATGTTAGAGGGTGAGTACCAGATTCTGTCTCTCAGCCTTCCCCTTCCCGCTGTCTGGCAGTCGGCTATTACGACTTCACCTTCGCCGGCCCCATCACCAGCAAGCAAAACCGCATGGTTATTCGTCGAATCAATCTCGTCAAAGAAGTGAATCCTGTTTCCTATGAGGCTGCCGGAAACGAGTTTCTCCAGATTGGCTTTATTAAAACTCTGTTCCATAATTCTGAGGGTTTTGTCGGGTTTCGTACCTCAACCCAACCTACAACTCTGATCCCTGATCCATAAACACAAGTGATATGTCAGCGGCGGGAGCGGAATGGGTGAGAGCTCCGACGGATATAAAATCCACTCCGGTCCCCGCAATCTCCCTCACATTCGACAGGGTGACATTCCCTGAGGCCTCAACCATAGCCTTTCCATTAATAAGAGAAACCGCCTTGTTCATTTCACCTGCCCCCATATTATCCAGCATGATTATATCGACTCTCGAGGCAAGGGCCTCTTCAACTTCCTTAAGGTTTTTAACCTCCACTTCGATCTTTACGGTGGGTGGAATATTTCCAATCACTTTTCTTACCGCATTCGAAATACCCCCTGCAGCGTTTATGTGATTATCTTTGATCATCACACCGTCATACAGACCAAATCTGTGATTAAATCCTCCACCTGTTTTTACCGCGTATTTCTCAAGGCTTCTCAGGTTTGGCGTTGTCTTTCTCGTATCCAGTATTTTGACTCCAGTGCCTCTTACTTCTTCAACATATTTGCGCGTCATCGTGGCAATCCCGCACATCCTCTGAAACAAATTCAACGCGACGCGTTCCGCAAGGAGAATGCCTTTCAGTCTGCCCGATATACAGGCAAGGATTTCTCCTCTTCCAGCCGGTTGGCCGTCGCAGAAATACGCCTCAAAGTTCAGGGATGAATCCATGACATGGAATACCTTTTTAAAAACATTGATACCCGCGACAATGCTTTCGCCCTTCGAAATTACCTGCGCAACACCGGTTTCATCACCTGTAAGAACAGCTGACGTGGTAAGGTCACCCGATCCCATATCTTCATCGAGCGCTGTCCGGATAAATTCATTCAACCTGATATCTGAAATCATGATAATCCTCACGCTATATTACGGAGTCTGCCCAGTGCGTCTTCCAGCACTCCGTTTTTTTCCTTCAGGTCTCTGAATTTATTTTCTTCTTTTTTAATTATATCCTTGGACGCCTTTTCCATAAAATCCTGATTCCCCAGTTTTTTGGAGATGAAACCGAGGTCTTTATCAAGCTTTTTTATTTCCTTTTCCAGCCTTGTCTTCTCGGCCTCGATATCTACGGCACCCTCAAGGAATACATACACCTTGACGGGACCGACTACTCCTATTGCGGATCCTTTCGGCTCAGTGGCATTTTCCTCTATCGTCAGGTCTTCCAGCTTCGCAATGTCCCTTATATAGTCCCTGCCTGCCTCTATAATAGACAGCATATCACCATTGGGAGCGGAAATGAGTGCCTTCAATTTCTTTGAAGGGCTGATATTCATTACACCCCTTATATTCCTGATACTGTTTATGATATTTTTAATGAGATCCATGCGATGCCTTGCATCTTCATCCCTGAGAGAATCATCCTGCTCGGGAAATTTGCTTATCATTATGTATCCCTCATCTGTTGTTAATTTATGCCATATTTCCTCTGTGACAAAAGGCATGAAAGGATGAAGGAGCTGGAGGGCTGTCTTTAATACTGAGAGCAACGTCTGCTGCGCGGCAAGCTTTCTCTGTCGCGATTGCTTGTCATACAGTGCCGGCTTTATCAGTTCAAGATACCAGTCACATAATTCATGCCAGATAAACTGATATATCCTGCCGGCGGCATCGTTAAACCGATATTCGTCAAGGGCCTTTCCAACATCCACCACGGTGCTGTTAAGGCTGTCTTTGATCCATCTGTCACAAAGGGAATATTCTTCCCTTTCCAGCGCGGTTTCCCCGGGATAATCCTCAAGGTTCATCAAAGAAAATCTGGCCGTGTTCCATATCTTATTTACAAAATGCCTGTATCCCTTAATACGTTCCTCAGACATCTTCACATCCCTCCCCTGCGCGGTAAAGGCTGCCAGTGTAAAGCGAAGAGCGTCTGCACCATATTTGTCAATCATTTCCAGAGGATTTACGCTGTTTCCACTTGATTTGCTCATCTTGTCGCCCATTTCATCGCGAACAAGGGCATGGAGATAAACATCCTTGAAAGGCACCTTTCCCATAACGTAAAGACCCATCATCATCATCCTGGCTACCCAGAAAAATATGATATCAAACCCGGTAACAAGGAGCGAAGTGGGATAAAATGTCTCAAGCGCTTCTGTTTTGTCGGGCCATCCCATAGTCGAGAATGGCCAGAGAGAGGAGCTGAACCATGTATCCAGAACATCCTCATCCTGCCTGAGAGAAGTCCCTCCACATTTGGGGCAACTGTCAGGGTCTTCGACTGCCACTATGGTGTTGCCACAATCATTACAATACCATACCGGGATTCTGTGTCCCCACCATATCTGCCTGGAAATGCACCAGTCTCTTATATTGTCCATCCAGTCGAAATATGTGGCTTCCCACATGGGGGGAACAATTTTCGTCTCGCCCTTCACAACCGCGGCGATCGCGGCCTTCGCCAGGGGTTTCACCTTGACAAACCACTGTTTGGACACCGCGGGTTCCACAGTAGTCTTGCATCTGTAACAACGTCCCAAGTTGTGTGAATAGGGCTCTGTTTTCACAAGATATCCGCCCTTTTTCAGATCCTTAACGATATTCTCACGGCAGGTGTAACAGTCCTGACCCTGATATATCCCTCCATTTTCATTGATAATGGCATTGCCGTCCATAATGGTAACTACATCAAGATTGTGTCTCTGCGCCATGGCAAAGTCGTTGGGGTCCGCTGAAGGAGTTATCTTCACCGCGCCGGTGCCGAATTCCCTTGATACGTAATCATCGGCGATAACCGGTATTCTTTTGTTCACAATAGGAAGAATTACTTCTTTCCCTATAACATCCAAGTATCTTTCGTCATCGGGGTTGACCGCAACGGCAGTATCGCCCAGCATGGTCTCCGGACGTGTCGTGGCGACAATTATTTCGCCCTCTCCTTCGGCATATGGATACCGTATATGCCAGAGACTGGTTTCTTCTTCTTCATATTCAACTTCAAGATCGGATATGGCTGTATGGCACCTCGGGCACCAGTTGACTATATAATCACCCTGATATATCAGATCATCGTTGTAGAGCTGGACGAAAACCTCCCTGACCGCCCTGGAAAGTCCTTCATCCATGGTAAACCGCTCCCGCGACCAGTCACAGGAACACCCCAGCTTATGCAGCTGGTTTATGATCTCACCGCCATATTCTTTCTTCCACTCCCATACTTTCTCTATAAATTTTTCTCTTCCTATATCGTGCCTTGTCATTCCCTCTCTGGCAAGTTGCTGCTCCACTACGTTCTGCGTGGCTATTCCCGCGTGATCGGTGCCGGGCATCCAGAGTGTATTGCAGCCCTGCATTCTCTTGTATCTCACGATAATATCCTGCAGCGTATTATTCAGTGCGTGTCCTATATGGAGTATCCCGGTAACATTAGGCGGCGGTATAACTATCGAGAATGGTTTTTTGTCACTTGTATCTTCCGCTTTGAACAAGCCTTCATCCAGCCAGCATCGGTACCATTTTTCCTCAACATCATGAGATTCATAAGACTTGCTCAACTCTTCTTTTTTCATAACGCGTCCTTCTTGTTTTATTATATGTACATAAACTACCCATCTAAATTTTCAATCGCACCCCTTATCATATTTTCATCCTGAGGAGCAAACCATTTGATGTCCGGATCTCTCTTGAACCACGTCAGTTGTCTCCTGGCATAGTGCCTCGTGTCACGTTTGATCAATCTCACCATATCCTGCTCGCTCTGTTTCCCTCTGATGAAGGAAATAACGTTCCTGTAGGTCATGGATTGCATCGGCCTGACTAATTCGTCATAACCCTTGTCCATGAGCTTCTCTACTTCCTCCACAAGTCCGGCCTCCATCATTTTTCCAACCCTGTCGTTTATCCTGTCGTACAGAATACTCCTGTCGACATTAAGGCCTATCTTCACGAAATCATATACAGTGTTGCCGAACCTGTGTTCTCTCTGTATTTCAGCAATGGACTGCCCGGTATGCTCCAGCACCTCAAGCGCCCTTATTGTCCTGACAAGATCATTCGGATGTATTCTTTCGGCGGCCGTTGTATCCATCTCTCGCAACCGCCTGTAAAGGTGTCCTTTCCCATATTGCGCGGCGTCTTTTCTATAGGAATCGCGGAGCCTCCCGTCAGCGCCGGGGGCATTCAAAAGCCCTCCGAGCAGAGCGTCCAGATACAACCCTGCACCGCCCACCACAAATACCCTTTTATGCCTGCTGTGAAGAAGAGCAATCGCCTCATCGGCTTTTTTCACAAACATCGCAGCGTTAAATTCTTCATCCGGATTTACAACATCAATCAGGTGATGAGGTATACGAAGTTTCTCTTCAGGAGAGGGTTTTGCGGTGCCTATATCCATGTGCCGGTATACCTGCATCGAGTCGGCACTGATAATTTCTCCATCGTATTTCTCGGCAAGCCTGATAGCCAGGTCGGTCTTTCCCACCCCGGTGGGACCTGTGATAACAATAAGCGGAGGTTTTGGGCGTGTCTCCATTTGGGGGTTTTGAGTTTCCGGTTTCGAGTTTTCCATTTAGATCAATCCTTGATGGACCCATAAAAAGTCCCAAAAACGTCATGCCGCACTTGATAAGCCTGCCCCGTACTTGATACGGGGCCATCCAGAACGTATTGAATGGAAACTTAGGGTTATAGGGAAGCTTGTCAGAAGCTTGGGATTAAAGTTTGAATCCCTACCTTGAATGGGTGTCCCCTATCCTCCTCTCAAAAATGGCAAGAAAAATTTGATTCGAGTCTGAGCCCATTTCCCATTAAAGAAAGATAGTCGTTGTCACTGTTTTAACGTTCGAGTGAATTTGCCTTGCTACGTGCGGTTTTGCAATTCCGATTCTTCAATTTCTACTATCTTCATCAGATGCTTTAGCAACCCTATTTTTAATGGAGTATTGCCATGAACAGGAACAGATATGCGGGCAGTATTCCCGGCTTTTGCATAAATATGGTGACTTCCGTTGATACGCTTTAATTTCTACCCTTTGGATTCTAAGATACTGCAAAATCGTTTTCCGCTAACAACTTTCAAACTGCTATCTCCATTACTTTGCCTTTTCCTGAGATGACTATGTCTTGAACATTTACTGATAGACAACCTTCGACGGCTTCGTAAATGTTACTCAACAATTCGTCAAAAGAATCGCCTTGAGTAGCACATCCCGGGATGGACGGCACTTCAGCCCAATACCCACCTTCTTCTGCTTCATGTACTACTACTTTTAATTTCATAATATATCCTTTGATTAATAGACTAATTGCCCTGCCCTATTATCTTCGGTCTCGTGACTACTTTTATCAGACAAGAATATCACATATCAATGCTTGAAAACACATCTAAAAACAGGACGCTGCCTGGATGAAGTGCGGGACGGAATAGACGGAAACGAGTATCTGAACGTAGAAGTTGAGTTATTTACTTATTTACGGACGTTCCCCCATCTCCCTTTTATCTTGTTGTGCATCCCATTTCCATTCCTCGAATGTCTGCTGGTTAAGTGAACGAAAAGAGATGAATACGCTTGAGAAGAAGCCATGGTCGAGTGACCAGTCGGTCTTGTAGCATGCATCCCTCATCTCGTCGCGATCAAACCACGGGCTCTTCACGGCAACAAGGAGCATTCCGGAGCCGTATTTCTTGTGCGGGTTTTCGTAGCTTTTCTTGGACAACTTCTTTTTCAGCAGCGTAACGAAGCGCCCGGCTGCTTGGGCATCCATACCGACGTAAGGCCCAGACTTCATAGGCTTGTGGGTTTCTCCGGGAGTTGCGTCTGAGTATCGGTCTTTCGCCCACTCGTCTGAATAGAATGCATCGGTCACTTCAATCCAACTAGTCCTGAGGTCAGACTGAATGATGGCATCGGGAGGGTCTGGTCGTGAAATCACTTGGAACTGTTCTCCTGTCTCTGACGCCCACCATCGGATGAAAGCATCTACAAGAAATCGTTCACACTTGTCTTTGACTATGCTGCGGCTGGTCATTTTGCACTCTCTTGCACAAAACTGCATCAGTAGCATCACCACACTTTTCACCGGCTACTGAATGCTTTTGTTCGGCGATTATTGCCGGTTAACTTGTTAAGGGTGGTGGATAAAAAATCCGTCGCCTTTTCCTTATTATTACCGGAAATTGGAAGTAGCCAAGATTCTTTCAAATCCAGGAAATATTCTTTCAAAAGCTTGCAGTGTAGTCTCAAAACTCACAAGATATATCCTCTTTCCTCTAATGCAGAATATTTTCCGGGCGACTACGTCAATTTCTATATTGATATTTTTGATTGTGTAATATGTTGTTATTAAATATGCTGGAAATTCACCTAAAAAGGTGTCTCTATGTTCTCCTAATTCTGCATCTGGAAAACGTTGCTGTAATCACGATATTGTCCCATTTTTATCCTTTTATCTTGTGCAATCTTTTGTTAATTGTTTTACTCGCATTTTAATGTAAAGGGCTTTTGTCTTTTCAAGATTACCTTCCGTATCAGTAAAAGCTTTGGCATATATCGCTTTATTATATGTGCCGTCCTCTAATTCTCCCCAAACTTTTTCATAAAAATCGTTAGCATTAGATGATTCAACAAGCTCTTCCACATTTTTATTTAGAAATTCAGCTTTTTTAACAGAGGAGTACTCACTAAATTTTGCACAAACAATCTGTGCCAATTCCCTTGCATTTTTCCCAGTCAACTTGTATTTTTCAGTAATAATTTTGTTTGGTTTTCCGGGGTGCGTTTTTGTTATTGTAATTACTTCTCTATCGCTACTAAACAACCCACCATCACGAGATTTGGATTCATCAATAGAGACTCCTATTATCGATGACCATGGCACTTCATCAAACGGTCCGTCGTGGTACCAAATAAAGCCAGTTTTAGTAACAAGAATATCCCATTCGTTAGACAAAGCGAAAAAATCAATAGCTCCGACTTTTTTAGCTGTATTCTTAAGTTTCCGGTTTTGACTAAGGTCCAACGCGAGTGAAGCGACACCACCAAGCAATACAGCAGGCCCAAGTGCTACTACAATGGCTGTTGTACTAATCCATTTCGCCGTACTCATTGTATTATTGCTTTGGCTTTCCTCGCTTTTTTCAACTGTTGGTTTTCCACAAGCAGGGCAAATCAATGCAGTTTCTGATATTTCATGCTTACAGTTGAAGCAATTGACTAAATACATACGCTCCCTCCATAGTTATCAAGGATTGATAAATTTGTTGACAGTTATTCAAAATAAAATACAAAAATAAAGAAATAAAGGAACAAATTTATTTATTTTCGATCTCCCTGTCTACGAAAGTCCACCTGCCTCGCAATTTTCGGCTTGATCTCATCCACAAATCTGAACTGCCGGCCAACTGTCCCCTTTCCCCGTCTTTTTACTCAGTCCATGGCACCGGTTGCCAGACAGGAAGGTCAAGTTTTTTCAGGGCTGCGCTGAATTTCCGGTCGAATGTTGCTATCATAGCCCCTTTTTTGGCACAGCAGACGGACGCAACGATAGCATCGCCATAATCCTGAATCTTATCAGGCCAGTACGAAAAAAGGATTTTCAGATCTACTTCGTGGACAATTTCTATTCCGGGCATGGTAACGAAATCATCTATCATGTCCCTTATTGCCGATTGTGGAACATTATAGACCTTGTCCAGCACATAGACAAACTCGGTTATGACATTCTGTGGGCACAAAACCGACAACCGCAGTCCGGCGGCGTTTTCAAAAAGCCCGGCTATTTTGCCCTGCTGGGCCTTGTTTCTATCCGTCACAAAGGATATCAGCGCATTGGTGTCTATTACAATAGTATGTCTTTTCACAGGTATCTTTCTCCCCGCCGTTTTCTTGATAATTTGACGTCGTTTTCGATATCCCCGCTACCTGTTTTGACAGCGTTTCTAAAGTTTAAAAAGTTTTTCTGCATGGGTAAAACTACGATCTTCCCATTTTCTACGTTCCATTCAAGAGTATCATGGATGGATAGACTGAGATCTTCTCGAACAGCTTTAGGTATGGTTGTCTGATACTTGGAAGTTATAGTTGTTCGCATAACCTGATTCCCCTTTTTTTATTTTTGCACGAACCCTTACACTAATTCTTACAAAACACTATTAGCGTAAGAAATAATAAATGTCAAGATAATGTAAACCCTCATCTCCTCTTGAACATCCTCTCTAAATCCCTTATGTCAAGCACTGCATAGGTAGGTCTTCCGTGAGGACAGGTTGCCGCGAATGGTATCGAATCGAGGTCTTTACACAACGCCGCGACCTCTGAGTCTGTCAATTTGTGGTTGGCTTTAACGGCACCTTTGCATGCCATGAGGGCAAGGATTTTGTCTTTTATTTCAGTAGCATTCTCAGTCTTCCCTGTATCCTCAACCTCTTCTATTATATCGGAAATAAGCTCCTCAATGTTGCACCCTGTCAGGAATGCGGGAATCTGTTTTACCAGTATCGTATTCTCGCCATACCCTTCCACGCCAAGGCCCACAGCTTTCAGCGCGTCAATATTGTTTATAAGCAGGTCAAAGCGCCCGGGCTGAAGGTTCACAACCTCCGGTATCAGCAAGCCCTGAATATGTGTCATCTCTCTCGTGGACACCTTCAGCCTTTCAAAAAGAACCCTTTCGTGGGCGGCATGCTGATCCATAAGAATAAAGGCTCCCTCCGATGAAAACGCGAGGTATGTGCCCGCAATCTGTCCCAGATAGTTGAGAGATGAAAAGTTTACCGCGTCTTCCGACACATCACGCTCATTGAAAAGTTCCGGCAGTTCCTCCCCGCCTTCTCTCCCACCGAAGGAATCCGGCGCTTTCCTCATTCCCTTCTCAGAAACATTTACGTTAAAGGTTTTCTTTTCAGTACCCGACAAAACGGTGTACCTTTTTAAAACGTTTCCAACCCTTTCTCTGTAAGCATCCGCTCTCACTCCGAAAGAGGGTCCGGAGAGTTCACTCCTGTCAGTGGACATACCGGACAATGCACTGGAGAGGGTGTCTGTAACAAGGCTGTATATATCTCCCGAGCTTCTGAAGCGCACCTCCAGCTTGGCCGGATGGACATTTATATCCACATCGGACGCGGGCATATCTATAAACAGGACAACATAAGGAAACCTCCTGGGCTCTATCAATCTCCTGTAAGAGCTTATAACCGAATGATTCAGGAGTCTGTCCCTTATGAACCGGTTGTTGATAAAATAGAACTGCCCCTTTGTGTTTGCCCTTGTGCGGTCGGGCATGGAGATAACGCCCCGAATGGTTGCGTCTCCCCTCTGTCCTTTTACTTCAAGTGTGTGTCTCCCGAAATCTTCGCCAAATACAAGCGCGATTCTATCTGACAGATTTTTTGTTCTGGGTACATTAAAGATAGTTTTGCCCTTTGCGACGACCCTCATCTTCACTTCCGGGTTGGAAAGTGCCAGTCTCATTATAGAGTCTACGCAGTGGGTCTGTTCGGTGGAATCCCTCTTCATAAACTTCATCCGGGCCGGTGTGGAATAAAAGATATCGCTGACAAACACCGACGTACCGACAGGGCAGCCGGCATCAATAATCTCCTCGACTTTGCCCCCCCTTACCACCGCCCGGGTACCTGACAAAGATTCGTTTTTCCTTGTCAGTATTTCAATTCTGGATATGGAAGCTATACTTGCAATGGCCTCCCCCCGAAATCCAAAGGAGGTTATATT
>Ga0222684_1000015_pt1 | contig 52101 bp, 40 predicted proteins | sample AntAcemetage1075_FD_181150 | JGI IMG/M metagenome (GOLD analysis project Ga0222684, IMG submission 181150) | Saline water microbial communities from Ace Lake, Antarctica - #1075 | ecosystem: Environmental > Aquatic > Non-marine Saline and Alkaline > Saline | place: Antarctica: Ace Lake...
GAGTTCATTGGTGCGATGGACGCAAAGACGGAGATCGAGCGGGCCGACGCCTTAAAGAACGTGCGGGTGACAAAAGTGCACTTCACCACCGCCCTCGAAAAAGTCCGGGGCACCCTCGACAAATCAGCCATTGAGGAGTATGAACGAACGCAGGCCTGGAAGATTCTTTACGGGCAGGAAGAGCGCAGTGTCCTTGAAAAAGCAGCCGGTGCGGTCCAGCGGGCATCGTTTGGCCCGAAGACCGACAAACGTGAGAGTGCCATCGAAAAGCTCAGCAAACTGCTCTACGCAGGCAGGAAAGACTTCAAAGCAATTCGCGAGCACACCGAAGAACTGGAAACGGAAGTCGCAGAAGAAAGTCAGATGCACATGTAAGGGAAAGGACCATTCCAATCACATTAAAATCCCCTTACATTTTTTTTAGTCCCCCATTTTCCCTCAGGTCCAATGCAAGCATTATCTTCTCTGCAGACCATATTCCTGATCAATGACGACCTTACGTGAATACCTGTCGGGAAATACCTGTGAAGACGATCTCATCACCCTCATCGAATTGATCGCCAACCAGGCAAACCCCATCCGTCGGGCTTTTCTTACCAACCAGTCCTATGCAGACACCGAAAATGTCTACGGTGAGGTACAGGCAGAACTGGATACCTGGTCAGACATTCACCTGACTGAGGTTCTTGAAGCGTCGGGACTGGTCTGTGAGCTGGCGTCTGAAGAAAAACCCGAGGTCCTCAGATTCCCGGATGCCCACGCCGACTATGCTGTAGTTATGGATCCCTTAGATGGTTCATCACTGATTCAGATCAATCTGACCGTTGGAACAATCATCGGCGTCTACGACAACGGCAACGCGCTCTCCAAAGGCCGGGATCTCCGTGCTGCCTTCTACATGCTCTTTGGCCCGATGACCGTGCTAACCCTCTCGGTCGGAAACGGCGTCACCACCTTCTACCTCAACGATGAGGACCAGTATATCCTGATGGAAGAGAACGTAACTATTCCCGAAGGAAATCTATATGGCAGTGGCGGTCTGCGCCCGGACTGGCCGGACTACCAGCGCACCTATATCGAACAGATCGAGGCAGAAGGCGGAAAGAACCGATACACTGGTTCGTTTGTGGCAGACTTCCACCAGATTCTGAAATATGGCGGTCTCTATTGTTATCCGGCACTGAAATCAAAACCAAACGGGAAACTTCGACTGGTCTATGAGGCAAACCCCATCGGCTATCTGGCCGAGCAGGCGGGCGGTGCCATCTCTGACGGAACCCGGTGCCTGCTTGACGTCAAACCAGAGAAACCAGACCATCTGGTGCCCATTTACGTTGGCAGCAAAAGCATGATTAAAAAGATCGAAGCGATCAGAAACGTGTAAGGACATACCTGAATGACACGAGAGCAAGTATTATGGGCGCCGGGCCTGGCACTTTGTGAAAAGCAAACTTTAATCTTTTTTAACCACCAAATAAACGCAGATGGTAAACAGCATTGTTCTACCGATAAAAAAGGTCCATGCGCTTGTTGATTCTAAAATTACCGTAGAAATCAAGGATGAGGGGCGCACATTTTCCGGAAGACTCGTCGCTGTTGACGAACATCTCAATGTTCAGATGGATCAGACCACTGAATTTTTCAATGGTGAACGAGGCAGAAACCTCGGTGTTGTCGTCATCAGAGGAAGCAACATTTTAACGATTGCGCCAACACTCTGAGAGGAATTATATTTTCAATGACTGATATTGAAGATGCAGCACTAACGCTGATCCAGTCAAGACCTGAAGGCATATTACAGAATGAACTCTGGAAGATTCTTGAGATCGACAGCAGGAAATGCTCCCGGATTGTAAAAAAACTGGTTGAAAGCGAACAGATTAACCGGAGCGAAGCACGCGGAGAGGGAGTCAAAACCTATCTCCTCACAGCAAAAAGGCGCTGTATTGACCCATCACTCCTAATAGCAGGTGGAGAACTGCTCCCCTGTATCGGATGTGAAGAAGAATGCAACGCTGAGGAATGTCCGCTCCTGATGGACTGGATGTACCAGCTTGCTATTGAAGAGTACGTAGAAGACTAAACCACTTCACATACCTTTTTTTACATACAGAAAAGATCTCTTTCTCTTCAGGTGAGACCTTGGACAGAAGAGACAGAGATAACATGAGGACAGGGGGAAGCACCAGTTCAGCAGAGTGGGGAGAAGCATCTGCCATTGGCGTATTTCTCATGGTGACAGTAACTATCCTTCTCGCTGCGGCGGTCCTGCTTGCTCTGGATTGCCCCACAATTCTTTTGGAAGCAGACAACACAACACCACCGCTCATCCTGAAAATTACCTCAGTTATCTCTACCGAACCGGACTACCAGAGCATTTTGGTACTCACCAATCTCGGCTCAAAACCATTTGAGAACGATAAGTACCGAGCTGAAATTTATCGGAACGCCAAACCTCTGGACTGTTCGATTGAAACGCTGAACGGCTATAATTTTATTCCGACCTCCCACACCGGGGTCCAGACCCTTGGAGGAAGTGGTTGCAGCGGGTATTACTGGTATCCGGGAGAGCGCACAAAATGTGACTGTTCTGATGGTTCCATCCGGCCCGGCGATACCATTCAGGTTGATATAATTGAAAAATCCTCAGAGACTATCTTTTCCCGGGATACGACAACAGTTTGAAGAAAAAGTCATCCTCACTCTGGCAGGGCATCTCCACAGAGACCATACGCAGAACGGGCAACAATCCGCGCAACCCGTAATGGTTCAGGATGCCGCCCCTCAAGAGTGAACCGGTTGCAGATTTCAGCCGCAACATCCTCACCAATACCCCAGCACCGCATAAACAGACGATAGCCAGTGTGGAGATCGACCGGCTGCCGGACCCCTAGACGCCGGTACGCACCAAGACGCTCTTCGTCGCCGGGAAAATGATATCTGATGTCCTCTTCAAGACCAGTAGATTCCTCATAGGTAATACCAATTACCGGGAACCCAGTTCGGGCATACACATCCGCCCCGTCAATAATATTAAACCAGGCAATAACCGTCCCGCTCAGCATAATCACCGCAATATCCCGCCGGTCAAGACCCTCAATCAAAGAACAGACTGCATCTGTCGCATCCATGCTACCGACCGTGACCGTGCCAAACCCAGCTCCGTCGATCACCAGATCACGCCGCATCACTATCCCGGCAAGCAGTGAGATCTCCCGCCCCCGGAAACTCTCGGCGATGCCACAGACACGGAGTCCTTTTTTTGCCGGATGCATGCAAGGACTTATACCATGTACCTTTATATATTCTATGGATGGAAATCCAACGGGATGCGGTCTGTATCTTTATCCCGACCTTAAATGAGGCACCGACAATAGGTGAACTGGTTGACGCCTTTAAAAAGCAGGGATTCTCTCATATTCTCGTTGTTGATGGGCACAGCACCGACGGGACGCCGAAGATAGCAGCCGAGCATGGGGCAGAGGTATGGACCCAGTCAGGAAAAGGGAAGGGAGACGCCATTATTGAGGCAATTGCCGCAATTCAGCAGCCATATATTCTGATGCTGGATGGCGACGGAACCTATCTCCCCGAAGAGGCAGACAGTATGCTCTCCCCACTTTTTGAGGGTTTTGATCATGTCATTGGCAATCGCCTCGCTCATCCTGAAGATGGTGCCCTCTCACGCTTCAACCGCTTTGGGAACGAGATTATCAATTATCTTTTCAAGATTGCCCACGGTACCTATCTCACCGACATTCTCTCTGGCTACCGGGCATTTTCAACCGAATCTGCGAAAGATCTGCACCTTAAAGAGGAGGGTTTTGAGATTGAGACCGAGATGGCATCTGAGTCACTAAGAAACCAACAAAAAATAGAAGTCATCCCGATCCATTATCTTCCCCGCCCCGGTACACCAACAAAACTCCACCCGGTCCGCGACGGATGGAAAATAATTAAAGGAGTCTGGCGCTTTGCGCGCAACAGCAACCCACTCTTTTATTTTGGAATCTTTGGCGTTATCAGTCTTATTCTCGGTGTCCTGCTGGGACTCTGGGTGATACTTGAATGGTTCAACCGGGTTACCCACACCGAACTGACGATCCTTACCATGCTTTTGATCGTTGTCGGAATTCAGATTTTTATGTTCGGCGTTATCGCCGATATGATGGTAACCTTCAATCGTGAGACACGGCAGGAGATCCTACGGCTTAAGGGCCCGGGCAAACCCTGAGGCGTACCAGAGCACCGAACAGGCGTGCTCAGCAACTGCCGTTTTTAGGTAGCCTTCTTCCAAAGAATCCCCAATAGCAAAGGTTCCGTGCCCACGTGCCAACACTAAGGTCACCTGCCTAAGAGCCTGAGCAACTTCTTCTGCCAGTTCAGCACTCCCCGGCGCGCCTTCCACGACCAAGATCTCCGGCAGGACCATCATCCCTTCTGAATCAATGGGTTCAATCACGTCACAATACAGAGATGCCCCCACTGAAACCGGTGGATGAGCATGCACCAATGCCTTTGCATTGGTTACCAGATAGACAGCTTTGTGTACCTGATATTCACTGGAGGCATTACCGGGCACCTCCCCTTCCAGCGGTACATAGACCAGTTCACCGGGGCTGTCGAGGAAGGATCCACTGGCTGTGATATAAAATCCATCTCCACTTCTGACACTCATGTTACCAAAATTACCGGTCAATAGTCTGTCGCCGATGATCTTTTTCCCTATTCGTTCAAATTCTTCACGATACATTCGTTACACCTTTTTGCACCACAATAATCTTTAGCATATTCGACACACCAGGCATGACAGAGTCGGTACTCCTTGTTTTCCGGCACCAATACCTCTTCAAAACGCGCTTTTAACGCCGCACCCTTCTCAGGAATGCCAGCACACCCACAGATCCGTTCAGTATAGGCATCAATCACATAACTGGGTCGATTGAGAGCATAACAGAGGATACTGTCTGCCGTCTCCGGACCCACCCCATGAAGAGAGAGCAACCATTCCCGCAATTCCGACAGGGACATCTTTTCCAGAACAGAACGGCCACCGACATCACGAACAGCCATAGAAAGCGCCCGGAGACGCTGGCTCTTTATACGGAAAAATCCCGTACAGCGAATTGCTTCCTCAAGCTCCGAAAGAGAAAGAGAGAGAACTCCCTCAAGTGAACAGCAGTCAAGAACGTTGAGATTATCAAGGGCCCGCTCTACATTTTCCCACTTTGTCTGCTGAGTGAGAATCGCGCCTATCATGACCTCTTCGGGCCCGCCCGGCCACCACGCAATCTCACCATAGCTCTCACGCAAAAGGCCGATAAGGGCAGGAAGCGGATCGGCAGCCGAACCTTTTTCTGCCATGCTTATTGATAATTATTGAATAAAAATTAGTCCAGAAGCGGACGAATCATTGATTCTAGCGAAGAAGCCGGGGTAACACCCTCAAGACGCTTTTCCATCTTTCCATCTTTTTCGATTATCAGAGTTGGAACAACCTGAATACCATATTTCATCGCCATCTCCATATTCTGGTCCACATCGATCTCCTTAATCTCAATAGCGTCACCAAAAAGTCCCTTCAGTTCCTCAAGAATTGGTGTCTGCATCTTACACGGCCCACACCATTCTGCGAAGAAGTCAATGAGTACTGGTTTTCCCATATTATTTCCCTCCTGAGGGTCTGGCATAAAAAAATATAAAAGTTGTTATTAGGGCCGGTTATCCGGCTATGTTCAGACATCTTACCTGAAAATGACAAACCCATTTAAAATGAAAATCACTTCATGATTTATCATCAAACAGCGCCTGAAATGTTTATTTCAGGCATCTTTTCTTGAGAGAATCGCCATGATGATCTTTCCGTATGCAGGACGGGTGATTGTAACACCAATCAGCACACCTAAGATCGTGATAATGGCAAATCCTTTGAGCGACGCAAGATCCATGACCGCAAGCGGCAGCATGGCAATAACCATCGTCGCTGCTGAGATCATAATAATCCCAAATGCACGCTTGAGCCGGCTCTGATAAATGCTCGGTGAGGGCACCTTTCCTTCATGCAGCACTTCATCGGTGATAACGACCAGTTGATCGATACCAGTACCAAGAACCGCAATCAGGCCGGCAATACTTGCCAGATCCAGTTGCTGAATGTAGCGTGCAATGCCCAACAGGATGACAATCTCAGCAATGTTGGTGCAGATCATCGGAATGACCACCAGGGGCTCACGGTACCGGTAATAAACCATAACCGCAACACCCGCAAGGGCCAGAAGTCCCGCGAGCACGCACATCATCTTGAAATATTCACCCAGACTTGCCGAGACCTGTCCGGACCCGGCTATCTCCACATCAACCGGCAGGGCACCGGCGCGCAGGTGGATCTCCAGTTCCCGTGCCTTCTCCATGCCATCAGTTCCGGCACCGGTAGATGCTGAAAGTTCACGAACAGTACCGGTGCGAAGCTTTGAGGCAAGATCCGTGGAGAGCGGCGCCGTGTAAACCATGTTGCCATCCAAGAACATCATCAGTTCATGTGCTTCAGGGTTCGTCGTCGCGCCATACTGAATTGCTCCGTCCTTGAAAGCCTGAGCACCCTCAGGACTTAGCGTAAAGCCAACGCCCCAGGAGTCACTACCCGGCGGATACTGGGTTGGTTTCGAGACACTGGTCACCGCATCGCCATAGAGAACATGATCAGACTCGTTGCCGGTTGTCGCAATCCGAATCTCAAACTTCCCCTGTGAACCAACGATATCCTGTGCCGTGTTGATATCAGCACCGGCAAGTTCAACCCGCATATACCGGGAAACACCACTTGAACTGGTAATCGTATTGAATCTGGCATCTCGTGTTCCAAGCGTGTTGACCTTCTCCTCAAGAATACGCTTGACAACATCGGCTGTGTCTTCAGAGACGCCCTGCTCATAAGAGACCAGTTTTGCGCCAAGACCAGCAAATATCTCAGCCAGTTCGTCCTCAGGAATCAGTTTTTGTATCTCCAGTCGATCTTCCGAGATGACCTCAACCGGTGCATCTATCGTAGTGGAAAGATCTGTTACGAACTGATCCAATGGTGTCGTAGACGTAAACCTGACCACCTCAGCATCGTAAGATAGCTGAATCCAGGCCCCTCCTTCGAGATCAAGACCAAGCTGTAGGTTTCCTTCCGCACCATTCCCAAAGTTCGGCGGCAGAATATAGATACTTGCAATCGCAAAGATCACAAGAGCGATCATCACCAGCACATGCCAGTCAGAGATCATCTTCTTAAAAACCGAATCGTCGTCTGCCATTATTTACCACCTTTCCGGGTATCGCCCTTTCCGGCGAGATAATTCTTCAGAATACCGGCATTTAGCATCCAGGTGTTCATCAGATCAACCAGCAGGCCAATGAGTAAAACGGCTGAGATATCACGTATGATAGTAACCTGACCAATAGCCGATACCAGAAACATCATGAGCACCGCAGCAAGTGTCGTAGTTGTCATGATGATACCCGTCTGGAACGCCCCTTCGAGCTTATCTTCCAGTTTGCCCTTTCGTTTCAGCAGTTTCGAGGTCAGCAGAATATCACTGTCCACCGAATAACCGATAAGCATCAGAAGTGCGGCAACGGTCCCGAGAGAGAGCGTAATACCCAGCACATCCATGAATGCTGCAGTAATAACAATATCAGAAAACGCTGAGAGCACAACCGCTACGGATGGCACAACCAACCGGAACGCGACAAAGACCACAATAGCCATACCGATGAACGAAAAGAGAAGTGCCCAGACGGCCTGAGACTGAAGGCTCTTTCCAAAGGTCTCTCCGATCTGATCGACCATCGCGTCAGGATAACGCGCGAGTGCTTTGCCGGTCAGTTCTCTGAAAGTATCGTCGTCAAGATAATCAAAGACGAGATATTTTCCTCCGTTAATGCTCTCACCGATTGATTGTAATGGATATCCGGCAAAATATGCCTCAATCTGGGCAGGCGTTTCATCTGTAAGGATAGTGATCGCCACACCTCCCACAAAATCAATCCCCGGTTCAACCGGCATGCCGGTTGTGAGCATGTTAAAACCAAGGAAACAGAGAGCGACCAACAGCAACGCGAGCGGCAAAGCAATCATCTGCTTTGGCTCATATTTGTTGACTGAATAGGTGAATTTCCCCATATACAAAAACATTGGAGTGAGAGCAGATTAACTCTTGGCAAACAGGACGGTATAACACCGGTATCTGGAATAAGCCATGATGATATGTTCGTACTATAAACAGTGAAAAAAATGTGTGATCACAGGAATACTACTGCGGAGATAAAAGGGGTAATCAGATACAATGAAAATAAGAACATATATAAGGAACAACTGTTGATGAACTAATATGAGAAAGCCGGCTGACCTTAAAAAGGAGATCGAGAAACGGGTCAGAAACTATCTGAAGCGTGATACCAGCGGTATTCGGCATGAACTGCTTTCAATCTTTACCCGGATGAAAGAGATTACCATTGATCAGGTTCACAAGTCACTGTCCCAAAAATTCGAGGTCAGTTACCAGTCAGTTGCATCAATGGTAGGAATTATTACCTCCCGGCTTGGGATTCTTACGTCACACCGTATACGTGACAACGACCGGACAACGTATGAAATTAAGCCACAGTATGCCGATCTTGTAGCGCGCCTGTTACACACAGGTCCAAAAAAGAGTGGCAATTCATAGGCCCGGATACCTACCTGCATCAAAACTTTTTTTATTCCCTATTCTGAAGTATCTGAATACGAATGGTTACTGAGACAAAAAACACAACAAAACGCGCCGGGAGGATTGTTGTTGCAGGAGACGTGGAGGCTTATATCAAAGAGCGGGGCTGTGATTTCAGGGTTTGCACAACCTGCGGAGGTCCGGTTCTTCTGTCAACTGATGTAAAACCGCCCAAGCCAAATGATCTCGAACTCTATGTTGGGGATCAGATCCTCTATGTCTCGGTCTATCAGGCACCCTACATCGATATGATTGACATGGATATGGTGCCACGGTACTGCTATTATTGATAGCAACCAATCCTTTTTCCTATCAATACCTAAATACCAGAATTATTCACTGATTATTATGCCATATACTGAACTGGACCACACGGCAGATGTACTGGTACGGGTGACCGCCGGTTCTTTAGAAGAACTTTTTGAAGAGTCTGCCCGGGCCATGTTTGAGACAATGTACGGCGAGAATACCGCCCTCACAGAAGAACAGGATGTAACCGTCAGCGCCGATACAAAGGATGAACTTCTCTGTGCATTTCTCTCAGAATTTCTCTACTTAAGTGAAGTAGACGGCATGGTCTTTGGCAATGTTACCGTAACACTACACGAAAATATCTGTTCAGCAACAGTCCGGGGAACACCATTTATTCGGGAGAAGCACGCAGGGGGCACCGAAATCAAGGGTGTCTCTTATTCAGGCCTGACAATTAGGGAAGTTAATAATCATGTTGAAGTGGATATTCTCTTCGACGTATAAGACATACCATAAGTAATAATCAGAGGGATGAAAAAATGCTGAAAAATATCAGGCAGATCAGCGACGTCGAATGGGAACTCCCCATTGGTTCAGTCCCCGGCATGCATGTTCCCGGCCGGTTTTTCCTCTCAGAGGAACTCTTTGCGACCCTTGAGAATGGAGCACTTACTCAGCTTGCCAATATCGCGACACTTCCCGGCATTGTCAAATATGCCCTTGCTATGCCGGATATCCACTGGGGCTATGGATTTCCTATTGGCGGCGTCGGGGCCTTTACTGTTGACGAGGGAATCATCTCACCCGGCGGTGTGGGATTTGACATTAACTGTGGAGTTCGTCTTCTGACGACGCCACTTACCACTGCTGATCTGGGAAAAAAGAAGGATCTCATTCAGGCCCTGTTCAATACGGTGCCGACCGGTGTCGGAACCCGCGCAGAGAAAACCGTGAGCCAACACGACCTTGACGGCATAATGGAGCAAGGCGCCGGATGGGTCGTTGAAGACGGCCGGGGCCTTCCCGGGGATCTCGATCGCTGTGAGGATTTCGGGTGTATGAAGGAAGCATCAATCGAAAATGTAAGTGAAAAGGCACGAAAACGCGGCCTTCCTCAGTGTGGCACACTCGGATCGGGCAATCATTTTCTTGAGATTCAGAGGGTTGACACAGTGTATGATGAGACGGCGGCCAAAGCCTTTGGTCTGGCCCCGGACCAGATCTGCGTTATGATTCACTGTGGATCACGGGGCCTTGGGCATCAGGTTTGTACGGATCATCTGCGGACACTTGAGAGCGCCACAAAACGCTACCAAATCAGCCTTCCAGACCGCCAGCTGACCTGTGCACCGATTACAAGTCCTGAAGGCGAAGCGTACTTCGGAGCAATGGCGGCCGCGGCGAACTACGCCTGGGCCAACCGGCAGATTATCACGCATATGACCCGTGAGATCATCTCCGGGATGTTTGGCGTTGCCTACGAGGAGATGCCACTGGTGTATGACGTTACCCACAATGTAGCAAAACGTGAAGAGCATGTGACTGATGGTGTCAGGCAGGAACTGGTAGTACACCGGAAAGGAGCAACCAGGGCCTTTGGTCCGGACACACCCGGTCTGCCACCCGGCCTTAACACCATTGGTCAGCCAGTGTTGATTCCCGGTAGTATGGGCACGCCATCCTATGTCCTGAAAGGGACAGCCGGTGCCATGGAGAAGACCTTTGGCAGCACCTGCCACGGTGCCGGGCGGGTTCTGAGCCGTTCAACAGCAAAGAAAGAAGGAAATGGTGCAAAAATTCGCGCCAATCTTGCAAAGCAGGGAATTTATGTGAAAGCAACCAGCAACATGATCATCGCAGAGGAAGCACCAGAGGCCTATAAATCAAGCAGCGCTGTCGTAGATGTGGTCCATCGGGCTGGCATCGCAGAAAAAGTCGCCAGAATTCGTCCGGTCGGGGTGATCAAGGGATGAAACCAAAAGCCGGACTCTGCTGGGATACCCCCATACCTTTTCAGCGGTATATTGAAGAAAGTGGCGTTCTCTGTGAGCATATTACGCCTCAGATACTTTGTGCACCGTTTTACCGTGGCAGACTCATGACCTTTGTGGTTCCGACTGGTTTCGCTCATCCTGCCTATTCCAGCCTTTTGCCTGCCCTACGGATCTCGTCCGATCGCATCGAACGATTTGTGAAAAAGGGCGGGAATATCCTAATCTTTGGTGCGATGACATCTGATGAACGGGCCTACGACTGGGTACCATTTGACCTGATCTATACACACGCATACTTTTCTGCCAGCGTTCAGGCCCACGAAAAAAACCCACATGCCGCAATTATTGATGATTTCGACGGGAGCAATCTGGACTGTGACGGCCATTTTTCGTCTGAAAAAGCGACACCCCTAATCAGCACAGAGGATGGTAATGTTGTGATGCTCTCCTATAAGCATGGGGAAGGTACCTATCTCGTGACCAGCATTCATGAGTACCCTTCACGAAAATTCCTGCTGGAATTCTGTACCAGTGAGAAGGAGACAATCTTTTAAGGATTAAGTGTGTACTGAAAAAACAGGTACACACTATGAACGAATACAAAATATGCAGTGATGCAACCGCAGAGGATCTTGAGGCCATTGCCATGGCGTTCCATGAGATTGTCCACCGCCTTCCCATCACTGCCCGGTCGCGCAACTGTCCGGGCATCAGAATCGAAAAAGGAGCGGTACAGGATCATGCCTACTCGGGCCCGGTACTTGAAGAGGCAATCCAGACCAATACTATTCTTAGGAAGTCCGCCCCATCCGGCCCTTATTCCGGCATCCCGGTCGTAGTTGCACCGATTCGTGACCGGGCCGGCGAGGCAGTCGCTGCGATAGGAGTGGTGGATATATCCGGAATGTTTGATCTTGCAGATCTGATGAACCTCCAGTCAAACGTGACCAAAGAGGTCTGCGGCGCCGATCCGTGCCCACTTCCCGGAGAGCAGATTGGTTCAAAAAGGTAAAAAGGGCACTGGACGGGCTTTTGACGTGCTGGCCATCCTGGACAGAGCAACAGCGCCGGTTCCGGGAGAGAAAATAAGTCAGGCCCTGAACATTTCACGCTCAGCGGTCTGGAAACATAGCAAAGAACTGGAGAGCTATGGGTACACGATTACCACCTCCCGTCAGGAGGGCTACCAGATAACAGGCCGGACCTCACTGCTTCTCCCCTACGAGATTCGGCGGCACTGGCAACCCGGCATGATGCCATGGTCGCTCTTCTGGTCAAAACATCTGGACTCCACCATCAGCGAAGCCCGGCGCCTTCTTTCCTCTGCCGGTACAGCGGCATGTGAGCGGACTCTCATTGTAACCGAAGAGCAAGGCGCGGGCCGGGGCAGAAACGGCCGGGAATGGTCCTCACCACCGGGCGGCATCTGGATGAGTCTGATTCTCTGCCCAAAAATACCAATGGAACACTTGTTTCTTGTGACCTGTGCCTCATCGGTCGCGCTCACAGAAACGCTCCGGAACGTCTGCGGCCTTACTGCTGAGATTAAATGGCCCAACGATCTCCTGATAAATGGGAGAAAAGTGAGCGGCACACTCGTTGAGATCATGGCAGAACCAGACCGGATCAACTCCTGTATTCTGGGTATCGGAATCAACGCAAATTGCAAACTTACTACTCTTCCGAAGACCTCGGCGTGGAAACCGACAACTCTTGAGGCAGAAACAGGGGCACCGGTGGACCGGGCTCAAATCGTCGCGGATTTCATGGAACGGTTTCTGCACTGGTTTGCCCTGGCAGAACAGGGCGACTCTGAGGTACTGCTTGAGAGATGGAACCACAACCTCGCCCTCCTTGGGGCAAAGATTGCAGTGCATTCCCCCGGAGAAACTATTGAAGGCACCATGCTGGGAACAGCACCAAACGGCGCTCTCATCGTTCAGACACCGGAAGGCAGCATCCGTGAGGTGCTCACTGGTAGTCTTGAACAACGAAAATAGGGACGAGAAATATTACGAGTAACATTACATTTTTACTTTTTCGGGCGTCTCTACAACAAACCTCATCTCTTGTCAACCACAATATTATTTCCAGGTTGACATGTACGGGGACGAAGAGAAAAGCCGTTCAATAATCCAGAGTGCACTATTTGTCGCACTTTTAGCAGTCAGTGGGTGGATAGCCATACCATTGGGGCCGGTTCCGTTTACGTTGCAGTCACTCTTTGTGCTCCTGGCCGGCGCGGTGATGGGGCGGCGTGGGGCGATACCCGTGGCCATCTATCTTACCCTTGGGGTGATGAATCTGCCCGTCTTTCACAACGGTCTTGCCGGTATCGGGGTGTTACTTGGTCCATCCGGTGGATTTCTGCTGGGTTTTGTTCCGGCAGCGTACTGTGTGGGCATCGGCTATGAACAGGGTAAAACCTGGACGAAGATCACCGGGTTATGCGTGGGAATGATTCTGATTTATGGTTGTGGCTTAGCCTGGCTGATGATATCGACAGGAATGGAACTATGGGGAGCTCTGCTCGTTGGTGTCATTCCATTCCTTATCGGTGACGCAATAAAAATCGTCGCCGCCTATGCAATAGCAGATAAACTCTCATGATAACGATTACCTATCTTCAGCATACGGTTCTGGATATCCCATCTCTTTCTATACCAAAAGGGCAGACTGCTGTCATCGGACCAAACGGAGCCGGTAAATCTACCCTTCTACGCCTGATAGCCGGCCTCGTCCTTCCGGAATCCGGGAATATTTCCATCGACGATACAAATCCACGGACCTGTACAATAGGATATGTCAATGAATTCCCGGAGCGAAACGTTGTCTTCACGCGGGTTTTTGATGAGATTGCCTCTCCGCTGCGATTTTTATTTTATCCTTGTGCCAAAACTGATGAACGAGTCCGAAACATCGCAGCACAGACTGGTATTGCCCATCTGCTGAAACGGCGCATCAGTGATCTGTCCGGCGGCGAGATGGTTCTGGTCGCCCTTGCCACAGCACTGGTGGCAGGTCCTGAGGTACTGGTACTTGACGAGGTAGATTCCCATACCGACCCAAAAACGACCGACGCACTTAATGCGCTCCTTCGCTCATCCGGCGTGCCATACTGTATACGGTCCACCCAGCAGATGGACGTGGCAGCACAGGCCGATCAGGTGATCATGCTTGAAAACGGTCGTGTTACCGACAGTGGGGCACCAGAGGCGGTCTTTGCCGGGCGTGGGACAACCTGTTTCTATCCGGTTTCATGGAGGTTTGCCGCGTGGAAATAATTCTGGACGGGGTGACATATTCACGGGGTTCCTTCTCACTCCAAGCAACCGGTAGATTCACAAGAGGTCTTCATCTCATTTCAGGACCGGTTGGCAGTGGGAAATCGACACTCTCCCAGCTTATTGTCGGTCTTTTGCCGCCACAACAGGGAACAGTTTGCCTGCCGGAGAATGCACGGTCTACCCTTTCGTTTCAGTTTCCCGAACATCACATAACCGGATGGACCGTCGGGGAAGAGATTGAAAGCTGGGGACATAATAAAGAGGCCATCTGTAGTGAAGACGAACGAATCCCACCTCTTCAAACAGCAGTGAGCGATCTCTCACGTGGTGAGATGAAACGACTCCATCTTGCCTGCTTACTGGCAAAAGACTGGGACGTGATCATTCTGGATGAGCCGTTTGCCTCGCTGGACTGCCGGGAAAAAACCCGGTTGTGCCGTCGCCTGGAATCATTGCAGGAAACCGCCATTGTGCTGATTTTCACTCATGAACAGGTCCATCTGCCCCGGGTCTCATATCTCTGGGAGATGGATGGGGGAATTCTATCCTGTTGTGGTCCTGTCCCTGAGGGAATCTCTTCGTGGCATAATCCACCGGTTCATATCCGTGAAGCCCTCTCCCGACAGGTTCTTCCAAAAAATATCACCGTAAACGACACCCTGGAGGCGTTATGCAGGATCCCAGACTGAGACTTACATCAACGCTTCTGCTCTCCGCTGCTGCGTTTGCATCTCTTTCAGGTGCTGCTCTGGTCTTTGCCTGGTGGCTCGTATTCTCGAAACGGAGTGAATCTCTTCCCGGAATAAAACCAGGCATTGTTCTGGTCGTAACAATTCTTGTTGTCGGATTATTCACCACTCTTACTGGTGGGGACGGACTCTCGTATATTCTAAGGATGGGAGTTGTCGTGCTCATTGCATCCTGGGCACTTTCAGAATACCGGGATGGTGACGGAATCGATACCGCCGTCTGGGCCCTTGGCACGAAAAACGGCTTTGACCTGGGTCTGACCGGAGAACTTGCCATCCTTTCGATGCGGCGGATGTATATTGAATATGCCACCGCCAGAAAGGCCATTCTCATGAAAGGAACTGGTACCACCATAACCTTCCAGCAGCATATTCGAATACTTTCAATGCTACTCGTTCGGGAATTTTATGCCAGTCCGTTGCAGGCAGCTGTACTGGCCCGGCGGGGGTATTCTGGGGGTGCAATGGTCTGTCCGGGCTTCTGCAAAGGGCCAACTGACCGTATAGCAACAATCACAGCTTTGTTCGTCTTTTTGGGAATGCTCGCAATTTCGTGAACTTTTTATAGTCCAGAATCGAATAATAAACAAGATATTAATCTATAGTATGTACGTATTTCCTCTACGGAGGGGTGATTTATGAGTTCTTTCAATCCTGTAAAAATAACCGACACTACGCTTCGCGATGCACATCAGTCCCTGCTTGCGACAAGGCTAAAAACAGAGGATATGATCCCACTCGCACAGGTGATCGACGGCGTCGGATTTTTTTCAGTTGAGGCATGGGGAGGAGCAACCTTTGACAGTTGTATCCGCTACCTCAACGACGACCCCTGGCAACGTTTGCGGGACCTCAAAGAGGTGCTCGTCAAAACCCCGATTCAGATGCTCCTTCGGGGACAGAATCTCGTAGGATACCGCCACTATCCGGACGATGTTGTCGAAAAGTTTGTGACTGCCGCAGGCAGAAACGGGGTTGACATCTTCCGGGTCTTTGACGCACTCAACGATATCCGCAATATGGAAAAGTCAATGGAAGTGGTCAAAGATATCGGTGCACACCTCCAGGGAACGATCTGCTATACAACAAGCCCCGTCCACTCAACAGAGAAATTCATAGAGCTTGCTCATGAACTCTACGCAAAAGGGTGCGACTCCATCTGTATCAAGGACATGGCCGGCCTTATCATGCCGGAAGATGCCCGGGCGCTTATCACCGGCATTAAAGAGACGATTGATATTCCTATTGATCTCCACTGCCACTCCACCAGTGGCATATCATCGATGAGTTATCAGACAGCAATTGAGGCGGGGGTAGATATTCTGGATACGGCCATGTCTCCCTTTGCTCTTGGTACCTCACAGCCTCCGACCGAGAGTATCGTCGCAAGCCTTCAGGGAACGGATCGTGATACCGGCATCGATCTCTTCGCTCTGCGTGAGGTCAAAAACGCAGCACAGGCCATCCGCAACAAATATGCCGGCCTTATCGACCCGATCTCCGAGCGGGTAGACAGCGACGTGCTCCTCTATCAGCTTCCGGGCGGGATGATTTCCAACCTGGTCTCACAACTCAAAGAGCAGAATGCCCTCGATAAACTCGAAAAGGTCCACAAAGAGATTCCCCATGTCCGTGAGGACCTTGGATATCCACCGCTTGTTACCCCAACCAGCCAGATTGTGGGCACCCAGGCAGTCTTTAATGTGCTGATGGGTGGACGATACAACACGATCACCCAGGAAGTCAAAGACTATGTGAAAGGCCTGTATGGGCACCCACCCGGCCCGATATCAAGTCACATCCGGACAACAATTATTGACGGTGAAGAGCCCTTTACCGGCCGGCCGGCAGATCTACTGGAGCCAATATATGAGATAATGGCAGCAGAAGCCAGAGAACAGGGACTTGTCACAAAGGACGAAGATATTCTCACCTACATTATTTATCCGGCAATCGCTCCTTCCTTTTTGAAAGGCGAACGGACACCGGAACCTATCCCACAGAAACAGGTCGCGGGCAGCACGAATGCCGCATCTAACGGCGTGCCAAGCCAGATGGAAGTCGAGGTAGACGGCGAAGTCTTTGAGGTCCGCATCCTTTCGGTTGAGGGCAGTGAAGTGGCACAGGCAGAAGCAAGTACACGAAAACGCCCCCGTGGTGATGTTCCGGGCGGTGCTTTCAGCACAATGCAGGGAATGGTCCTGAAGATCGAAGTTGAGGTTGGTGCTGAGGTCAACCGCGGTGATGTGCTGGTTGTCCTTGAGGCTATGAAAATGGAGAACCCTATCTACGCACAGAAGAAAGGTGTTGTTAAAGAAATCTATGTCGGGGTTGGGGACACCGTCACCAGTGGTGAAGTGCTTCTGGTGATTGAATGAGCTATTTTGAGAAGGTTCTCATTGCAAACCGCAGTGAGATTGCCATCCGGGTCATGCGTGCCTGCAGAGAACTGGGCATTCAGACTGTTGCTGTCTACTCAGAACCGGATAAAAACGCCCTACACGTCAAATATGCCGATGAGGCATATCTGCTTGGCGAGGCACACCCTTCTAAAAGCTACCTGAATATCGACAAAATTATCGAAATCGCCCATGAGTCAGGTGCCGAAGCAATCCATCCCGGCTATGGATTTCTTGCAGAGAATGCAGGATTTGCAAAACGTGTTACAGATGAGGGCCTGACCTTTATCGGCCCCTCATGGAAATCTATCGAAGCCATGGGGTCGAAGCTTGTCAGCAAGAAGATGATGATGGACGCCGGTGTGCCGGTGCTTCCCTATACCGAAGAGGGCATCACGTCTCTTGAAGAGGCAACCGTAATTGCCGAAGAGATTGGTTATCCGGTCATCGTGAAGGCAAGTGCCGGTGGCGGCGGCATCGGCATGCAGATTGTAACCCGAGAGTCTGAACTTGCTCCGGCGATTGAGAAGGGCATGCGGATTGCTGCATCGGCTTTTGGGGACCCAACAGTCTTTCTGGAGAAGTATCTGGTCAAGACACGTCATATCGAGTTCCAGGTACTGGCGGATAAATACGGCAACGCAGTCCATCTCTATGACCGGGAATGCTCCATCCAGCGACGCCATCAGAAACTGGTAGAGGAAGCACCCAGTCCCATTATGACCGACGAACTCCGGGAAAAGATGGCGGCGACATCTCTGAAGGTTACAAAAGCCGCGGAATATTATAATGCCGGCACGGTTGAATTCCTGTATGCTGACGGAGAGTATTATTTCATGGAGATGAATACCCGCCTTCAGGTTGAACATACGGTTACTGAGATGGTGACCGGGATAGATATCGTTCGCCAGCAACTGGCAATTGCTGCCGGTGAAAAACTCTCGTTTACTCAGGATGACGTTGTACTACGGGGAAATGCCATTGAGTGTAGGATCAATGCTGAAGATCCACTGAACGAGTTTTCGGCAGACCCGGGTAAGATTGTCCGGTACCGGAGTCCGGGTGGTCCGGGTATCCGGGTTGACTCAGGGATTCATATGGGTTATACGATTCCGGCGTCCTATGACTCGATGATCTCAAAACTCTGTGCCTGGGGAACAACACGTGACGAAGCGATTGAAAAAATGCGCCGGGCGATCTTTGAATATGTAATTATCGGTGTTAAAACCACTCTTCCGATGCATAACGCCATTATGAACGATGAATATTTCATTACTGGCAATACTAACACCCATTTCCTAAAAGAAGAGCATGTGAGGCGCAATCTTGGCCGGTATCTTCGCGAGGAGGAGGCACGGATGGAAACTCTTGCCTCATCGCTGAGAAATCCGAAGGAGAAAGTGGCGATTGCAGCAGCATTGAGTGTCTATGGCGCGATGAAGAAATAGAAATTTCCAACGTTTTTCCCCTTTTTTCTCAGAGATCTTCTGAATTTATTTCTTGCCGATTTTACCGATTCAGACCGATATGAGAAGGTTTATACGATTCAGTGTCGTTGTCATTATGCACTTTTTGTGTAGACAAGTGCTGCCGTGGCCTAGTCGGTTAGGGCGCCAGACTCATAGGGTAATTTAGTCACTTGGGGCGCTTAACATCTGGGACATCTGGAAATCGTGGGTTCGGGTCCCACCGGCAGCATTTTTACGCAGGGTACAATGTTCCTTTACGATTTGGAGTGTTTTACGCGATTTTCAAAATTATATAGAGCATGCCTAAATGTCTATTTTTCACAACTATATTTTTATCTTTCCAGTAAGGAAAACATGCCACCACGGCGCGCTTTCGCCCCCTCGAATAGTGAAGTTATAATCTTCACGGATTGGCTCTGACAGAAACCTGTTTTGAAGAAAATTAACATCTATTACCCAGCAGAAGAAGAATTCATCTGTGCACCGATTCCGGCAAAGGCTTTTTTTACGCCATTACGTACTTACTTTTTTGTTTCAAGCTCTTAAAACGATTATTTTACAAACAATAAGTTGGTTGGAATTTATAAAAATATTGTGCCAATGAATAAAAATATGACAAAAATCCCGGTCGGGCGTGATTAACGTCCATACGTAATCCCTTTTTTTATTTGAAGCTTTTTGCACAGTTTTCACGAAGTATCATTTAGAGTTGAAATAAATAAAGATTCTGGCTGTTATAGTATGGTACGGAAAATTAATTTTCGTGTCTTAGAACGCATCTATGGGCGTGTTTTTTCCCTCGCGCAGAACCGATTTTCTGAGATCGTCAGTTTTTCGGATCATGCGGCACTCATTTTTTTGAAAATAAGATCTGCCGGTCAAATTGCATGATTTCATCATCACATCAAGGTTAATAAGTATTAACCTTCATCCCAAAATGACACATTTCACAATTCCTCTCTGATCCCGTTTTACCCGGATCGGACGGACAGATCCGGCAATGGGAACGGAGAGCGATTGAGCCTTCATTCACAATTTTATCTGGTAAATTATGATTCTTATCCGTAGTGCCACTATCAGTGACGATCAGAGTGTCAGGACCAGCAAAGTCAACCGGAGATCTACTGAAGTGAAAGGGACCTCCAATGATAAGAGAGAAGGAAGGCCTGCCAGGCTCCCACTACCTCCGGGTTGTTGGACCTATCAGAATGGTTAACTCTATGGGGGAGGTTGTGTCATAAGAGTTAACAAAATAGATTTTTCAGGTTTTTGATATTTTTATGGGGGGAAAATCACATTTAACTGGTGATTAGACCCTCTGTACAAAGGTCTAATTAGACCCTCTAAAATTTCCTTTTTTTCCCGGTTACGTATCGGGTTTTCCAATGGTATTGTAAGAGGGTTAAAAATATGGATGTACAGCAACCGTTGTAAAAGGACGTTTTTAACCCTATTAAAAAATTTCCTTTTTTTCCCGGTTACGTATCGGTTTTTTTAATGGTATTGGAGCATGGGTTAAAGATACGGATGTACAACACCCGTAGGACGGGTAGTAGTTTTAACCCGTAAGTTCATCGGATCTCACCTATGATCTCCTTTGATCGGCCAGACTCTTCAGCGGCCAATAACACCTACTGGATTGACACGTGTCAAGGGGTATGAGTATGGTGAGTGAAATCGACTGGAGTTTAATGGTGATCACACATACTGCAATGGTTACTGGTATCCCATGGGCTGACAACCATCTTTCGTCATCTTATATTTTCACAGAGATTGCCATTTGACTATCTTCACAGAAAAATCAAATATTATCCTGTCTGCTGATTGAGACCGGCTTTCACAACCCCCAGCACACCCATCGCTTCACCAAGTTCCAGCCGCTCAGTCTGCCTGTGTTCGTCGTACACCCCAACCGAGAGATTCAGCACATCCAGCTCAGGGAACGCCTGCCGGATATTATACGCATCTGCAATCCTCCCCTGCGCAACCTGCATTGGATACCCCGCCGCTTCTGACGTTTCCAGAAACCATGCAATAAATTCTCTCCTGGCAGGAAATTACTGCATATTTTCCGTAAACAACACTGGAAGCGATCCGAACAACGAACACATGATGGAGCGGGTCAATAAGGGACTGAAACGGAGGTACAGGGTTGCAGGAGATTTCCCAAATGAAGAGTCGCTCCTCAGGCTGGTCGGATCCATCCTGATGGATGTGAATTAGTAGTGGTAACTGGCAGAAGGTATTCCTCGATGGAGACTGATGATCAGAGAGGGATATAGAGTTCTGCGAATTTACAGCATATTGAGGCGTTACCTGAATGTTCCCTTCCAGAGGCCTCCACTTTAATATAATCCTGCTGCCAAATAGCAGATAACATAAGAGAAGGCGATCAAGATCACAGAATAAGGAAGAATTTAAGGAAGAATACTCATTGTTTCAAACAGACTGATCTTCAGAAGTTCTTAGTTTTGTTTGCATGTTGGTCAAACTAACATGACTAAGAACACACATATTTCTTGTGACTGTCAAAGTTGGGGTACAGAAAAAATATCGTATGTGTGACCATGGACAAAAAACCTCAAATAGGGCAGATTGGTACTAACCCACTTCGAGATGAACTTTTCAGTGGGGTTCACCTGGCTCACCATGCAAAGGAGACTGCCTTCTCACACAGGATAGATACCAGACAAAAGTATGATCCCCTCCTTCCACGACTTGCTGATAACGAGAAGATTCTGCTGGAAACTCACGATCTGCTGTACACCGCCATCGAGGCGAATCGCCGGATTTCTCCTGCAGGTGAATGGCTATTAGATAATTTCTACCTTATTGAAGAACAGATAAGGACTGTTCGTTGCCATCTCCCTGAAGGATACAGTAAAGGACTCCCTCACCTGGTAAATGGACCGCTTGAAGGATTTCCCCGGGTTTACCATATCGCCAGAGAATTAATCGCTCATAACGACGGGAGAATTGATACTGAAAGCCTCTTTGATTTTATCGATGCATATCAGAGTGTCACTCCTTTGCTACTCGGAGAACTTTGGGCCATACCGACCATGTTCAGACTCTCTTTGATAGAGAATCTGCGTAGAGTAGCCGATATTATCTCCGCAAACATACGTGACCGCGACTCTGCAGGCCATTGGGTAGATCGGATGACCGAAGTTGCCAGAAAAGATCCAAAAAATCTGATCCTGGTTATTGCAGATATGACACGATCAGATCCACCCATGACCAGTGCTTTTGTCGCGGAAATGGTCCGAAAGTTGCAGGGCAGGGCAGGAATGCCCTTATTCCCCGCCACCTGGATAGAACAGAGACTTTCTGAGAGAAACCTGACCGTTGAGCAGATGATCAATGCAGAGACACAGGCACAGGCTGCTGATCAGGTATCTTTCAGGAACAGCATATGCAGCCTTCGTTTCCTTGATTCGATAGACTGGCGTGAGTTCGTAGAGCGGCTGAGTATTGTCGAGCACACCCTTCGAAGTGATCCTGCCGATGAATATGCAGCCATGGACTTTGAAACCCGCGACCGGTACAGGCATGTGGTTGAGGAGATCGCAAAAAAGGGATGTTTCTCCGAAGATGATGTTGCAGGAAAAGCAGTGGAACTTGCCAATGAGAGCCGGAGCAGCAGGGACGGGGGATTCCGGGCATCTCATATAGGTTATTATCTGATAGACAAAGGAAGAGCCTCTCTTGAAGAAGCACTCTCATTTCATCCTCCTGTTATGGATCGGATCAGAAAATCAGCATATACCCATTCCCTTCCCCTGTATTTCTGCGGGATCCTGTTTATAACTTTCATCGTGGCTTTTTTGGGGTACACAAGGCTTACTGCCTACGAATGGTTTGTTGCTCTGCCCCTCCTGGTCCTTCTCCTGTTTCCGGCCAGTCAGGCTGCAATAGCAGTTATTAACTGGTTTGTTACTCTCCTCGTCACTCCTGTTCTACTCCCGAAGATGGATTATTCAAAAGGGATACCAGAGGAGCGGAGAACCATAGTCGTTATACCGACAGTCCTCTCAGGATCTGGAGACGTTCAGGGACTCCTGGATTCACTTGAGATCCGGTACCTGGCAAATCGGGACGATAACCTGTATTTTACCTTGCTGACTGATCTTCGGAACGCACATGCTCAGGAGCTGCCCGAAGATGCGGAGATCGTCGATCTGCTTGCAGCCGGAATTGAAGATCTGAACAGGAGATACCGGGGCGATAAGCCGGATGCCTTCTTTCTCATGCACCGGTCCCGGACCTGGAATCCGGGTGAAGGGATCTGGATGGGGTATGAGCGGAAAAGAGGGATCCTCATGGCATTCAGTACCTTTTTGCTTGACAAAGGGAAAAACCCGTTCTCACGTATCGTTGGCAATCAGGAGATCCTGACTGACATCAAATATGTGATAACCCTTGATACAGACACACGCCTTCCACGAAATAGTGCAAGAAGACTTATCGGTGCGATCGCACACCCACTCAACCGGCCAGTACTGGATCCGGTAACCGGGGTGGTCAGGAAAGGATATGGAATTCTCCAGCCCCGTGTCGCCATCTCTCTGTCAGAATCAGGAATTTCACGGTTTGTATCACTATTCGGGGGTGAGCAGGGTATTGATCCCTATACCCGTGCAGTATCTGACGTGTATCAGGACGCCTTTCATGAAGGGTCATTTATTGGAAAAGGGATCTATGATCTTGAAGTCTTCTCACGAACAGTTGTGGGGCGGTTTCCTGACAATCTCATATTAAGCCATGATCTGCTGGAAGGATGTTATGCCAGGACCGGTTTCGTCAGTGATTTACAGGTCTTTGAAGAGTGTCCGGTCAGTTATCTGGCTGATAGCAGACGGAGACACCGGTGGATCAGAGGCGACTGGCAGGTACTGCCATGGCTGCTGCCGTCCGTTCGGGACAAATCGTCAAAAAAACAGAGAAATCCGCTCTCACTCCTCTCACGATGGAAGATCTTTGACAACCTGAGAAGAAGCCTCGTAACGCCAATGACATTTATCTTCCTTCTCATCGCATGGACCTGCCTTACGGATCCCCTCTTCTGGACAGCCTATATCGTATTGTTGTGCCTGATTCCCCCGATAACTATCATCGGCTGGAAAATTATAAAAAAACCCATAGAACAGACTTGGAGACCGCATCTCCATACTATGCCCCGGGTTATCCGGGATCACTTAGCAGGGACTCTCGTTACTCTGGCCTTTCTCCCGTATGAAGCATATAATTCCCTTGATGCACTACTTCGGTCCTGCTGGCGGATGGTAGTTTCCCATTGTAATCTGTTAGAATGGACTTCCCATCAGGAGGTCGGGCGGAAGGGAACACACGGCCTTACGGGAACATACCGTGTTATGTGGCCGGGACCGGTAATCGGGGCCGCATTGCTCCTTGGAATGATCCTCATTCACCCATTTACGAATCTTGTTGTCGCCGTGTTTGCTCTTGTATGGATCCTTTCCCCGGCCATTGCATGGTGGATAAGCCAGCCAATAAAAACCCGGACCACCAGTCTTACCCCCGGGCAGGAACGTTTTCTACGGGTTATTGCACGACGGACCTGGCGTTTCTTTGAGACCTTTGTCACTGCTGAAAATCATTACCTTCCACCTGACAATTATCAGGAGCGGCCGGTTTTGGCTGTTGCCCACCGCACATCCCCGACAAATATCGCATTTTCACTTATCGCAAGTCTTACCGCGTACGACTTTGGGTATATTCCGATGAGTGAACTGATTGAGCGGACTCAGAATACCCTGACTACCATGGGCCAGATGAAGAGATATCGGGGTCATTTTTACAACTGGTATAATACCGTCACCCTGGAGCCATACCTCCCGCGGTATATTTCTACCGTCGACAGTGGCAACCTCGTCGGAGGTCTGCTTGTATTGAGACAGGGGCTTTTTGAACTTCCTCATTGTCCGGTTCTTTCGAAAAACTGTGCAGATGGTTTGTTAGATACACTATCTCTCCTCTCTGATGCGATAGATGCTGCCACAGAAGAGAATACGGGAGTGGTGCCGACATCAGTCCGGTCAATGATTGCAGACCTTAAAGACGGTGCAGCCCGGATGCCAGACTTGACTATCGAAGCCTTGAGACAGCTCTCATATCTTGACGGGATTGCATCAGAAGTACTGGCTGCACTCATTACCTGTCAGGATGATGAAGTCGGATGGTGGGCGAGAGCGACAAAACGACAGATCGAGACTCATGTAAAGGATTTTAACATCTTTACGTCATGGGCATCCGTGGGCAGTCCTCCTGACACGATTTGGGATGAGGTTCCGCAGGATCTGACACCGTCTCTCTCTTTGATCTGCAGAAAGCTTGAGGAGCTGAACAATCAGATCCCATCTGTCAGAGATGTCGCTGACATAAGGCAGGATCTTCATATCCGGATTGGTCCGCTGATGGATTGGCTTGATACGCACGGGGATGCGCACAGTGTCCCCGGTTCAGGTCACCAATGGCTAATTCAGACTCTTGAGGAGATGAAAACCTCAAGCGAGCGGGCAGAAGAATTCATCCTGTCGATATCGCCCCTTGCAGATCAGTGTAATACATTTTCCGAAATCGAGTATGAATTACTGTATGATCGGTCGAGTCATCTCCTCGCAATCGGATATAATGAGACTGATCTCCGGCGGGACAACAGTTTTTATGATCTGCTTGCATCAGAGGCACGACTCGTCAGCTTTATCGGCATAGCTCATAATCAGCTTCCTCAGGAGCATTGGTTTGCGTTAGGACGTCTGGTCACTACTATCGGAAGAGGGGAGCCCGCCCTTATCTCATGGAGTGGATCGATGTTCGAATACCTGATGCCACTCCTCGTGATGCCGACGTATGAGAATACCCTTCTCGATCGCACGTATCATGCAATCGTAGCCAGACAGATAGAGTATGGCCGCAAAATGGATGTTCCCTGGGGAATATCAGAATCCGGGTATAATATTACCGGTGTAAACATGAACTACCAGTACCGGGCATTTGGAATTCCGGGCCTTGGGTTCAAGCTTGGACTTGCCAGGGACCTGGTTATTGCTCCATATGCTGCGGCAATGGGACTGATGGTTAATCCGGCTTTGGCCTGTAGTAATCTCGAGAAGATGGAATCTCTGGGGTATGCGGGTGAGTATGGATTTTATGAAGCCGTAGATTTCACCCCGTCCCGGGTGCCTCCAGACAAGAAACACATAGTAGTACGGTCATTTATGGTACATCACCAGGGAATGATTCTGCTCTCTCTTGCCTATGTATTGTTACATCGTCCTATGCAGAGGAGATTTATGTCTGATCCAAGTCTTCGGGCAACCACGATGTTGCTCCAGGAGAAGATGCCCATGAACACACCGTTCTATCCGCATGCCCGGGAGGTCAGGGGAGTCCATAAAATAACCAAAGAATCAGAATCCCTGGTACAGATTTTCCAGACCGCAAATACTCCACAACCTAAGGTGAAACTCCTCTCGAACGGCAGGTACCATGTTATGGTAAGCAACAGCGGATCGGGGTATAGCAGATGGAACGATCTTGCCGTGACCAGATGGCGGGAGGATTCGACTGCAGATAACAGCGGAACCTTCTGTTATATCAGAGAACTGGCGAGTGGGGAGTTCTGGTCGAACGGGTATCAGCCCACCAGAAAAAGCCCCGATACCTATCAGGTGATTTTTCAGCAGGCCCGTGCAGAATTTCGGCGAAGGGACCGGGGTTTAGATACCCGTACTGACATCATTGTCTCTCCGGAAGATGATGTGGAACTTCGAAAGATACGAGTGACAAACCGGTCACTAATACAACGGACAATAGAATTTACCAGCTATGCTGAGGTGGTGCTGGCACCTCAGGGCTCAGATGAAACCCATCCGGCCTTTAGCAACCTGTTCGTCCAGACCGAACTGGTGCGGGAGAAAAATGCAATCCTCGCGACGAGAAGACCACGATCAGATGGTGAACGCCCCCCCTGGATGTTTCATCTGATGACCGTTCATGGCACTCAGGTAAGAAAGAAATCATTTGAGACAGACCGGTCAAAATTTATCGGGCGTGGAAATTCACTCTCAAGGCCGGTTGCCATGACCGATTCTTCTACTCTTTCTGATACTGCGGGTTCAGTTCTCGATCCGATAGTTGCTATCAGATGTACCATTACCTTAGATCCCCATGAGACAGCGGGTGTGAATATCTTCACAGGAATCAGTGAGAGTCGTGATGAATCAGTCGCACTGATCGAGAAGTACTATGAAGGATACATCACTGACCGGGTCTCAGAGATGGCCTGGACCCATACCCAGGTTATGCTCGGACAACTGAACATGACTGAGCGGGATGCACAGTTGTTTTGTACACTCACCTCCTCAGTCATCTATGCAAATCCCTCCCGGCGTGCAAGCCGGAATATACTTCTGAAGAACAGCCGGGGTCAGTCAGATCTCTGGGGGTATGGCATCTCAGGAGACATCCCGATAGTGCTGGTGAGGATACGGAACAGAAATCGGATCAGTCTTATCAAAAAGATGGTGCAGGCTCATGCATACTGGCGGATGAAGGGACTGGCGGTCGATTTGGTGATCTGGAATGAGGACAGGTCAGGATATCGGCAGGAACTGCAGGATGAAATCATGTGTCAGATGCCCCAGAGTTCTGATTCACTGATATTAAACCGGAAAGGAGAGATTTTTATCCGGCATCCGGAACAGATGTCAGATGAGGATCGTATCCTCATGCAGACCGTGGCACGGGTGATTATTTCAGACCGTTGGGGTACGCTGGCCGAACAGATTGAACGGGCGGGCTGGTGTGAGATTGCAGTCCCAAAGCTGCTCCCTGCCCTGACTCCGTATCCTGAAGCCGACGCCGGCCTCGATAATACAGGCGATGAACTACGCTATTTCAACGGCATCGGTGGATTTTCAGAGGATGGCAGGGAGTATGTCATCATCACGGGAAAATGGGAGGTAACTCCCGTACCATGGGTGAACGTCCTCGCGAACGAGAATTTCGGGACGGTCGTATCAGAGAGTGGCAGTGCGTATACCTGGAGTGAGAATGCTCATGAGTTCAGACTCACACCCTGGATGAACGACCCGGTTCTTGATCCCTCCGGAGAGGCGTTGTATATCAGGGATGAAAAGACCGGTATATTCTGGTCTCCTACCGCATTGCCTGTACGAGGGGCAAATCAATATGTAACCAGGCATGGGTTTGGGTATTCTGTCTTTGAGTATTGCGAACATGGGATAAGCACCGAACTGACCGTGTCTGTCTCCACGGGCGATCCGGTGAAGTTCATGTCTCTTCGGATCAGGAACCAATCGGGTCGTAGGAGACACCTGTCTGTCACCGGATATGTAGAATGGGTTCTCGGTGAACTCAGGTCGAGATCACTGTTGCATGTGATCACTGAAATTGATCAGATATCCGGAGCAATTTTTGCTAAAAATCCATATAACAGTGAATTTCCCGGGAGAGTAGCGTTTCTTGACTCTAATATACTGAATCGGACAGTCACCGGTGACCGGTGTGAGTTTATCGGGCGCAACGGGTCGCTCGAGAAGCCTGCAGCGATGGAGCAGGTCAGACTCTCAAATAAAGTCGGACCCGGCCATGATCCGTGTGCTGCAATGCAGGTCCCCTGTGAACTTACTGACGGAGAAGAACGTGAGATTATCTTTACGCTTGGTGTCGGCCGGGATAATGATGATGCACGAATGCTTGTCTTAAAAAACCGGGGAGTAGGACCTGCACGTACAGCGCTCACGGCAGTTAAAGAATACTGGAGCCAGACGCTTGGTGCAGTTACCATTACAACTCCTGACCGGTCGGTGGATCTGCTCGTCAATGGATGGCTTTTATACCAGACCATTGCCTCCCGGCTATGGGCACGTTCCGGTTTTTACCAGTCAGGAGGGGCATTTGGATTTCGGGATCAGCTGCAGGATGTGATGGCACTCATCCACTCCCGACCTGAACTGACAAGAAAACAACTACTCCTCTGTGCAGGACACCAGTTTGGTGAAGGTGATGTCCAGCACTGGTGGCACCCGCCATTGAACAGAGGGGTAAGGACCCACTGCTCTGATGACTACTTATGGCTCCCGTTCGCTACCTGTAGATATGTGCTCAGCACCCGCGATACCGGAGTGCTGGATGAGGAGATTTTGTTTCTCGAAGGGCGAAAGGTGCTCCCTGAGGAAGACTCGTACTACGATCTGCCGCATCAGTCAAAAACGTCCGCAACCCTGTATGAGCACTGCACCCGGGCGATACAGTTTGGGCTGAAGTTCGGGAAGCATGGTCTTCCTCTGATGGGGACCGGCGACTGGAACGACGGGATGAATCTTGTCGGTGCAGAGGGTAAGGGAGAGAGTGTATGGCTGGGATTTTTCCTCGTTGACCTTCTTATGCAGTTTCGTGAGATCGCAGAGCTCCACGGTGATCCCTCTTTTGCAGAATTCTGCGGAGTGAACGCTGATCGGATTCGCGAAAATCTGGAGAGAGATGGATGGGACGGGGGATGGTATCGTCGTGCTTATTTTGATTCAGGTCAACCACTTGGTTCTTCGGTAGACCCTGAATGTATGATAGATTCTATTGCCCAGAGTTGGGCGGTCCTCTCAGGAGTTGCTTCAGACGAACGGGCGAAAATTGCTATGGAGGCAGTAAAGGAGCACCTCATCCTACAAGATGACCGGCTGATAACCCTTTTCACTCCGCCATTTGATACTGCTCCTGTAAATCCCGGGTATATCAAGGGATATAACCCCGGTGTCCGTGAGAACGGGGGGCAATATTCCCAGGCTGCCATCTGGGTTCTGATGGCTTTTGCAGCGCTGAAGGATCCTCAGCAAGCGTGGGATCTGTTGCCGTTCCTAAGTCCAATTCACCATAGCAGAACGTCTAAGGATGTCAGGAAGTACCGGGCCGAGCCGTATGTTATTGCTTCTGATATCTATGCTGCCCCTCCCCATACCGGACGGGGCGGCTGGACCTGGTATACGGGGGCAGCAGGATGGATGTATACGCTTATCCTCGAATCACTCCTCGGATTACGGCTATCGGGGGATCTAATCAGGTTTGAACCCTGTATCCCGGTGGCTTGGAGATCGTATCAGATTGATTACCGATACCGGTCCACGATATATCATATCATGGTGCAGAATTCCGCTACGGGATCTGATGTCAAATCCGTTGTCATTGATGGGATTGATCAGGCTGACAGGAATATTCATCTGGTAGATGATCAGGGAGATCATCATGTCGTGGTGGTACTTGGGGTGTGAGGTAAATCATACGTGGATTGGAAATTCTCAATGCTGTCACTGCCGGGGAGAGGTACTCGGCCGTGACGATTGCGGAGGGTGCCTGTCAGGGAGACCCGGGTGCCCCCCAATCCCGAAAGATGACCTAAACGAGTGCGGCCACGAAAAATACGTAGGTATAGTGAACCTGCTTGGGAGGGGAACCCGAACGCCGCCCCGGTGTCGAGAGCCGGGTCACGGAAGTGATGCCACGCTATGAAGCCGGGGCGGTGCAGAAGGCATGTGGGAGTGAGAAGATCGGGTGCTGATGCCGGCATCGCATGATGCACGGGTTACGCAGATGATTAACGATCTCTGGCAGAATGAGCCGGAGGACGGTTTGGAGATGGTGGCAGGATGGTGAATTGGTGATGAGGTTTACTAAATTGTTGTGACCCTAGTTCAAAAAGAATCATTCGCAACTATACTTTCTATCAAGGTTTTTCTGACGGTCTTTCCCCGGCCGGAATTTTAAAAATTTAAAGATCTCCATACTAACTATTATTACCGATGCTATGGCGAGCAGTGCACCCCAGGTCTGAAGACTTACCGGACTAATCCTGAGCATATCCTGCATAAACGGAGTCATCATGGCCAGTATGTGAATACCCTGCGCAAACAGAATGCCAAAAATCAGATAATAATTATTCTTCAGTGGTATTCTGAATAAAGATCTGTATTCTGACCGGCAGTTCAGTGCATGGAAGTTCTCAAGAAGAACCATCAGCAGAACAAGTACGCTCCTGGCGGAGAACTCGTCCCACCCCTGATTAATCAGCCAGAAATATGTAAGAAATGCGATAATTCCAATTACAAAACCTGCGATAAGAGTCTCCTGTATCATCAGTGGATTAAAAATTCCTTCTTCAGGGTTACGGGGATTACGTTTCATGGCTTCCGGTTCTCCTGCCTCGAATGCCAGTGCCACGTCCTGTATTCCGTTAGTAACCAGATTCAGCCAGAGAAGCTGTACAGCGATAAGAGGAAGTGGCAGTCCTACAATAAGGGCCAGTGTAAAAAGTACTATCTCAGCAAAACCGGTAGAAATGAGCAGGTATGTCACTTTCCTGATATTATCATAGGCATACCTGCCCTCCTCAATCCCTGCTATAATAGAGGAAAAATTATCGTCCGTAATGATCATGGAAGCCGTGTCTTTGGCAACATCTGTTCCGGACCCCATTGCAACTCCGATGTTTGCCCTTTTAAGAGCAGGTGCGTCATTTACACCATCACCGGTAACTGCAACAAAATGACCATTCTGAACCATACTATCTACGATCTCGAGTTTCTGAACCGGACTGACACGGGCAAAAATCCGACCCAGTCTTACTTTGTCAAAAAACTCAGGCGACTCGGGAGATTCCAGTGCCTCAAGATCACTACCGGTAACAACAGAGGATTCGTCAGTAGCAAGACCCAGTTGTCTTCCGATTGCATATGATGTGTCAGGATGGTCACCAGTGATCATTGCCACCTCCACTCCTGCCGTCCTGCACTGGTCAATGGCATCCGGAACATCAGAACGTATAGGATCCATGAAACCTGCTATGCCAAGATATGTAAGTGATGGGCGGACCTGTTCTAATTCGAGGTTGCCTTGGGGCATCTCTTCAAGAATCCCTTCTGCAAAGGCAAGGACACGGTATCCGTTTTGGGTCAGCGAGTGTAACTGTTCATCTGTTTTTGTCCAGTCCGGTCTTAACAGACCCTCTGTGGTCTGCATTTGTGAACAGTACTCTGATAATACCTCATATGCTCCTTTAACTGCAACCCTGACAATACCGGACTCATCTGTATAATATACTGCAGAATAGCGCTTGTCAGGCTCATATGGGACAGTTCCTTTTACATAGATATCACCATGAATTCTGTCCGGTTCAATCCCTGTTTTATAACCAAATGAAAGAATAGCCACATCCATTGCATCACCATGATGGACCCACGAACCGTCGTCCTGAAAAAGACTCCCTTCATTGCAGACTACTCCGGTAACTGCAAGATTCTGTAAAACTTTCATCTGCAGGGGATCCGGAATCCGGCCGTCCGGAAGAAGTATCGTCCCATCAACTACATATCCCGCACCCGTTACATCAAAAATGTCGCCAGATGAAAGTATTACCCTCTTTACCGTCTGTTCATTCACTGTGAGAGTTCCGGTCTTATCAGTAGCGATCATAGTACAGCTACCCAGGCTTTCAACTGCTACCATGCTTCGAACTATAACATTTCGCTTCCCCATCCGGTTCATGGCGATGGAGAGAGCTACTGTGATAGCCACCGGCAGACCTTCAGGGATAGCAGAGACCGCAAGGGCAACGACAAAGAAAAAGACCTCAGTGAGAGGGGTGCCCTTTGTAAGTAACAGAACAGCCATAAGCACACATGCCCCGATGACGATTAAACCAATGTCACGGGAAAATTTCTCCATCCTGATCAGTAACGGAGGTTTTGACATCTTGGTAGTGGCCACGGCCTCTGCAATGACTCCGACTTCAGTTTTTATGCCTGTGGTGGTTACAATCCCTGCACCTCTTCCGGTAATGACAATTGTCCCGCCAAAAGCCATATTTTTACGGTCGCTTAATGGAACCTCCCTGTCCACTATTGCCAACAGCTTTTCCACTGCAACCGATTCTCCGGTAAGGAGTGACTCGTCAATATGCAGATTTGAGGCATGGATCAAACGGAGATCTGCCGGCACCCGGCTGCCTGACTCAAGCAGTACCAGATCCCCGGGAACCAGATCGGCAGCATTGATGTCTGAATCTTTTTTGTTCCTCTTAACACAGGTGGTAATCTGAAGCAGACTTTGGAGTCTGCTGGCGCTTTTTTCAGCCTTCCACTCCTGAACCATACCTATTACTGAATTCAGAACGACAACAAAAAGAATGAAAAATCCGTCTTTATAGTCTTTTAACAGAAAAGAAACCAGGGCAGCAACCAGAAGAATGTAAATCAGAGGGCTTGCATACTGATGAATGAAAACAAGTAGAAGTCCGGGAGGCTTTCGCACCGGCAGAGAATTTGGACCAAACTGATGCAATCGCTGTGACGCCTCTTCAGCAGTAAGACCATGAGGGCCTGTGCTAAGTTTCTCATAGACATCTTCGAGTGTGAATGAGTGCCAGGCGATCGGAGTCTGAAAATCTGATTTATCCATATACTCGATATGATTTAGTATGATTCATGTCTCCAATAATCTTTTGTCTTCAGAATTTCCCTTCCTTTTTTCGAGAAAGGGTGCGTTGTATCCGCTCATTCTTTTTTGACAGCCTTAAATCAGGATTTCTCTTCATGGAATTTCATTATCTATGACCCCTCCCAAACAATTCAGACAAAAAGAAACAATAGAAAATCTGAAAACGATGAACAATACAAACAAACCCCATCAGTCAGCGGATCAGGAATAGATCAAGTCGGCACTCTCATCAATCCAGTCAATATTAATGAGAGATTCCAAAATTAAAAGCCAAATCTCTTTAATATAAGGGTGCAGTATTATTGCAATAGTATTATGATGACGGATCTATCAGTGGCAGAGCAGCCAAGGGAAATCAAAATCATATGATCTAAAGTTGTTGAAAAAATCGCCAAACCCTGTGCATCTTCAAGAAGATTACTGGTTCACCGCAGTTGGGTTGGAGAACGGGTACAAATAATCCGGATGAATCCATGACAAAATTTAAGAAATACATTGCATGTGTCATCGGTTAACGTGTAGCCTCGTTGACCAAAATGGCCGGCCTACCTGTCTATATACCCACCCAATAGGGCTTCCTACTTTTTTCGCACTTACTAACTCGGTACCTTTATATACCCTTCCTGCAAAGTGCTCATATTTTCCAATCGGGGCTTAAATTGGCGTTTGTTTGGCAAAGAGCTGGCAAATGCCGTTTTTTTGAAGACATTGCCTGCGCAGCAGTTGAGTCTGGATTCATCATTCGATCGCGGAAGATATTTCCGGTGGAATTTCTTCTTACACTGACATTTGGATTCTATTCAAAAGAAGAACCGTCAATCGCTAAATTGAATCGGGTCTACAATTCTTTGGTAGATCACGAGAACCGGGTGGTATACAGCAGCTTTTATGAAAGGTTTAACGAAGGAGCATTGAAATTTATTGACAGTTCTAGGTATTTGTAAAAATATCTCTCTTAAACTCTTCACTTTGAGCTTGGATTTCGGATAATACTGTCTTTCGGACAATAGAACTTGCATTTTTCCCACAAATATAACCCAACTGACAAACTTGGGTAATATCAACACACACCACAGCCGGAAGCGTGCCCGTGAGCGAAGCGAACGGAGACGCTGGAGGCGTTACGTAGTAGCAGCCGGAACCCATGAACTCATCTGAAAACGACAATCCCATTTGGGATAAAAATCACTTCGTGATTCATATCAAAACATGTGAGAGGCTGACACCTCACACCCGTTTTTCATCAAACAAGCCTGAAACTATCGTTTCACGCGTGTTTTTCCTCACGCGCAAGCGGAGGAAAAGTGAGGGGTTCAGGCGTAAGAAAGAGCCTAAGAAACCGCCGGCCACATTAGCCGCCTATCACGAAACGAGCAGCCCGACTGAAAGGAGGGTGGGAGTGAGTGGCAGGCGGCAATGCCAGTATTGTCACTTTAGGACAGGAGTATCTGCTTTTCCTCCCACCAACTGCCTGTTATGAGGCAGAGACTATCCTGATCGCCACATCCCCTCCGGCACCAGAATCTCAAACCGTGCTCCCTCTCCCGGCACACCGGTTTCAGAAATAGTCATCCCGGTGATCGAGACTATCTCCCGTGAAAGAAAGAGCCCCAGACCGGTATGCTTGAAATACTGCCGGTTGAAGATCTTCTCTTTAACATCAGCCGGGATGCCTATCCCGTCGTCCTCACAGACGACTTTGAACCCCTCCGGTGTTTCTTCGCTGTAAAACCGTATCGTGGTTATTTTCTCACCATGACGGACGGCGTTGTCAAACAGGTTATAGACCACCTTCTCAAAGAGGGGATCGGCATAGATCTCAAGATCTCCCACCTCATTGAGTAAGGTTAGTCCCTGGATTCCAGTAGGAGCTGTTTGGTCAATGATTAGTCCTACCTTCTGCCAGCCCGGAGACTGAACACCAAGATCCTGATAATCCCGTGTAAAGACAATCTGCCGCTCAATCGTCTTCAGGGCATCGGCAACTTTTTTCAGGTCCTCAGCACCCTTCGAATCCTGAGGAATTTCACCCTCCATCTCCATCAGCTCGACAAACATCTCTGCCCCTGTCACCTGATTGATGATATCATGCCGGGTAATGCTGGAGAGGAGGTTGAGCTTTTTGTTGACGGTCCTGAGTGCGTCTTCTGCTTTTTTACGCTTGGTGATGTCGCGATTGGAGATTCGTCTTCCGGCCCAGGTTCCGTCATCTGCATAAATTGCCCGGCAGATATGACTGATCCAGCGTGTTTTCCCATCTTTTGTGATAATGCGGAATTCAATCTCTGTGGGGTTCTCATTCTTCTGATCCCCTCTTTCCGTATGGATCGGGGTGTGTTCCTCCCACAGGGCACGATCATCAGGGTGGATCATTCTGTCGATCAGGTTCTTATCTGACATAAATTCATCCACAGAATAACCGGTGATAGATTCAATGGACGGTGAGCAGTAGACAACTTCCCGGTTATGGGTAAGCCAATATTCCCAGTCCTGTGTCCAGTCACTCATGGTCCTGAACCGGACTTCACTCTCACGAAGCTCTTCTTCTGCCTGCCTGCGTTCAGCAATCTCCCGGTTCAGTTCATCCCTTGAGGCCGTCACGTTCTTAATTTCCTCCGCCATCGTATTGAGCCCGCGGGCGATACCCCCGATCTCGTCATCCTTGGTTACTGGTATCCGGTACGAAAAGTTGCCGTCAGTGAACGCCTCGGTTCCCGCATTGATTTCCTGTATTGACAATACAAGTCGGCGGCTAAGGAGCAGGTAATTGACGCTGATGATGATAAACATCGCAATAATGAGTATAAGGATGAAGATCTCGTTTAAGAACCCAATATCGAGCAGGTCAGCATTGTATAACTGGCGGAGTTCCCATGACTCAAAGATCAGTCCCTGTGTCTGGACCTGATTCCGGTTCCAGGTGACCATGGGGAAAACTGCCGAGAGAATAAGTGGAGTGGGTTCAGATTCATCTGGCTTCGGGAATTCCTCTATGATCTGGCCGAGTTGTATATTGCTCTGTCTGATGATCGAAATACTTCGCTCTTCCTGAGCGTTTGTTGGTTTCAGTTTGCTTATAATCGGCTGAAGTGAATCATAACGCTCCTGCCACTGGATGAGGGGACGGAGTTCGCCGGTGAAGAAATATTGATGTGAGAGTTGGGAAAGTTCGTACCCTCCCCGTACCACTTCAGCTGCGAGATTTTCCTGATATTGTAAATCCTTCTCAACAAGAGAGATGTAAACGACCGAACCCGATATCACAATGACAATTATCAGGGAGATCAAGACACTGAGCCGGATCTGTTCTTTAATATTCATGGACACCTTATGGAATTCAACGGATAATTTTCACTGCTTCGGGTTGTACCACTAACAGATCCTCCGTACAGAAATACTCCAGATAATTCGGCATCTCTTTTGATGTAGTCAGATTATTCTCAATCAGCCATCGTGTTTCGTCTTCCGCTGCAAGGATAAGCGACTGGTCCAGCGAGAGCATAAGGTGTGTTTTCGGCCAGATTTTATCTATATACGCATCATCTGAACCCAGTCGGTTTTGCACGATCTTCTTTGCCTCATCGGGATGGTTCACGACAAAATCTTCTGCCTGACTCAATGATCGCAGAAACCGGACGATTATTTCCGGACGATCTGTGAGAAGATCATTTTTGTAGTTCGCTATCCAGTACATCAATTGTCCTTCCTGCGATGGCCAGACTAAAACGGCATCTCCAAAATAATTCACAACAGCAGAGGCATACGGATCCCAGGTACTGACAGCGTCTACTTCCCCGTTTTTCAGAGGTTCTGTCATATTAGCAGGTTTGAGATTGATAATGGTAACATCCTGTGGATTTATGCCATTTAATGCAAGGAATCTGCTAAGATAGAAATCAGCACTGGTGCCTCGTGCAACGCCGATCTTTTTCCCTTTCAGATCAGAAACATTGGCTATTCCACTGTCTTTCCGGGCGATAATATATTCAAAATCCGATGTACCAATACTTGCAATCCCATGCATTTGTTTATTATTCAGGACATTCCGGGTAAACACCAGCTCAGATGAAGTTGCGATATCAATCGTTCCTGCCTCAAGATCTTTCATAGCAAGAGCTCCCGCATCATACCCTTTTATGGTTGCATTGAGACCATTGTCTTCAAAAAAACCCTGATTTTCAGCAATAAAAAGGAGCCCGGATACCTCTATTGGTGATGTACCGATGGTGATCGGTTCCGGCTGTCCGGTATATTGTTTGATGGGGTTCTGGAGATACGCGAATCCGAATCCTGCTACCACAATCAGTATGATGGCAGCAAGGATCCCGATGGCTGCAATCCTCCATCGGTTTTTTCCTTTAAAGAATCCAGAAGATTGTTGTTCTTGGTTAGTTGTCATGGGGGATCACGCTCATGGTGTTGCTCTGTCATCATTTTGTTCTAAAAAGTTCCTCTCTCAGAATCAATCGAACAGTGGCTTAATGTAATGTGACTGCACTCCGTCAAATTTTTACTTTTCGCCTTATCAACGAAATACTTATCTAAATCACGCTATCTTATCTGTTTTACCCTGGGGGTTCTGTTCAGACCGAAACGTTCCGGGAATACAGATATGATACGTGGTCCCCTTTCCTTCCAGCAGTTCAATAGTTCCCCCAAGCTGAACCGTTACCACATTATAGATCATGCTGAGCCCCACCGATTCTGTAGTACTCAGATCCATATCCACAGGCATACCTACACCATCATCGCTGATATCAAGACAGAACTGCTCAGGTTCTTCATGAACCACCATACTGACTGTTCCCTGCTTTTTGTCCGGGAACGCATATTTTACAATGTTTGTCAGGATCTCATTTATCGCGAGGCTTAGAAGCACGGCCATGTCCTCAGGAATAACAACATCCTCTCCACCCGTAACGGTATAAGCGATGTAAACCCGGCCAATTTCTGAGGTCAGGATCTCCTGGGCCATAAGGTTCAGATGGCTCCATAGGCGGATGCCGGTCAGGTCGTCAGACCGGTATATATTTTCGTGCACAAGAGCAATGGAACGAATCCGGTTTTCCATCTCTAAAAGAAGATTGTTAGCAAGCGTATTCGTGGCGAGTTCGTCCTGATAGCTGATCTCCTCCAGCGTCAGCATCGAAAGCAGTACCTGCAGATTGTTATTCACCCGGTGGTGGATTTCACTCAGAAGGCCCCCCCGTTCTGCAAGGGCCTGCTTTAACTCATGTTCCGCCTTCTTCCGGTCGCTGATATCCCTGACACTCGATACAACCAGCGTTCTGCCGCCGGATTCAAACAGTGTCACACTAATCTCAACCGGCAGACTTCTCCCGTCTTTTGTAAGATGAGCCCACTCAAACGTTTTTCTCTGCTCTGTTTTCAGTTCATTAAGAATGGAGGAAAGGGGCTTTTCATAGGTGGGATCATTGAGTTCCGTCACAGTGAGCTCAAGAAATTCTTCATTGGTATAACCAAGCATCTCTGACGCTGCCGCATTTGCCAGAAGAATGTGCCCGAGAGCGTCAGGTGCCCTCTCATGCAGATAGATGGCATCAATAGATGTCTCAAATATAGTTCTGAATATATTTTCACTCTCCGGGAGCTCTTCCGCTGCCTTTCGAAGGGAGGTTTTAGATTGTTCTTCTTCGGTTTTCATGGCACACTGATTAAAGGATAATATTACTCTGGCATGGCAGTCGTTTCATGGATTTTTTGGATGGTAATCCTCTTCTTTGCAACCGTTCCTTTGATTAATATATAATAAGACATTTAATTTGATTATCATTTTACTGCTATTTACTACTTTCTGGAAACCACCCTGTTTCGTTTGTTTATCCAGCCGGAAGCGTGCCCGTGAGCGAAGCGAGCGGAGACGCTGGAGGCGTTCCATAGTAGCAGCCGGAACCCATGAACTTATCTGAAAATGACAACCCCATTTGGGATAAAAATCACTTCGTGATTCATACCAAAACATGTGAGAGGCTGGCACCTCACACTCGTTTTTCATCAAACAAGCCTGAAATTATCGTTTCACGCGTGTTTTTCCTCACGCGCAAGCGGAGGAAAAGTGAGGGGGTCGGGCGTAAAAGGAAGCCAGAAAACCACTGATACATCAGCCGCTTGCGTGAGACGAGCAGCCCGACTGAAAGGAGGGTGGGAGTAAGTGGCAGGCGGCAATGCCAATATTGTCATTCAGGACAGGATTACCTGTTTTTTCCCACCAAGCACCAATCGTTTAGCAGAGATTATACTTTTCGCCACATTCCTTCCGGCATCAGAATCTCAAACCGTGCTCCCTCTCCCGGGATCCCTGTTTCTGTGATGATCATCCCGGTAATCGAGAGAATCTCTTTTGATAGGAAAAGGCCCAGACCAGTGTGCTGGAAATACTGACGGTTGAAAATTTTCTCCTTGACATCGGCCGGAACACCAACGCCGTCATCCTCACAAATCAGTTTCAGGCCCTCCGGAGTTTCTTCGCTGGTGAACCGTATCGTCGTTATTTTCTCGCCATGCCGGACGGCATTGTCAAACAGATTATAGATCACCTTCTCAAAAAGCGGGTCAGCGTAGACTTCAAGGTTTTGTACCTGATTATCCACAGTCGGAGCATCATGAGCATCTGAGACGGTGCCAGATACAATCGTCCCGACATTAAACCACTCCGGCGATTGCACGCCGAGATCCTGATAATCACGGGTGAAGACAATCTGGCGCTCTATTGTCTTAAGCGCCTCTCCAACGATCTTCAGATCCTCAGCAGTCTTTGAATCCGGCGCGATATTACCCTCCATCTCCATCACCTCGACAAACATCTCTGCCCCTGCCACCTGATTGATAATATCATGCCGGGTAATACTGGAAAGAAGGTTCAGTTTTTTATTGGCCTCCAGTAATGCCTTCTCTGTTTTCTTACGTTCGGTGGTATCCAGTGAAACATTGGCCAGGTACAACATTTCTCCGGTTACAGGGTCCTTTATCGAGAAAATCATCGTATGCACATCGACCAGTTTGCCGGTCGAATGATTGATATACTGGAGATCGCCCTCCCAGGAACCTTTTTCCTTCCATATCGGCAACAATTCAGATGCGACTTTTTCCTTCAGATGTTCAGGAATATAATCCAGCATGTCATGAGTGATTGCTTCTTCAGGAGTCATGCCAACCATCCGGGCCCCCGCTTCATTGAGGAAGATCGTCCTGCCATCAAATGTGGTCAAAGCGATGAGTTCACCGGAGTGGCGCACAATTGATGCCAGTTTCTGAAGTTCCCGTTCAGCCTGCCTGCTTTCAGTGATATCTCTCACAATTGCCAGAACTTCATCGTCACTGAGCGCCACCATCCGAGCTTCAAAATCCCTCGCGCCCTTAGGGAATAAAAGCTTGTATTCGAACTGCTGGAGGGTCTTTGTTCTGATTGCCTCTTCGATATGATGCATGATTGCATCTGTTGATTCTTTCGTAAATCCGGTGTCGCGAATATTTTTCCCGATGATTTGATCAGCAGGAACGGCAAGAACGTCTGAATCAGACACCCTGAAATTACTAAACACTCCCTCACGGGAAATAGTAAACATCATATCCGGCATGGCATCAATCAGTGCTTCATTTCTGTGTTCACTTTCCAGCAGTGCCTTTTCAGCAATCTTTCGTTCCGTAATATCCCGGATAACTGACAGGAAGACTTTTTTTCCGAGAAGTGTCACGGAATGGGTATTTATCTCCAGTGGGACAATCGTTCCGTCTTTTCTCCGATGCTCGGTTTCAAAGGTTGCATGACCCGTCGTTTGTACCTCTCTGATGATTTCGTCAAATGGGCGGCTAAAACAGTCAGTACTAATTTCAAGCGGGCCAATCCTGAGTAGTTCGTCCCGGGTATACTGAACCATCCGGCAGGCTACTTCATTGACATCTATGAATCTGCCGGGATATCCGTTGTCCAGCATTTCAAGAATTTCAATGCCGTCGTTTGCTTTATCGAATATTTCACGGAATTTTGTTTCACTTTCCAGTAACGCATTTTCAGCTTTTTTCCGTTCGGTTATATTATGAATAATTCCCTGATAATGGGTGATTTCCCCCCCGGGGTTACGGCGAATCTCGGTAAAGTCTTCAATCCAGTAAACCTGTTGATCCTTGCCGATGATCCGGTAGATCTGTTTAAAGGTGTCATTATGGTTTTCACTATTGTACTCAACCTCATCACCTACCATGGCAAGGTCGTCCGGATGAACCATCGCACTGAAGAGTATATCGCCGGACAGGAGTTCTTCCGGGGTGTATCCAAACTGAATAACATTATCGCTGACCATTTCCACCGACCAGTTTTCCTCAGCTTTCCAGAGAAAGGCAACGGCAGGACTTTTATTGATGATATCAAGCTGTTCCTTCTGTTCCCGCATCAGTTCTTCAATTTTCGCATGGTCAGCTTTTCGTTTTGTTATATCTGAGACGAGTCCCTGATAGCCGATGACGTCTCCGTCTTTTGTGACTGCCCGTCCCGATTCATGAATCCAGCGGACTTCGCCGGATTTAGCAATGACCCGATACTCACTGGTTTCCGGATGCCCGGCAAGAGTCTGGTGAAAATTTGTAACGACCCATTCGATATCATCCGGGTGAAGAATCTCAGTAAAAGAACGCCCCGTCAGTTCATCAGCAGTATAACCAAAACCGCCTTCCAGAGACTCGACAACCGGACTTAGGTAGGTAAATCTCCCCTCCAAATCCACGGTGAAGATCACCTCGTTGATATGTTCGACGAGATTCTGGTATTTTTGCTGGCTTTCCTCGAGTGCATCTTCTGCTTTTCTGGTATCGGTTATATCAACAATTGATCCAAAGAGAATCAGAGACGACCCGGTTGTATCGGGGATGCACTGAATAATGTCATGAATCCACCGCAGCGTGCCGTCTTTTCGGATAATCCGGTACTTCCGATCCCGTTTAGTCCACGGAACGGTCCGAAGAGCATTGTTATAGGTCATTATCCGTTCGAGATCCTCAGGGAAAATAATTTCATCCCACCGTGGAGTGGCTGCCAGAAAGTCGTCCTCCACGTATCCGGTAATTTCTTCAACCTGTCCTTTGAAGAAGACCGGCACCCAGTCTATTGTTGATTCATAGGCGATGCCCTGATAATTTTTGATGAATGTCTGGTAGTGTTCTTCGAAGAACGGCAGAAGACTCCCGTCCTTTTCAGCGAGTGATATGACTTCTGAACAGGAAAGAACATAGGTCCGGTCTTTGTAACTGACAGTCTGTTTCGACACTTTCACCGGAATTTTTGTGCCGTCTTTTGTAATACGATAGGAGGCGAAGGAAAAGCTGGTTCTGCTAAGAATATCTCTCCATATCTCCGGCCAGTTTGCTTTTGTGACCCCGATATCGACATCCCATACAAAAAGCGAAGGCAGATCGTCTGCACAGTATCCAAGTGTCCTTAGAAAAAAGTCGTTGCCCTCAAGAAGAGCCCCGGTCTCATCGGTAATAAAAACCAGTTTCTGTTCGTTTTTCAGGCAAAGAGCAGCAAGCTCGTCGATTTCATTTTTCTGAAGGGGAAGTGTTGGCATTAAGATCTCCTGTCTGGATGTGAAAGAGTCTGTTGAATTCTTTCAGAACAGAATATATTACATTTGTGTAATTTAAGCTTAAAAGTAACCCCCAGGATACCGGTTCCGGCTCTTTTTGCTCTTCCTGCATTTTTTTGGGGTTTTTCTGCTGGTATTGCCGCCTGAAAGGAAACATGTCTGAACTGGCCGGACCGGCTCTCTGCAATTGTATTAAAGCACTATATGCAAATGATCATTAGTTTTCCTGATTGCGAATAATCTGACTTTTCACAACAAACGGGTATGAGGCACCAGCCTCACACTTGTTTTGATATAAATCACGAAGTGATTTTTATAGTAAATGGAGCGTGGTGCGCTGGCGATGGCAGAAATACTTATTTTTTCCTCAGAACGTCCCATCACCAAAAAAAGCCCTTTCCTGCATCCCATCTTCACTGCCGGTGCAAATACAGAGGTGTGCCGCCTGCCACTCACTCGCATTTCCCCCAAAAAAAGGGAGTTCCCTCCCTTCTTCATACCCTCATCTCCCTGCACTGCTGCCGGTATCCCTCCATCCAGCCCATCCGGGCCAGATCCTCCGGGTCCAGTCCGGCCGCATGAATAAATCCACAGGCACACCGATACCCGGCAACTTTCCGTTCCCGGAAATCATACACCAGCATATGAGTCGGGACCTCCTTATCGCAGACCGGGCAAAAGATGGGGGCCATCAGATCCTCCCCCAATACTGGCTTGGTCCCTGTTGCGGTGCACACTCATCATACCAGGCCACCGCTCCGTCATGCTCATGTCTCCGCCGCCTCATTTCTCTCCACCATTCTAATGCAGCCTCTTCATCTACCTCGCTGCACTCCAGTTCTTTCCTTGCAGAGTGTCCCTCTGCTTTGTTCCGGTCTGTCATTCCTGTTCAGTTCCTGCCCCGGCTTTGCGTGCCGGCGATTAAGCGGCAAACGGAGTATGGCTGCCGTCCCGAAGGGCGGCTGGCTCACCCGTTTGACGATAGCCCGCCTGTGCCGTCGTAACACCACCAGTGCCGGCACGGCGGAGTGCAACGGAGCCTGTGCGGCCGGAGAGGGGGTCACTGTCACAGGATAAGAGGGCGGTCACTTAAGAGTGTAGGATTGAGGTCTCCCTGAAAGAAGTTCACACATGAAGTTCAAAGAGAAAAATCAGGGTTGTGAAGGTGCAACAACTACCATTCTTTTTGAGTCACTATACGTATGTCACAAAATTGTAACACAAGCTAAAAAAAAATTCAGGAGAGATTTTTGATAACAAGCTCTGCTGCCCGTCTTCCGGAAAGGAACATGCCTCCAAAGATGGGACCCATGCGGGTCTCTCCTGCGACGGCATTTGCTGCCATACCAGCGACGATGAGTCCGGGGAAGACCTCTTTTGTGTGTTCAAGGATATTTGCCTCGGCACGGTCGGCCCACATGAATCCTTCACCGGCTATTGGAAGGTTTCCTCCCTTATTCTTTACCTGATGTGCAACTGTAGAGTCGTGGCCGGTGGCATCAATGGTATATTTTGTCCTTAGGGTCAGGGGGTCGATGTGGAGGTGTGCCATCTCGACAGCGGTCCAGTTGATGACAAGGCCCGAGACGCGTCCGTCTCCCTTGACAACGACATCCTCAACCATCGTGACATTGAAAAATTCTGCTCCTGCATCACAGGCTGCTGCGGTAAGGTGAGAGACTGCCTCGATGGAGGAGGCGACATAGTAGTTCTCCTGATATTCTTTGTAGGAGATACCGAATTTATCGAGGATGGGACGGGCCTCATCCTGAACAACGATTCGGGGAAACATCATTCCGCCGCCCCACATCCCGCCACCAATGGAGAGCTTCTTTTCGATAACTCCGGTTTTTATCCCGGCTTCTGCAAGATATGCAGCAGCAGTGAGTCCGGCAGGACCGGCTCCAACGACCGCACAATCCATATCGAGGTAGTCCATCATCACGGAATTCTGCTCTTCGAGAATAGCACGGCTGATAACCACTTCATCGAGTTCTTTTCGTGTCATGTCTGTTTTATTATTTGGGGTCCGGACATATGAATGAGGCGACCGCAGATGTGGGGTCCATGTATTCAGGGCGGCTGGCTTACCCGTTTGACGATAACCCGCCTTTGCCGTCGTAACACCACCAGTGCCGGCACGGCGGAGTGGAACGGAGTTGTGCGGCTGGAGAGGGAGTCACTGTCGTAGGATGGGAGGGCAGTAGCTCAAAGGAATGGCAACGGGTTCCTTCTTACAAAAGTTGTCAGTTGAAAATTTTGAGAGTGCACGAAAGTTCTGATGATGAAATCCATTGGATGGACTCCAGCCACATGGAGGTGAAAGCCCTATTATTCAAATACGCTTTGTTATGAGCTATTCTGATACAATTACAGAGCCAGAATCCATTCTGGGTACCAAAACAAAAGACACGGAGTTCAGTAGTTTTCTGTGAATCGGTATCCTTGCAGGAATGGCACCATTTCGCCAAACCGGCACGGGCCACTCTGGAAATCCTGATATGATGCTCATCAGGCAGAATCTGACAGGCCCATTCCATCCGCCTTTCAGACCGAAGACGACGTTCAAACCGTCTTTTTAGTCAGACCGGCCCGTCACTCACAGAGCCCCCATCCATCTGCCAGGAACCCTCGGGAATCCGCATCTCAAAGACCGCTCCCTCACCGAAGGTTCCGGTCTCAACAATGCTTATTCCTGTAATGTCAAGAATTTCACGCGCAAAATAAAGCCCGAATCCGGAATGTTTCCCATATTTATTATTGAAGATCAGCTCCTTCTCCTCCTCAGAAATACCCGTGCCATCATCACGTACTATCAGCAAACCGGTTGCATTCTCCGTTGAAAACTGAACCGTAATCGTTGTTATCGATTCCCCGTGACGGACCGCGTTCTCAAAGAGATTGAAGATCACCCGGTAGAAAAGGGGGTCTGCGAAGATTTTGCACCCATCCACCTGCACATCAATTACTGTTTCGGCAAAACCGGGATCTTTTCTGACCTCTTCAATTAGCTCAGCAACCAGATACCACCGGGGCTTCTTCACACCCAGCGACTGATATTCACGTGAAAAGGTAAGCAGACGTTCAATTGCATCAGTACCGTCGTTGATGTACTTCAGTTCTTTTAACAACTCAGCATTTCCTTCGTACTGCATCTCAATCATATCCGCCCCGGTCATAATTACCATCAGATAGTTCAGAATATCGTGTCGGATAACACTGGTCAGCATGTTAAGTTTCTTGTTAGTAACCTCAAGAGCCTGCTTTAAAATGGTAATATCATGGATGTCAGTGGCATAGAAGAAAAGTTTTTCAGGCGCTCCGTCCAGCACAAGTGGTGCGAAACGCACTCTGTACCAGCGGGATTCAGCTGGTAAAGGAATGAATATCTCTCTTTCAGACGGCACATTGGTCTGTAACACTTCGAGAGAGAGGGACTTACATTGTTCATAGACTTCACCCGTAAAAATATCGGAAATGTCCATACCCGGTAGTGAAGCAGGGTTTATCTGTACACAGGCAGCAAATCTCGAATTGAAACGCTCAATTTTGAGATCAGAATCACAGATTAGTATCGCATCATCAGAATTTTCTGTAATGGCACGGAATTCCTGCTCCTTCTTTCGCAGTGCTATCTCGAAGTTCTTTCTCTCCGTGACATCTGAGAAGAGTCCCTGGAAACCGATGACGTTGCTATTTTTTAGAATCCTCCGGCCGGACTCCTGAATCCATCGGATCTCACCGGATTTGGAAAAAACTCTGAATTCACTGCTTCTTGGGGTTCCGGCAAGGCTCGATTTGAATTTTTCCACCACCTCTGCAAGATCTTCAGGGTGAAGGATTTCAGTAAATGTGTGCCCAATCAGCTCTTCACAGGTATAGCCAAACCCACCTTCCAGGGTTTCAGCAACAGGACTGACATACGTAAACTTCCCATCCACATCCAGGGTGAAGATCACTTCATTGATATTTTCGACAAGATCCTGGTATTTTTGCCGGTTTTCCCGGAGACTTTGCTCAGATACTTCATAATCCTGATTTTTCTTTTCAAGCTCCCGGATCTTCTCTTCCAGTTTATGAAAGACCCGTTCACTATATTCTTTCAGGTATTCTTCCTCTTCTTCCGGGGACAGAGCCGGTTCTGAAGGGGTAATGGCAGGTGATTCTGCAAGTACTTCTTCGATCTCAGCAAGGAAGGCATCCTTTTCCTCTAGTTTTAAAATGTAACGCTCAGCACCAAGGTCAAGCCCAAAAGCCTGGTCTTCCTCTCCGGTATAGGTTGCTGTATAAAAAACAAATGGTATCTTCTTCAGGTTCTCATCTTTTTTCACTTCACGACACAACTGATATCCATCCATCTGTGGCATGAAAATATCGGAGATAATCAGACGGACCGGGTGATTCTGAAGGTAGTCCAGCGCTTCCTTCCCGTTTTTGGCCGATTCAACCGGGTATCCTTTTGATTTCAGGATAACCTCCAGCAGGTACCGGTTCTCGTAAAGGTCATCAACGACAAGGACTGGTGTGGATTCGCTGTTCTGCTCAGGGGGTTCTGGTGTGAGGTTGGTCATAAATACTCTATACTATCTTTGATAATCGTATCCGGATTGATCGGTTTTTCGATGCATCCGGTGCAACCCATGACAAGGGCTTTCTCTTTTTCGTCAACTATTGCATAGAACGTTTGTGAAAGATTCAGTTCTTCTGCGACACCAGCAGGTTCTGCTGCCACCTCATGGATCCCCCTGAGCAGGAGTAAAGGGTTGCCGTTTATGAAATGGTATTGAGATGTATTGCTTGCAGAGGCGGTTGGACACTCTGCTGATAATAACCGGTATTATGGCATTGAGATACGGGTGGTGATGATAACCACACCTTTAGGTCCATAAATGTATTTCTATTCTAAAACATATTATTTATATATTGTGTTATTCTGTTATCCAATGCTGAGCGTATTCCATGTCGATATGACAGGAGAGTAACTATCAGGAGCAGAATCACGGGTCTGCGACGAGGCAGAAACAGGAAGGAGAATTATACAGAATACTAATAAAACGAATGATATCGTTTAAAAACCATTTCTTTTAATTTAATTTCACCAACCCACATTTATACTGAACCAACATCGACTGCATATAATGTTCCTTTAATCAGATTTACGATGAAAATATTCCTTTGTTAATTGTCTTATCCAAGGCAAAAAATGGGCCCATCAGATCCTCCCCCAATACTGACTTGGTCCCTGTTGCGGTGCACATTCCTCACCAGGCAACTGCTCCGTCGTAACACCACCAGTGCCGGCACGGCGGAGTGAAGCGGAGCTGTGCGGCTGGAGAGGGGGGTCACTGTCATAAGATAGGAGGGCAGTCGCTCAAAGTCTTATAAAACAGAAAATAGATCTATCAAAAATATCCCGTTCCTGACTGCAATAAGAGAGAACTATTTCATCCCCTAAAACCTACACATAAATACGCAAGAAAGGAGGCCAACGAACATGCTCGACATAAAACCCCAATATATCGTCTCAAATGAAAACAAACCAGTCAGTGTTATCCTTGATATTGAGACATTTCAGAAGATCGAGACTGTTATTGAAGATTATGGTCTTGGCAAATTTATGGATGAAACGGATGACGAGAAGCCACTTTCCCTTTCAGAAGCCCGCGATTACTACGCAACTCTTAGCAAAACGGCCTGAACATGGTCATCTGTTGCTATAAAAATGAAGAGTCCATTTTCATCAAAACCAGTGTGAGACTGGCATCCCATACAGGTTTACTATAAAAAGACATTTTTGAAAGATCTCTCTCATCTCCCTCAAAAACGTGCATGAAATGAATATTTCAGGCACTGTTTGATGAAAATGGGGTCGTCATTTTCATTCTAAATATCGGGAAACAATAGAGGAACTTGTTTTTAACGTCATACCAGAGAGTGAATCTGTCTTTGATCATACTGACATCCGCAGAATGAAAGGAACCCGCACCCGGTACCGGATTCGTGTTGGCCGCTACCGGATAGGCTGTGCCCTGCGCAGGGATGGAACTGTTGTATTTTGTCGGGTTCGAAGCCGGGAAGAGATCTATTCAGTTTTTCCCTGATATGACATGATACAGAAAAACAATTAATTTTGACAGAAACATGCGAAGAGGGAATTGGTCCGTTCCCCACATAAAAAAAAGGCGGGGGATATTCATCGCACAATCCCCCTTTCCAGCGCCAAATCCCACAAGGTATCCAGCTCACCCATCAGCTCCCTTCTCCGTCCAGCATCCGTCTCACACAGCAGCTCAGTCTCCAGGTCAATCGTCTGTTCACACTCCGCCTCAGTATAACAGAGGACCACCAGCTCATCGCTCATGCTTCAGTCCCTCCGGCCGGAAAAGAAGCGGTGAGGGAATCCACCGCCTTCTCCGCATCCTGCGCCGCTTTTACCACATCCATCGCCGAACCTTCCCGGATGGACCGGAGCTGTACCAGCCAGCCAGCCAGCCAGCCAGCCAGCCAGCCAGCCACATAGGCAGCCGCGTTCTCCTCCGTATCCGGTGTCTCCACCCGGCAGAGCGAGCACAGGAAGGCCGAACCCATCTCAGCAGTCAGCTCCTCACGGCCATACTGCTCCGAGCCAAAGAACGCCTTCTTCACCACACCGTCACGCTTTAATCGGTCAGTGTGTCCGGTCCAGTGCGTCATCTCATGAAAGAGCGTTGCATAGTAGCTCTCCGCACACCCGAACCGGTCCACCGGTGGCATAAAGATCACATCCTGTGCCGGAGCATAGGCCGGCTCACCCATTGCCATCACCGGCTTATTCTGCCGGAGAGGGGGTCACTGTCATAGGATAGGAGGCGGTTAGAAAAGAGTAGGGACTCCGGTGCTGTGATGATATGAATTTAAAAAAAGAGAACTCTATGTTTGTGGATTGTACCCCAAGTTTAACAGTTGGCCTAATAATGTACTTTTTACCCGTAAAATTTCCAAAATAGTCAATATTGAATTTAACAGTTGGGTTAGATTTGTGGGAAAATGAGAGTTCTATTCTCCTAATGATAGTTTCGTCTGAAATTCAAGCCCAAAATGAGGATTTTTTGGCAGAATTTTTTCAAATATCTGGAACTGTCAAATTCTATTCTTCCACAATCTGAGGGATTTGTGTGAAGTGGCAAAGTTGGGGAGTAAATGAATGACCGGGCCTGACGGGTAATAGGATATCCTCTCACACTACAAAGACATAAGCTCCCTTGACCCGCCTGATCCATCCTTATCCGCCCTTAACCCAAAAAAGGGCAGGGAAGAACGGTCATGAATTCGCAATCTGAGCTTTAATTGACCTTAGAGCATTCTCCAAAACCTCCCTTTACCCACTTCCGAAAAGAGAGGGGGGGGTCCCTCATAACTGCCGGATCATCTGCCCCCCCCTCTCTTTTTCATAAATATGGGTAAAGAGAGAAAAATAAAATAAAGAAAGAAAGAATATAAGATAAAACTAAAAAATAAGCAATTAAAATCGTTTCTTCCCTGACCCAACCAGTAGGTAAAAGGCGGGTAAAGATGGGTAGAAATGGACAACGGAGCCAAAGTACATCCAACATCCGGACAGCCTCAGTTTGCCACTTCACTCAAATCCCTCATATTGTGGAGGAATAGAATTTGACAGTTCCAGGTATTTGTAAAAGTATCTCCCTAAAACTCTTCACTTTGGGCTTGAATTTCAGACGATACTGTCATTCGGAGAATAGAACTTGCATTTTTCCCACAAATATAATGCAACTGTCAAATTCAAACCTGACTATTCTGGATATTTTACGGGCATGAATTACCTATATAGGCCAACTGTCAAAGTTGGGCTGCAATGATTATATTGCTTCAGCTATTTCTGAGAGCGCATGCCGAGTGTGTATCATTTATCATGGTGATTCTTTTATATGGAACACTGGTTTTAGATTTGTTCTGATTATATTCTCTGTAATAATCACTGAAATTGTGACTAAAACTGACGATTTGAGGATTATTGGCTTCGATTGGATTTTTTTGTATTGTCTTTTCATCTGATTCTGAAATATAATAAAAAAATAGAAGCTATATTATCAGGAAAAAGTAAAAATAGAGATTTCGGAAGCAGAGGGTGCTAGTTTCGGCTCAATATACCCCAAATCCATCATAATTCTAAAAAATATGAATAATTTCTGAATGATGACAATATGGGATAAAAATTACCATTTCCCTCGTAATTTTAGATTCAGTTGATAAAATGAAATAGTTATGAATGTAGTTGTTGTAGATTTTTTGACACCAGATAAACACTCCGGTGCTGTGAATCGTCAGTATCGGGCTCCATTCACAATGTTTATACGCTTGTATAGTGACTCACGTAATAGGGGAATGCTATTATTGTGAATGTTCTTCTCGTAGGCGCAGAATGCCTCCAACTCTCTGCTTCCGGCAGGTTACCCAAAAAATGTCCGGGTATCCATTTTGATTCTTCTGAATCAATTAATAAAGCACAGGGAAAAATTGAGATCGGCACGTATGAGGTTTTTATTTCTGATCTCTCACTCCCCGACGGTTCTGCACTCGATCTTTTCAGGTCTCTGCGAGAGAACGGACATTATCTCCCATTCTGTATCGTTGCAGAAGATTTCAGCGAAGATGTGCTCATCGCTGCCCTGAATGAGGGAGTACACGCAGTCTATAAAATTGGTGATGATGACGAGCATACTTGTGAAGATATTGCTCTTGACCTGAATCGGCTTCTGGCAGCTGATGACTCTGAAGGTAAATCTGTTGAAGAAGTTCTGTTGTCTCATGTAGATCGTTTTCAGAATGTTCCTTCTGGTTTTTCCGGTGTTGGTTTCTGGAAATGGGATGCTGCCACTGGTCAGATAACGTGGTCTGAATCAGCCCGTTCGTTGTTGGGGTGCGAGGAAGAGGAAGATTTTTCAACGTTCCCTGATTTCTCTGAAAAAATACATCCTGATGACAGAGAGGCATTTCTGAAAGGAATATATGCCGTTCTGGAGCACGGGACAATTTACACCGGCACCTCCCGTATCCTGTTGCCTGACGG
>Ga0222684_1000016_pt1 | contig 46833 bp, 46 predicted proteins | sample AntAcemetage1075_FD_181150 | JGI IMG/M metagenome (GOLD analysis project Ga0222684, IMG submission 181150) | Saline water microbial communities from Ace Lake, Antarctica - #1075 | ecosystem: Environmental > Aquatic > Non-marine Saline and Alkaline > Saline | place: Antarctica: Ace Lake...
TTTTTTAATAGACAGGCGAAACACCTGTCCTATGGAAAGGCTGGGGGATGTTTCGTGCATCTTTAGCATTCTTATTTTTTCCCCGCAATTATTCCCCGCGTCTATACGCTACCCTTAATAGCAAATTATTACAAAAATCAAAAGGTTAAAAAGTCTAACTGCTAAACAATCAGTTTTAACATAGAACTTTTTAACCTTTTATTTTTTACTTAATTTATTCTACAAATTCAATTACAGCTAAAGGCGCAGCATCGCCCTTGCGAAATCCAGTTTTCACAATTCGAGTGTAACCGCCATTTCTTTCCAGAAACTTTGGGCTAATTTCCTCAAAAAGTAATTTAGAAGCTTTTTTATTTTTTATAGCTTTTTGCACCTCTCTCTGGGCTTGCAAATTATTTTTTTTAGCTGTTGTCACTAACTTTTCTATATACTTTCGAACTTCTTTTGCTTTAGTATATGTAGTCTCAATTTTTTTATGAGTTATTAGTGAAATAGATAAATTAGCCAACAAAGAGCTTCTATGACTACTACTGCGACCCAATTTTCCTCTTAATTTCTTGTGTCTCATTCTAAAAATCCTCCTGGTGCATTTTTTCACCTAAAACAAATCCATATTTAGTTAATTTCTCTTTTATTTCATCCAAAGATTTCTTACCTAAATTCTTTATCTTTATAACCTCCATCGGAGAGTAGTTAACTATATCTCTCAATGTGTTTATATTGGATTTTTTTAGGCAATTATACGAGCGAACTGAAAAATCTAGTTCTTCAATGCTTTTATTCAAGATTTTTTCCTTCTCACTCTTCTCTTTTTCTTCTTTTGAAATAAGTTCGCCCTCTAATTCAACATCTTCGGGAGAAAATTTAGTAAATACTTTCAAATATTTAATTAATATATTTGCTGATTTACTCAAAGCTTCATCAGGCAAAATGCCTTTATTGGTAAATATTTCCAAAGTTAATTTATCGTAATTAGAAAATTGACTCAGACTGGCAGTTTCCACATCATAGGAGACCTTAATAACAGGTGAAAAAAAAGAATCAATAAAAATGGTATCTACTGATTGATCCGATTTTTTATTTTTTTCAGAGAGGAAGTAACCCATTCCTTTTTCAACTACTATCTCCATGTCTAGTTTGGCATTGCTGTTCAAAGTAGCTATCTTTAAATCAGGATTAAGTATTTCTACATTAATATTAGGGGTTATGCCTGCTGCAGTCACTGTTTTTTTGCCTTTTGCCTTTAATTTTAAAATCTGTGGTTCATCGGTAAATATTTTAACTACTAATTCTTTGATATTTAAAATTATTTCAATTACATCCTCTTTTACTCCTGTAATAGTATCAAATTCATGGCTAATTCCTTCAATTCTAATAGCAGTTGCAGCTGCTCCCCACATAGAAGTTAATAATGCTCTTCTAATAGAATTACCCAAAGTAACACCATAACCTTTTTCCAATGGCTCTATGATAAACTTGCCATAATTATCTGATAAATCTTCCACTTTAATTTTTATATTATTAATATCCATTACCTTCAATGCTCTCCTTCTTTAGGTATAGGAAACCCAAATATATTATCGAGAATAATATTCAACTACTAATTTTTCCTCTACCGGTAAATTTAATTCTTCTTTAGAAGGAAATTTTATTATCTTTCCTTTTAAGTTCTCAAAATCAAACTCTAACCAGGAGGGAATACTGACCTCTAACTTCCCCTCTTTAATTTCTTTAAGGTTTCCCATATTTCCGCTCTTTTTTTTGATCTCGATTACATCATTGATATCAAGTTGATAAGATGGTATATTCACTTTCTTCCCGTTAACTAATATATGTGAATGTAAGACCAATTGTCGAGCATGGGCTCTTGATTTTGTAATACCAAATCGATAAACTATATTATCCAATCTCCTTTCCAGTAACTCCAAGAAATTTTCTCCGGTAACGCCCTTTTTCTTTTCAGCTTTTTCAAAAAGATTTCTAAATTGCTTTTCCAGTAATCCATAATACTTTCTAAGCTTCTGTTTTTCTCTTAATCTTATACCATAGGTAGATAGTTTTCTCACCCTTGTCTTTTTTGCATTTTTACCAGGTAACGAAGCACCTTTTTCTATTGGGCATTTATCGGAATAACACCTATCCCCTTTTAAAAATAATTTCACCGTTTCTCTGCGGCATAATTTACATACCGCCCCTGTATATCTTGCCATCTATAGTAAAAACCTCCTTATTTTCCAAAAACTTTATAATAGAAAATTTTAATTTAAATTAGTTAACTGGTTTAGTAGTTAAGTAATTAGTTAGCTTAATACCAATAATTCGTATATTAATTAACTATTAGCCAACTAACAAATTTATCTTTAATTTTATATTTAAAACTAACGACTAATTTGCATTTTGTATTTTTCTTACAATTACTACCCACACCTATACGCTCCACACTATATTTATTCGCTAATGACTAATATATCTTGTATTTTGTATTTTTCTTACAATTACTACCCACACCTATACGCTAAACGCTGTACGCTATACGCTATATTTATTCACTAACGATTAATCTATATCCTTCTTTGTTTTGGGGGTCTGCAACCATTGTGTGGAATTGGGGTAACATCCTTAATCATATTAACTTTTAAGCCTACTGCTTGTAAAGATCTAATTGCTGTTTCTCTCCCTGGGCCAGGACCTTTTACTAATACGTCCACCTCTTTTAATCCCTGATCCATAGCTTTTTTAGCTACCGCTTCAGCGGTCATTTGAGCAGCAAAAGACGTACTTTTCTTACTTCCTTTATAACCCATACACCCCGCACTGGACCAAGCAATTACATTTCCATCCCCATCTGTAATAGTAACTATAGTATTGTTAAAAGTAGATTGGATGTGAACTACCCCTAAAACTATATTCTTTTTTATTTTCTTCTTGGTTTTCTTTATTTTTTTCTTGCTAGCCAATTAAATTCTCCTTTCAGTATCTGAAATATTACATACTCTTCTTTTTTCTTGCTCCTACTGTTTTCTTGGGTCCTTTTCTGGTTCTCGCATTAGTTTTAGTTCTTTGACCCCTCACTGTCAATCCCTTTCGATGTCTTAGTCCTCTATACGAACCTATATCCATAAGCCTTTTTATAGAGGTGGTAATTTCACTTCTACATTCGCCTTCTACCTTATAATTTTTATCAATAATGCCCTTTATTTTATTTATCTCTTCTTCGGTTAGATCTTTTGCTCTGGTATCCAAATTAACTTTTGATTCCTTTAGTATAGAACGAGCGCTGGTAATACCGATTCCATAGATATAAGTTAAAGCATATTCTACTCTCTTATTCCTAGGTAAGTCTACTCCGGCTATTCTAGCCATATCTTAATATATCCTCCTTTAAAATTATTTCCCCTGTCTCTGTTTGTGCTTTGGATTACTACAAATTACTATTACTTTACCTTTTCTTTTTATTATTTTGCATTTTGCACACATTTTTTTTACTGATGATCTTACTTTCATCTATTTCCTTCCTCCATGTATTATATAGTATCTCGTTGTTCGTGTCTTGTATCTCGTTAGAAAATTCATTTTACTTATATAATCATCCGCTGTCAAATAAAATACTTAAAGCATAAAGTCATAAATCAAACCCTATCTTAAAACTATTTGGGTATCCAAAATTCAGGAACTAGATATCCGGTTTCTGAATTCTATCTTTTTTACGAGATACGATTCACGAGATACGAAATACGTATTTGTTACAGTCTATATACAATTCTACCCTGGGTTAAATCATAAGTTGACATTTCAACTTTAACTCTGTCTCCAGGTAATATTCTAATAAAATGCATCCTGATTTTACCTGAAATGTGAGCTAATATTTCGCAACCATTTTCCAACTCAACCCGAAAAGTAGCATTTGGCAAGGACTGAATTACTTTGCCTTGCATTTCTATGCACTTTTCTTTTACCATTAATTATTCCTCCGCCTAAATTCCTTTTACTGAAACTACTTATTAACTGCTACTTATTAAAGATTAGTAAATATTTCATTACCACCTGTAGTTATGGCTATTCCAACTCTAAAGTAGTAATTCTCTCTTTATGTTTTCTAATATTTTATTAAGGCATCTGCAGCTAATTTACAACTCTTTCTTATGCATTTAATTTCTTCTGAAGACTTTAAAATTACCACCAGTCTATTTATGCATTCCTTGCAAAACTTTCTTAATCGTTAAAAAAGCATTCCCGCTTAAATTAGCATCTATCACTTTTAATAATTTTTTTTCTTTATAATATTTTTTTAAAGGTATAGTTTGTTCGGCAAATACTTTTAATCTATTCTTTACAGTCTCCTCTTTATCATCCTCTCGTTGATACAACTCTCCGCCGCAAAGATCACAGGTATTATATTTTTTAGGAGGGTTAAATACTAAATTATAATTGGTGCTACACTTTTTACACACTCTACGGCTAGATAACCTTTTTATTATTTCGGAAAAAGGTATCTCAAAGTAAAATACATAATCAACATATTCATTAAGCTCTTTATTTAATTTTTCTAACGAATTCGCCTGTTCAATATTTCGAGGAAAACCATCGAAAATATAACCATTTCTGCAATCTTCCTGCTTTATTCTTTCTTTTATTATTTCCAGAATAATATGATCAGGAACTAAGCCTCCCTTTCTCATAATATTCTCAACTTCTATGCCCAGCTTATTCTTTTTATCCACTGCTTCTCTTAAGATTACTCCTGTTGAAATTACCGGAATTTTGAACTCTGCCTGCAGCCTTTTTGCTACTGTTCCCTTCCCTCCACCTGGAGGACCCAACAAGATTACCCTCATAACTTTCCCTTTCTTTTTATTTGAATTAACCATCCTTCTTTAATTAGTCGATAGTGAATGGCCGTTGGCAAATTATACAAAACTAGTTTTTAGTTTTTAGTTCACTGTAAATAAAGGCTTTTTAAACTTGAAACTTGCAACCTGTAAACCGAAACTTATTACTTGTCACACATCACTCATTACTTATCACTGCATTTTAACCAACTAACTAACTAACGAATAAGCTAACGAATTAAATCAGTTTATAAAAACTATTTCTTAATAAATCCTTCATAATGTCTCATTAACATGTGTGATTCAATTTGTTGAACAGTTTCTAAAGCCACTCCTACCATAATTAACAAAGACGTCCCTCCAAAATAGAAAGTAGTAATTCCTGTAATTTTTATTAAAATATTAGGTAGAATAGCAATTATAGCCAAAAATAGTGCACCGCTTAATGTAATACGAGTCATTATATGGTCAATGTACACGGTAGTATTTTTCCCTGGTCTTATTCCGGGGATAAAACCTCCATATTTTTTCATATTGTCCGCCATATTAGCAGGATTAAAGGTAATTGCCGTATAAAAAAAAGTAAACAGTATAATTAGTATAGCATATGAAATTAGATATAATGGTTGTCCTGGTGAAAGAGCATCAGATATAGCTTTCATAAAGGCCACATTTTGAAAAAATTGTGCAATAGTAGCTGGGAAAAGTAATATTGCAGAGGCAAATATTATCGGAATAACTCCAGCTTGATTCACCCGTAAAGGAATATGAGTCCCTTGTCCGCCATACATTTTACGTCCTATTACTCTTTTTGCATATTGAACCGGTATCCTTCTCTGGCCTTTTTGAATAGCAATAACTCCTCCGATAATAGCAACAAAAACTAACATTAAAAAGGCTAGTGGCAAAATACCAATTTCTCCAACTTGAAAAAGCTTAGAAGTTTGCACCAGCTGTGAAGGAATTCTGGCAATAATTCCAGCAAAAATAATTATAGAAATTCCATTGCCAATACCAAAATCAGTAATTTCTTCACCTAACCACATTAAAAAGCAAGTTCCAGCAGTAAGAGTAATTAATAGTAACAATCTGAAACCAAATCCTGAAATCATTAATACTCCCATATTTTGCAGCCAAACACTTATTCCAAAAGCCTGGATAAGAGCCAAAAATACTGTTGAATAACGAGTTACTTTAGTAATTTTCGTCCTTCCTTCTTCTCCCTCTTTGGCCCATTGTTCTAAAGTAGGAACAACGGCAGTTAAAAGCTGCATAATAATAGAAGCATTAATATAGGGCATAATACCTAAAGCAAAAACAGAAAAACGGCTTAATGCTCCTCCGGCAAAAAGATCAAAAAACCCTAATATCCCTCCTTGCGCAAATAGATTAGCCATAGCTTCTTTATCTATGCCTGGTAAAGGCAGATGACTCCCCAATCTAACTACCACTAACATTCCCAAAGTAAAAAGTAATCTTCTTTTTAAATCTGGAATTTTAAATAAATTACGTAAAGTGTCTAACAATTATACCACCTCTATCTTCCCACCAATTGATTCTATCTCATTGATAGCTTTCTGGCTAAATATATTTGCTTTGATAGTTAATTTCTTATTTAAGCTACCTTTGGCTAATATTTTTACCCCATACCCTAGTTTTTTTATAATTCCTCTATCAATTAATTCTTTTTGGGTAACCACATCGCCATCTTTAAATATATTTAATCTTTCAATATTTACGATACTATAATTTTTTTTGAATATACTGGTAAAACCTCTTTTGGGAATTCTTCTATAGAGAGGCATCTGACCGCCTTCGAAACCCGGCCTTACTCCACCACCCGAACGAGAATTTTGCCCCTTTGACCCTCGGCAGGAAGTAGAACCATGACCCGAGCCACAACCTCTCCCTACTCTTTTACGCTTTTTAACCGATTTAGGTGCTGGGCATAAATTATTTAATTTCATTGCTTGTTACCTCCCTTGGTTGCAATCGTTGGCCATACATTTCCAACACACTTTTTCCTCTTAATTTTGCCACGTTTTTTGCATCCTTTAAATTTGTAAGAGCATCCATAGTAGCTTTGGCAATATTCAAATTATTATCACTTCCTAAGGACTTAGTTAAAATATTTTGATATCCTGCTGCCTCTAATATCGTTCGAACAGAACCACCAGCAATAACTCCAGTTCCAGGAGAGGCTGGTTTCATAAAAACCTTAGCAGCTCCATATCGTCCTATAATTGTATAAGGGATAGTTCCTTTTTTTATTCTTAATTTTATCAAATTCTTCTTTGCCTTTGCCGCTCCTTTTTTAATTGACTCAGAAACGTCTTTGGCTTTCCCATAGCCTATACCTACTATTCCTTCGCCATTTCCCACTACGACCATAGCAGAAAAACCAAATCTTCTTCCACCTTTTACAACTTTACTTACCCTATTTACAAAAATAACTGTCTCATTTAATTCCAAACCTTCAGGGTCTATTTTTAGCACTTATACACCTCCTCTCTCACTTTTTCTTAATATAATTTTTGGTTCTAAAAATTTTTTATTAAATTTATATTGTCTTTAAATTTATATTAAAAAATAACTTTCAGAGTAATATTTTATACTAAAATATTACTTTTCCTTTTCTAACGCTCTCTGCTACTGCTTTTACTCTACCGTGATAGAGGTAACCTCCTCGGTCGAATACTACTTTTTTTATACCCTTTTTCTCTAGCTTTTTAGCTAACAAACTACCAAGGATTTTAGCAGCTTTTAAGTTCCCCTGATATTTTTCTTTTTTCTCTATTTCTGGGTCAAGCGTAGATAGAGAAACTAAAGTTATTCCTTCTTTATCATCAATTACCTGGGCATACATATGTTTTAGGCTCCTAAAAATACATAGGCGTGGCCTTTCGCTACTACCAGATATATTTTTGCGTACCCTTCTGTGCCTTTTTATTCTAGCTACTCTTTTGTCTCTTTCGATCAATCTTAACACTCCTTTCCGAAAAATAGTCGTTAGTTTCAAATAGAATTTTTCAGTTTTAAGTTATCATTTTACAGCTAAAAGCGAAAAGCGAAAAGCGAAAAGCGAAAAATCATAATTCAAAACTTAAAACTTTTTTCTATCATATTGCGCATTACTTTTTACGGATGGTTTTCTTTTTTTCATCCTAATTCCTGAATTCTGTATTCTGGCTTCTATTCTCTTTACGAAATACGAGACACGAATTAGGACCTACAAAAAAAGAAAATTCCTCTACAATTTAAATACCTAACGTATTATTTTAATTGATTATTTTGCGCCAGTTTTACCTACTTTTTTTCTCACTACTTCGTCAATATATCTTATTCCTTTCCCTTTATATGGTTCCGGTTTTCTTAATAATCTTATTTTAGCAGCAGTTTCTCCTACCAGCTGTTTACTAATACCTTTTATTTTAATTTTCTTCTGTTTTTCCACTTCAAATTCTATTCCTTCGGGCGGTTTAATACTTATGGGATGCGAATAACCTAGCTGAAGGGTCATTTTTCCATCTTCAAGAACAGCTCGGTAACCTACTCCCTGTATTTCCAATATTTTTTCAAAACCCAAAGAAACTCCTTTTACCATATTGTTTATTAAAGCTCGACTCAATCCATGTAAAGATCTGTGAAGTCTACTATCGGAAGACCTGGAAACATAAAACTTGTCTTCTCTTATCTTTACCTGGATATCTGGATGGATATTTCTTTCTAAAGTACCTCTTTCTCCGGATACCTTTATATTATTATTATTTAATTCAACTTTAACTCCTTTAGGAATAGTGATTGGCATCTTCCCTATCCTGGACATATAAAACCTCCTCTTCCTCGTATATCATATATTGACTCAGTCCACTCCCTACAGTCGCCCGCAATATCATTTTTGTTCTTTCATTCAGACTTCTGGTATCTGAATTCTGCCTTCTATTTCCTTTACTATCCACTAAATATTATATACTAGTTTATATTTACCAAATATAACAAATTACTTCTCCACCAAGATGACGCCTTAGAGCTTCTTTACCGGTCATTATACCCTTAGAGGTAGAAATTATAGCGATTCCAAGACCGCCTAATACTTCTGGTATCTCGTCTTTTTTTACATAGACTCTCAATCCAGGTTTACTAATCCTTTTAAGATTATTAATGGTCTTTTCTTTATTAATATATTTTAAATATATGGTTAATTGACCTTGTTTGTTATCCTCTCTATATCTATAGTCTCTAATAAAACCTTCGTCTTTTAATATACGAGTAACTTCTAATTTTAACTTTGATGATGGTACAATTAAAGAATCATGCCGCACCTTGTTGGCATTTCGTATTCTAGTTAGTATATCAGCAACAGGATCCGTAACAACACTCATATATAATATCCTCCTCTCTTTTAAGTCCAATTCATTATAATAAACTTCGTTAAATATATCTTTTACCAGCTTGACTTAGTAACCCCTGGCAATTCTCCCTTATGGGCCATTGTTCTAAAACATATTCTGCATATACCAAATTTTCTCATATAGCCTCGGGGCCTCCCGCAAATATTACAACGAAAATATTTCCTTACTTTATATCTGGGTTCTTTTTTAGATTTTACTACTAGGGCTGTTTTGGCCACACTATTTCCTCCTTTTTACTACATAATATGATTTACTCATGATTCGTATCTCTAATTATATGCGAGATATACGCTATTTTTTAAAAGGAGCACCCATTAATTCTAAAAGTGCTTTCCCTTCTTCGTCATTTAAGGCACTTGTTACAATGGTAATATTCATTCCCAAAGTATTGGTAACCTGATCAAAATCTATCTCTGGAAAAATTAACTGTTCTTTTACCCCTACAGTATAATTACCTCTCCCATCAAAAGAATCTGAAGGAATACCTCTAAAATCTCGTATTCTGGCGATAGCTATATTAATAAACTTATCTAAGAATTCATACATTCTATCACTCCGTAAAGTAACTTTGCAACCTACCGGCATATCCTTTCTAATTCCAAAGTTAGATATAGATTTTTTAGCCCGAGTAATGATAGGTTTTTGTCCGCTAATAACGGCTAACTCCTTGACTGCTTCATCCATAATTTTTGAGTCTTTCGTAGCACTTCCTAACCCAATATTAATTATTGTTTTCTGCAATCTTGGAACGGCCATCACGCTTTTATATTTAAACTTTTTCATCATTTCTGGCACAACTTGTTTCAAATATTTATCTTTCAATCGGGGCATAGTTCAACCTCCTAAACCTTATCTATTATTTCTCCACATTTTTTACAAACTCTCACTCTTTTCCCCTCTTTAATTTTCTCTCTTCTAATGGAAGTAGGTTTATTACATTTATTGCAAATTAACCTGACGTTAGAAATATGCAATGCACCTTCCTGCTTGATTATTCCGCCTTGAGGAGATTTTTGGGTAGGCTTAGAGTGTTTCTTTAAAAAATTAACACCTTCAACTATTACTTGCATCTTTTTGGGGAAAATACGAACAATTTTTCCATTTTTGCCTTTATCTTCTCCAATGATAATTGTTACTTTATCACCTTTTCTAAAACCAATCTTATCGTTAACCAAATTGCTATCCCTCCCTTTTTTATACTACTTCAGGCGCTAGTGAAATTATCTTCATGAAGTTTTTATTTCTTAATTCTCTAGCAACTGGTCCAAATATTCTGGTTCCAACCGGTTCATTCTGATTACTAATAACAACTGCTGCATTATCGTCAAACCTAATGTAAGAACCATCTGATCGACCAACTTCTTTCCTGGTTCTTACAACAACCGCCTTAATAACTTCACCTTTTTTACAGGTTCCTCCTACTGCCGCAACCTTAACTGAGGCAACAATAATGTCTCCTACTCTAGCATATCTCCTACGGGAACCGCCTAAAACTTTTATACATTGTATTTCTTTAGCACCAGAATTATCCGCAACAAATAAACGCGTTTGCATCTGTATCATTTTGACTACCTTCTCTCCTTAATCATAATTAATGAATAGTAATTCGTATCGCTTATTGTGTATCAAGTATCGAGTTCAGATTTAATGACAAAAAAGAATGAAAAAAACTACAATCTAAAACATATAGCCATTTACCTGTCGCATATTAACCCGCACTGTTTCCCACTGACTCTTGACTTCTGTTTCCTATTTTCTTAACTAGCTAACCAGGCAAACTTGTTAACCAATCTCACGAGATACTAGATACGAATTCAGCTTAGTATTGTCTGAATTATCTTACTTCGTTTTTTCTAATATTTCTGTAACTCTCCATCTTTTTCTTTTACTTAAAGGTCGAGTTTCAGCAATTTTTACCTTATCGCCGATATTACAGATATCTTTTTCATCATGTGCCATAAATTTACTTGATTTTTTTATCCTTTTTTTGTAAAGAGGATGCGATACCAGGTATTCAACTTTTACCACTACGCTCTTTTCCATACCATCACTTACAACTTTTCCAATTTTTGTTTTAACTTTTTTCACGGACAGCATTTAACCCTCCTTTTTATCTTAATTTAATTTATTTTTTTCTAATTTAATTTCTCTTAAAATTGTTTTTGCCCTAGCAATATTATGCCTTACTTCTGTTATCCTCATAGAATTACCTAATTGTCCTGTAACAACTTGGAATCTCAAACTAAATAATTCGTCTTTAAAATCAATCAGTTTCTTTTGTAATTCTTCTAATGATAAATCCCTTAATTCATTAGCTTTCATTTATCCCACCACCTGTTCGTCTCTGGAAAGAAAACGAGTTTTTATGGGTAACTTATGGGCGGCTAACCGCATCGCTTCTTTAGCTAAATCTAGTTCGATTCCGCCTAATTCAAATAATACCTTTCCGGGTTTTACTACTGCCACCCAATGGTCGGGGGCTCCTTTTCCTTTGCCCATTCTGGTTTCTGCTGGTTTTTTGGTTACTGATTTATCAGGAAACATTCTTACCCAAACTTTTCCACCCCTTTTTACTGCATGAGTAATGGCAACCCGTGCCGCTTCTATCTGGGCACTGGTTATCCAATGAGGTTCTAATGCCTGTAAACCAAAATCTCCAAAAGCAACAAAATTTCCTTTTTGGGCACATCCTTTCATGGTTCCTCTGTGTGTTTTTCGATATTTTGTTCTAGTTGGTTGTAACATCTTTCTGTGCTCCTTCTCTACTTAATTCTTCTGCCTTCCCGCCAGTTAAAACTTTATTTACTTCTTTCTGGTTAGATATCCCTTTGTTTTTTACTGGAAGTATCTCTCCTCGGAAAATCCATACCTTAACGCCAATTTTTCCATAAGTAGTATTAGCTTCGGCAAGACCATAATCTATATCCGCTCGCAAGGTATGGAGAGGCAACCTACCTTCTAAGTGCCATTCTGTTCTTGCTATTTCAGCCCCACCTATTCTGCCTGAACAAGATACTTTTATTCCTTCAGCACCCATTCTCATAGATCGGCTGGTTGCCTGTCTCATTGATCTTTTGGTAGATCCTCTTCTTTCAAGTTGTTCAGCAATACTCTCAGCAACTAACTTAGCATCTAATTCGGGTTTTTTTACTTCAATAATTTTTATCTGTAAATCATTTTTTACAAATTTAGACAATTCTCCCTTTAATTTAGTAACTTCCGCACCTTTTCGGCCTATTACAATACCTGGTCTTGCGCAATTAATAGTTAACCTCACTCGATCGGCTATACGTTCAATTTCGACACAAGAAATTCCAGCATGTTTTAAACGATTTTTAATATATTTTCTTATTTTATAATCCTGATATATATTTTCCGCATAACCCTTTTTTGCAAACCACTTAACATCCCAATCTTTTATAATTCCAATTCTAAATCCTTTTGGATGTACTTTCTGTCCCAATTACTTCCCCTCCCCTTTATGATCAACTATAATGGTAATATGGCTAGTTCTTTTTCTTATTTTACTTGCTCTACCCATAGCCCGAGGTCTAAATCTTTTCGCTGTAGGCCCTACATCAGCATAGGCCTCAGATATGTACAAATCTTCTACGTTTATATCATTATTATTTTGTGCGTTATAAATCGCAGAATGTAAAACATTATATACCATTTTAGCCGAACGGTTAGGAAGAAATTTCATGGTTAAGAGAGCTTCTCCAGCATTCTTGCCCCGAATAATATCTAAAACCTGTCTCCCCTTGCGAGCAGATATAGGTAGATATCTACCTACTGCCTTTATACTCATTGTTTTCCTCCTAATTTAATTTATTTGCTTTTTTGCAACAATAAATATTAATTGTTTGGTTATCTTTATAAATTTAAATAAAACTTTTTTTGTTTAAATTTCATAAACAATTAAAGTTGATTTTTCCTTAACAACCTACTACCTTGATATTATTTACTACTTTAATGAGGTTGTTCTTTCGGTATGAGCACTATGCCCCTTAAAAATTCTAGTAGGAGAAAATTCTCCTAATTTATGTCCTACCATATTTTCGGTAATGTATACTGGAATATGTCTTTTACCATTATGTACGGCAATAGTATGTCCCACCATTATAGGAAAAATCGTTGAACTTCTTGACCAAGTTTTAATTATAGTTTTCTTTCTCTTCTGATTTAGTTCCCTAACTTTACTTAATAATTTTTCGTCTATATAGGGTCCTTTTTTTAAAGATCTAGACATCTAAAATAACTGCCTCCCTTATTTACTATTTTTTCGTCCTTCTTTTAACAATATATTTATCTGAAGGTTTATTCTTTTTCCTGGTTCTATACCCCTTTGCCGGTACACCAGTTGGAGAAACCGGGTGTCTGCCTCCAGAACTCTTCCCTTCTCCTCCGCCCATGGGATGATCAACGGGATTCATAGCTACTCCTCTGACTGTTGGCCTTATCCCTAACCATCTGCTTTTTCCTGCTTTGCCATTAGATAAATTTTCATGAGGAAGGTTACCGATTTGTCCAATGCTAGCTTTACACTCTAGATGTATTAACCTTACTTCCCCTGAAGGTAATTTAACATGAGCATATTGTCCTTCTTTAGCCATAAGTTGAGCTGCTGTTCCAGCTGAACGAACTAATTTTCCGCCTTGTCCTGGTCTTAATTCAATATTATGAATTAAAGTACCAGTAGGAATATCTTTTAGCGATTTTGTATTGCCTACCTTTATATCCGCATCTCTCCCGGATATAATAACATCTCCTACTTTTAAATTAGCCGGACATAGAATGTATCTCTTTTCTCCATCATAGTATTTTAGTAAAGCAATTCTTGCTGAACGATTAGGATCATATTCAATACTAGAAACCTTTGCCGGAATTCCTTCTTTTTGTTTTCTAAAATCAATTATTCTATACTTTCTTTTACTTCCACCGCCTTGATGCCTAACTGTTATTCTGCCTTGATTATTTCTTCCGCCTCTTTTTTTTAGTCCTACTGTTAAAGATTTTTCTGGCTTATCGGTAGTTATTTCATCAAAGGTCGAAATGGTCATGAATCTTCTCCCGGGAGAAGTAGGTTTAAATTTTTTTATTTCTGCCACTTTAATCTACACCATCCTTAAATATCTTTTTAAGCTCTAAATATTTTCTAATTCTTTAATTTTTTCCCCCTTTTTAAGGGTAACTATCGCTTTCTTCCAATGCGGCGTCTTTCCAGAGTATTTTCCTAAACTCTTCTTCTTGCCTGGCATCTTCATAATATTTACTTTTGCAACTTTAGTTTTAAATTTCTCTTCGATAGATTTTCCAATTTCAGTAGAATTAACTTTCCAATCTACCTTAAATACATATTTATTCTCTTTTTTTAGTCTTACGGTTTTCTCTGAAATTATCGGTTCTAATATAATATCTCTGTCTGAAGGCATCATATTAACACCTCCTCAATTTGCTTCAAAGCTTTTTTGGTAATTATTATCTTTTTATGATTTACAAGATCATAGGTATTTATTTTAGAAACAGGTAAGACCTGTGTCCCTTTAATATTTTTTGCTGCTCGTGCTATATTTTTATCTTCGTTTTCGACTATTATTAATGGTTTTTTAAATGCTTGCAAACTTTTTAAAATTTGCACCATCTTGCTAGTCTTGCTTTCCTCTAATACCAATTTATCTACAATTATAATTTCTTTATTACCCAACTTATCTGATAGTGCCGATTTTAAGGCGGCAACTTTCATTTTTTTAGGCAAAGAAAAGGAATAATCTCTCGGGGCAGGTCCAAATACAACTCCACCTCCTACCCAAATAGGTGAACTATTAGTTCCTGCTCTAGCCCTTCCAGTTCCCTTTTGTTTCCAGGGTTTAGCTCCTCCACCTCTTACTGCACTTCTATTTTTTGTAGAAGCAGTTCCTCTCCTTTTATTTGCTAAATAACGTTTAACCGCTTGATGAACAAGATATTTATTTACTTTAGCACTAAAAATATTTTCTTTTAGAAAAACTTCTCCTACATTTTCTCCTTTAATATTATGAACTGATAAAGCAATCATAGACAATCCTCCTTCCCTGGTAAAAATATACCTAAATTACTTATTTTTATTAATTACAAGCACTGCCCCTTTTGCACCGGGAACTGAACCTCTAACTAAAATTAAATTTCTTTCGAGGTTAATTTTCACTACCTCTATATTCTTCACAGTAACCCTATCTGTTCCCATATGCCCTGGTAATTTTTGCCCTTTAAAAACTCGAGCCGCATCTGTAGCTCCAATCGAGCCAACTGATCTAAAATATTCCTTCTGGCCATGGGTCTTAGGCCCACCTGAAAAATTATGCCTCTTAATTGCACCGGCAAATCCTTTTCCTTTAGATATTCCTATAATATTTACCTTATCACCTTCTTTAAAAATATCTACCTTTACCTCTGCACCGGATGAATATTTATTGGCATCGTTAACCTTAAATTCTCTGATATGCCTTATAGAACTTACTTTGAATTTATTAAGATGACCAGCTATGGGTTTGGAAACTTTTTTATCTTTTACTTCCTTAAAACCTAATTGAACTGCATTATAACCATCTTTTTCTATAGTTTTCTTCTGTATTACTTGACAGGGTCCGGCAATAATTACAGTTACCGGAATAGATTCTCCATTTTTAGCAAATATTCTTGTCATTCCTACTTTCTCTCCCAATATTCCTGCTACCATTTTTACATTCACCTCCAAGTCTAATGGTCGTATTGCGTATCGCGTATAGCGTATCGCGTCAAACCTTTTAATTTCTTTTTTATCTTTCTCTTTTTTAATTTTTTCTTGTGGTGGTTCTCAATTAATTTTGAGTTCCGCTCCGTTATCATTCGGGCTCGATTCATCGAGTTTTTTGTATCTAAATTATAATTCATAGGCAGGTGAAATAACTATTCCTAATAACGACTATTTTAACTTCGTCTGATACAATTTGTCCAAATAAACGCCTATTAATTAATTTTCAAAATATACGAGAAAATTATCTGGTCTATTTATTTATCTTTATTCCAGAGTTTTGAGTTCAATATCTACGCCTGATGGTAAATCAAGATGCATTAATGCTTCTATAGTCTTGGTGGAAGGCTCTAAAATGTCAATTAATCTTTTATGAGTTCTCATTTCAAACTCTTCCCTTGATTTTTTATCCACATGTGGTGAACGTAAGACACAATATTTATTTATTTCTGTCGGTAAGGGTATAGGACCAGAAAATTTCCCACCAATTCTTTTTACAGCATCTACTATTATTAAGGTAGAATTATCTAATATTCTGTGATCATATGCCTGTAAGCGAATTCTTATTTTTTGCATAAACTTTTTTAAACTTACCTCCCTATTATTCTCCTATATCATCGTTTGTATTTCGTATATCGTATTTACTAGCGTAGAGCGTACAGCGTTTAGCGTATAGTATGATAAGCAAAATGCTTGTCTTACACAATTTACAATTTTGATTCTCTTTGCCTTAACCTTCTCCCGCTAAAAAGAGAAGGAATAAAGATTATTCATATTTGGTTTTTGTATTTTTCTTACACTTATTACCCGCACTTATACGCTAAACGCTACCCGCTCTACGCTATACTAACGACTATCTTATCTTCTGTATTTGTATTTCTCTTTGTATTTCTTCACTAACGACTATTCACTATTCACTAACGACTATTCTACTATCTCACTTACCACTCCGGCACTGATAGTGCGCCCTCCTTCTCGGATAGCAAAACGGAGCTGTTTTTCCATGGCGATAGGAGTAATCAGTTCACCGCTAACAGTGATTCTATCCCCGGGCATAACCATTTCTACCCCTTCAGGGAGAGTGACGGTACCAGTTACGTCAGTAGTCCTAAAGTAGAACTGAGGACGATAACCGGTGAAGATAGGAGTATGTCTGCCTCCTTCTTCTTTAGTTAAGACATAGATCTCACCCTTGAACTTGGTATGAGGAGTGATACTGCCTGGGACCGCTACTACCTGGCCTCTTTTTACATCATTTTTATCTATCCCTCTAAGGAGAAGACCGATATTATCTCCGGCTTCGGCCTGATCCATGGTCTTACGGAACATCTCTACTCCGGTGACTACAGTCTTACGCACCTTGGGGGCAAGTCCCACTATCTCGGCAGGATCTCCTGTCTTGACCGTTCCTCTTTCTAATCTACCGGTAGCCACAGTCCCTCTGCCGGTGATAGAAAAGACGTCTTCCACTGATAAGAGGAAGGGCTTATCAATATCCCGCTTAGGAGTAGGAATATAATTATCTATAGCATCTAATAATTCGGCAATAGGCTTATAGGCAGGATCATTAGCATCTGTAGCCTGCATGGCCTTTAAAGCTGAACCCTTGATTACCGGAATATCATCTCCGGGGTACTCATATTCATTTAGAAGATCCCTTATTTCCATTTCTACCAGTTCGATCAGTTCAGGATCATCTACCATATCTACTTTGTTCAGGAAGACCACAATATAAGGGACTCCTACCTGGCGGGCCAGAAGAATATGCTCTCGAGTCTGAGGCATGGGGCCATCGGCAGCAGATACTACCAGGACAGCTCCGTCCATCTGGGCTGCTCCGGTAATCATGTTCTTGATGTAGTCAGCATGTCCCGGACAATCGATATGGGCATAGTGTCTCTTTTCAGTCTCGTATTCGGCATGAAAGACCGAGATGGTAATACCTCTCTCCTTTTCTTCGGGAGCACGATCGATATCATCAAATTCCTTCACCTGGGCAAGGCCTTTAGTGGCCAAATATTTAGTGATTGCTGAGGTTAAGGTTGTTTTACCATGGTCTACATGACCGATAGTACCCACATTAATGTGGGGTTTAGTTCTTACAAATTTTTCCTTTGCCATTTGGTTTTTCCTCCTTAAATATTCTATACTATTTTTATTATTTTAAACTTAAATTAATATTTCCTTCGTAATATTATCTGGAACTTTTTCGTAATACAGGAACTGCATAGTAAAAGTTGCTCTGCCTTGTGAAATTGACCTTAAACTAGTAGCATAACCAAACATTTCTACTAAAGGTACGTAAGCAGTAATAATTTTTACTTTAGCCTTTGTTTCTATACCCTCTACTTTCGCTCTCCGTGAACTTATATCACTTACCAAGCTGCCTAAATACTCTTCTGGGGTTACGATTCCTACTTCCATCATCGGTTCTAAAAGTATTGGTTTGGCCTTTTTCATACATTCTTTAAAAGCCATAGAGCCTGCAATTTTAAAAGCAATCTCCGATGAATCTACTGGATGATAAGAACCGTCTAGTAAAGTTATTTTTATGTTGGTAACAGGGTAATTAGCCAATACTCCACTTAACATAGCTTCTTTTATACCCTGTTCTACTGCGGGAATATATTCTTTGGGTATTGCTCCACCAACTATCCTATTAATAAATTTAAAGTTATCTTCTTTATAAGGTTCTACCTCTAGAGTTACATCTCCATATTGTCCTCTACCTCCTGATTGTCTGATAAATTTCCCTCTAGCCTTAGCAGTTCTCTCAATTGTTTCTTTATAGGCCACTTGTGGCTTTCCTATATTCCCTTCTATTTTAAATTCTCGAAATAAACGGTCTACAATTATCTCTAAATGCAGCTCTCCCATACCCGAGATGATAGTTTGACCGGTTTCAGCATTATGCGTTCTTCTAAAAGTTGGATCTTCTTCTGATAATTTATCCAAAGCTAAAGCCATTTTATCTTGCTCTGCTTTATTTTTTGGCTCTATTGCAATAGATATCACCGGTTCAGGAAATTTCATTGATTCTAAAATTATAGGATGTTTTACGTCGCATAAAGTATCACCGGTAGTAGATTTTTTTAAACCTATTATCGCACCTAAATTTCCTGCAAGTATCTCAGTAACATCTTTCTTGTGATCAGCATGAATCAGTACTAATCTATTTATTCTTTCTTTAAACTCTTTAGTTGAATTATAAACATAGGAACCTGATTTTAATATACCTGAATAAACTCTGACAAAACTTAATTTTCCTATATAAGGATCAGTCGTAATTTTAAAAACCAAAGAAGATAATGGTTCTTTATCCTCGGGTAACCTACTTATTCCCTTCTCGTTCTGAGGATCTAAGCCTTTGATCGGCGGAACATCTAAAGGAGAAGGTAGATAATCAACTATTGCATCTAAAAGCAACTGCACACCTTTATTTTTTAAGGCAGATCCACACAAAACCGGAACTACTTTATTTTTAATAGTTAGCCTGCGAATTACAGATTTTAATTCATTGGAGCTAATTTCTTCACCTTCAAGATATTTATCCATAATTTTTTCATCAAGTTCGGCCAAGCTTTCTATTGTTTTGTTATGATACTTATTGGATAATTCTATCATATCTTCTGGTATAGATACTTTTTTATAATTTACTCCTAAATTATCTACAGTATAAGAATACGCCTTCATTTTTATTAAATCGATAATGCCTTTAAAATTTTTTTCACTCCCCCAGGGTAATTGAACAATAATTGTATTCGCCGCCAGTTTATCTTGAATCATTTTTATAACATTATAGAAATCTGCTCCTGACCTATCCATTTTATTAATAAAGGCAATACGGGGAACACCATATCTTTCTGCCTGATACCAAACAGTTTCCGTTTGGGGCTCAACTCCTCCTACTGCACAGAATATTGCAACAGCACCATCGAGTACTCTTAAACAGCGTTCAACTTCCATGGTAAAGTCCACGTGTCCAGGCGTATCAATAATATTAATACGATTATCCTTCCAATAAAGTGTGGTTGCTGCAGAAGTTATAGTAATCCCTCTCTCTCTTTCTTGAGGCATCCAATCCATAGTTGCAGACCCCTCATGAACCTCGCCCATCTTGTGAACTTTTCCTGTATAGTAAAGTATCCTCTCGCTAACAGTAGTCTTTCCAGCGTCAATATGGGCCATTATACCAATATTTCTTATTTTGTTTAAAGAAAATTCTGTAGACATATCTTAAAAACCTATCTTAATTCGTATCTCGTGCAAACTAGCGTATAGCGTTTAGCGTAGAGCGTATACATTTGGTTATATAGTTACCTGGTTAGCTGGTTAGCTGGTTAAAGAATTAATACCGTGTCAGTGTAGAGGCACGGCGTGCCGTGTCTTCTTGTGCTTTGGGCACAATATATCGAATTACTACTCCTGAATTCTGGTTTTCTTCACGCGATACTCGATACGCAATACGCGATACGAATTACTATTCACTAACGACTATTTTATTTACCATCTGTAATGAGCAAATGCTTTATTTGCTTTAGCCATTTTATGAGTATCTTCTTTCTTTTTTACAGCTGTTCCAACACCATTTACCGCATCTGCAAACTCTAATGATAATTTTTCATGCATCGGTTTGCCTGTTCTTTTCCTGGCAAAGTTAATTATCCATCTCATCCCTAAAGTAATTCTTCTATCAGGACTTACTTCAATGGGGATCTGATAACTAGCTCCTCCAACTCTCCTTGATTTCACTTCCAATACCGGCATAACATTTTGTAAGGCTTGATTAAATACTTCCAAGGGCTCCTTTTTTGTCTTTTTAGCAGCCATATCTAAGGCCCTATAAAAAATTGCTTCAGCCTTACTTTTTTTACCATCATACATCAGCTTGTTTATAAAAAGTGTTATATTTTTATCGTGATACACAGGATCTGGTGTATTTATTCTCTTTACTGCCCTTCTTCTTCTGGACATTATTTACCACCTCTGTCTTTTAAAATTAGTATATCGTATATCGTTAAAAAATAGCGCCCGGTATTCAGTTTTGTTTGTCTAAAAACTATAAACCAAAAACCAACCTCTTATTTTACGTTTATACTAACGACTATTCACTAACGACTAGCGACTCGTTTATTACTTGGTTGTCTTTTTTGGTCTTTTAGCGCCATATCTTGAACGTCCCTGCATCCTATTTTCTACCCCAGTAGCATCCATAATTCCTCTGACAACATGATATCTAACTCCTGGTAAATCTTTTACCCTCCCACCTCTTAAGAGTACAATAGAATGTTCTTGAAGATTATGCCCTATTCCGGGAATATATGCAGTAACCTCCATATTATTAGTTAATCTCACTCGAGTGACCTTTCTTAAGGCGGAATTAGGTTTCTTAGGAGTTATAGTCCAAACCCTGGTACATACCCCTCTTTTTAAGGGGCTGCCCTGCAAAGAAGGCGTACCAGACTTTCTAAAGATCTTCTTTCTACCTTTTCTTACTAATTGGTTTATGGTAGGCATATTTTACCTTCCTTTATCTAAATTTATCAACTTCTTACAAATAAAAATACTTTTACATTTTAACAGCATCGGTATTTGATGTCAAGCTAAATTAGCATAAAAATTGTATCGAGTATCGAGCACAGAGCATCGCGTTAATAAAAAGTAGTCAGAAATCCGGAGACAGAATCTAGTATTCGGAATCATTTAGATTACACTGTTAACCGAAAACTGTAAACTGGTAACCTATATTTAATGCTAACGACTATTCACTAACGACTAACGACTAATTAATTTCCGGTTCTTGATCTGTGGTGTGGTTTGAGATTTCCTCTTTACTATCTTTATCTTCTTCCTTAAATATATCTATCTTTTTTCCTACCTGCTCTCCTTCTTCCTCTTTAAATATTTCTTCCATTTTCTCTTCTTCCTCATGCAAGTAATCAACTTCTATTTCTCGATATCTATTTAAACCTGTCCCTGCGGGTACTATATTACCGATAATAACATTTTCCTTTAAACCATAAAGCTTATCTATCTTCCCCTTGATAGAAGCATTAGTCAAAACATGAGTAGTTCTCTGAAATGATGCGGCAGACAAAAAACTTTCAGTAGAAAGCGAGGCTTGAGTAATCCCTTGGATTATAGGCATTCCTACTGCTACAAACTTCTTCCCTTTAATAAATCCTACATTTTCAATTATACTAATGGATGCAATCTTATTGTTTGCCCTTACTGTTATTAAATCCAAATGTCTATTGCAAATTTCTGTTGCATGGTTCCTGGTTATTTTTTTACCTCCATTAATTATAACTTCACCTGTCTCCGGATCCAAAATATCTAAAGCAACGATTTTACCTACTACATTGCCGTAAAGGAATTCTAAAGTTCTACCTTCTAAAGAAAAATATCTTCCATCTTCCAATGGTAGCTCACTCAATTTATATAATAATATTTTTTTAATTAAATTTTTACTAATTATTTGATCCTTATCCGCGACAATATTTCCACTTGCTGGGTCTTTAATATCTTCACCAATAGGTCGACCAATAATTTCATCTTTAATTGATTTGATCAATCCGTCTCTTATGGATATCTCTTTAATTTCTTTCCATACCTTTATTCTGACTACATTAGCTTTTACGATCTTATTTACTTCTGAGGAAACAAGTTGCTTGTTCGCACTCACTAGAACTTGGGAATCTTCTGGATTGATAACATCTGCGGCAGTAATCCTGTCTTTTATCTTTTCGTAAATATCTTGTTTAGCACAATTTATTATTCTAATATCATTATGTGCAATTTTTTCTGCCATTTCTTTGCTAATAGCCTTATTGAATTTTATCTTAGAATCATTTAGATTGTCAGTTTCAGTTTTGCCCTCTTGAATATTATCTCTTACCCTACCAATCAAAATATTGCCAGTTATTCTTTCTATAAAGGAATTTTCTCCTTTAACAATAGTAAATTGTTTATTTTCTTGATCTTCAACTATCAATACAGTAAAATCGCTAGTTTCAATTTTAGGTATAATTTTATCAGTAATAATTTCCCCTTCTTTGGCTATTATTTCCCCTGTCTTAATATTTATCAATGGAGAAATAGTTTTTTTATTTACTAACAATTCTCTGTTCTTCTTGTTAATTTCTTCATTTTCTTCTATTATTTTTTTATTAGCCTTTTCAAAATCTGACACATACACTAATTCTCCAGATAGTAACTCAGAATCACGTGCTGATCTGACATAAATCATGTTTAAGCGGGCAATCTGACGAATTATTGTCTCGATATGTTTATCACTGATTCTAACCCCCTGTGATCTATATACTGCCTGTATTTCTTTTAATAAATATTCCTGAACTGCCTTAATCCCCTGAATCTTTAAAATATCATGAGGATCAATAAACCCGACAGTCAACCTTTCTCCAGATCTAATCTTTTGTCCCTTTTCTACTATTAGCCTTAAATCAGCGGAAATATTATAGATCTTTTTCTTTTCTTCGATAGCGTCTTTATTTTCTTTTGATATTTCAGGATTAATCACTACCTGCTTCTTATAATTGTCCTCAGTGATAATTTCCTCTATCACCCCATTTATTTCACTAATTACTGCTTGTTTTTTTGGCTTTCTTACTTCAAAAAGTTGTTCTACCCGTGGCAAGCCTAAAGTAATATCTTCACCGCTTATTTTAATCCCTCCGGTATGAAAAGTTCTTAAAGTTAACTGTGTCCCTGGTTCTCCAATAGATTGAGCTGCAATAACTCCTACAGCTTCTCCGATATTTACTAATCTGCCAGTAGCTAAATCTTTGCCGTAACATTTAGCACATATTCCATGTTCTGCTCTACAGGTTAAAACTGATCTAACTTTAACCTCTTTTATCCCTGCTTCTGAAATCTTTTTAGCGCTTTTTTCGTTAATTTCTTCCCCTAATTCAACTAATACTTCATTGGTCTTAGGATCTACTACCTCTTCTTGAGTTATTCGCCCTACTAACCTTTCTTCTAAAGTTTCGATTACATTACCGTCATCTTGAAAAGCTCTGATAATTATTCCATCAGATGTACCACAGTTTTCTTCTCTGATAATTGCATCTTGAGCTACATCAACCAATCTTCTGGTTAAATACCCTGATTTTGAAGTTCTAAGAGCAGTGTCTGCTAACCCTTTTCGAGCTCCATGGGTAGAAATAAAATACTCTAATACTGACAAACCATCTCTAAAATTAGATCTAATAGGAAATTCAATAATTTTTCCCGAAGGATCAGCCATTAAACCCCTCATCCCGGCTAATTGACCAATCTGTCGCTTACTTCCTCGAGCTCCGGAATCAGCCATAATATATAAAGGATTAAATTTATCTAAATTCTTTAAAATAGCATCAACTACATCATTTGCAGCTTTGGTCCAGGCATTTACAATTTTCTGTTCTCTCTCATCATCCATAATTAATCCATAATTATATTGTTCTTGAATTTTATCTACTTCCTTTTCAGCCACTTCTAATATCTTATTCTTCTGGGAAGGTATTTCTAAATCAACTATCCCTATAGAAATTCCGGAAGAAGTAGCAAAATTAAAGCCTAATTTTTTAACCTTATCTAAAATATCAACAGTTATTTCTTTCCCATATTTTCGGTAAACAAAAGATATAATTTTTTCTAGGGATTTTCTGGTTATGGTTAAATTAATAAAATCCATATCATTAGGGAAAATTTCGTTAAAAATAATTCTACCAACTGATGTACTCTTTAAGGAGTTATGTATTCTGTATTTAATTTTAGCATGCAAATCTACAAATCCATCCTCATAAACTCTCATTGCCTCACTGGGATTAGCTAATATTTTCCCCTCACCTTTTTTTCCGCTTTCCCGCATAGTTAGATAATAGCAACCTAAAATCATATCCTGACTAGGCAAAGCTATAGGTAGTCCATTGGACGGAGAAAGTATATTATTCGAAGATAGCATTAAAATTTCTGCTTCGGCTTGAGCTTCCGGCGAAAGAGGAACATGAACTGCCATCTGATCTCCGTCAAAATCTGCATTAAAAGCTCCGCAAACCAAAGGATGAATCTGAATTGCATTTCCCTCCACTAAAACGGGTTTAAAAGCTTGAATCCCTAAGCGATGTAATGTTGGTGCTCGATTTAGTAAGATAGGATGATCTTCTACAATATCCTTTAATATACTCCAGATTTCCGGCTTACCTTTTTCTACTATTTTTTTGGCAGTTTTGATATTGTGAGCTAAATCCCTAGCTACCAATTCTCTCATTACATATGGCTTAAATAACTCTAGAGCCATCTTTTTAGGTAATCCGCATTGGTCAAATTTTAAATTAGGACCTACCACAATTACCGATCTTCCTGAATAATCCACTCTTTTACCTAAAAGGTTCTGTCTAAATCTACCTTTCTTACCTTTTAACATATCACTTAATGATTTAAGGGGTCTATTCCCGGTACCAAGTACTGCTCGCCCTCTTCTACCATTATCTATCAAAGCATCAACCGCTTCCTGTAACATCCGTTTTTCATTTTTAATAATAATTTCCGGTGCCCCTAATTCTAAAAGTCTTTTTAATCTGTTATTTCGATTTATGACTCTCCTATATAGGTCATTCAAATCTGAAGTGGCAAAACGCCCTCCCTCTAATTGCACCATAGGCCTTAAATCTGGAGGAATAACTGGGATTATTTCTAACACCATCCATTCGGGTTTACAATTAGATTTACGAAATGCATCAACTGTCTGTAACCTTTTAATAATTTTTTTCATTTTTTGGCCGCTAGCTTTTTTTAATTCTTCACGGAGTTTCAAAGTTAAATTATCTAAATTCACCTCTTTTAATAACTCTTTAATTGCTTCTGCACCTATCCCTGCTTTAAATTCAGGATCATAATTACTCAAAAGGAGATTTTCTATTTCTAAAATTATTTCTCCCCTTTTGCGAAAAGTATTACCGGGGTGTATTACTATATAACAAGACTCTTCAATGTTTTGAGTGGTTAACTTTGCCCGCAAGGATAAGTTTTTTTCTTCTCCTAACCTTTTTAAGTTGGTCTCAGAAATTAAGCCATTAATTTTAGTAATTCGGTATTGGATCTCTTTATTTTCTACTTCTTCTTCTTTAGCTTCTTCCTTAACTTCTTTAACCTCTCTTTCAATCCCTTCTTTTTCTTCTTCGACTCCAAATTTTTCCTCTTTGCTTATAGGAAACAATAATTCCTTTTGATAGAAAATTTTACCAAATATTTTTTGTAGACCCTGATCCTCTTCCTCTGAAATCACATCACCTATTTTATGAGAAAATATCTTAACCTTACTAATATTGTAAACTTGTTCAGCTTTAAAATTTTCATTATATTTTTTATGAATATTATATTCTGCTTCTAAAATTATATCTCCATTTTCTAAATCTGTTGCACCCTTCTCAATAACTTCGAATAACTGTTCTCTTCTTCGGTCTGGAGCATAGTATAATATCTTTTCTAAGTTACGAGGAGATATGTCTAAAAGTAGAGATAAAGGGCTGGGAATAGCCTTAAAATACCAAACATGAGAAACTGGGGAAGCTAATTTAATATGCCCCATTCTTTCCCTTCTGGTAATAGATTTAGTAACTTCAACTCCACATCTATCGCAAATTACACCTTTATATCTTATCCTTTTGTATTTTCCACAACTACATTCCCAATCTTTAACTGGTCCGAATATTCTTTCACAAAATAAGCCATCCTTCTCTGGCTTTAAAGTTCTATAATTGATAGTTTCTGGTTTTTTAACTTCACCATGAGACCATTTTTTTACTTGCTCTGGCGAAGCCAATCCGATTTTGATCGAGTTAAAACTCTTCAAAATTGTCAATATAATTACCCCCTATTTTAGTCGCTAGCAAATATAGCGTGGAGCGTACAGCGTTTAGCGTATAGTAATATAAATAGAATGCTTGTTATGTATTTTACGATGTTTTAGTACCGAATTTATTCAAGTTGAAACAGGTTTGATAAATCAAAGACATACTTATTACCAATCAATATTTGTTAGATAGTTTAACGTTTATATAGTTAACTGGTTTGTACTGATTTATTAACTAATTAATAAGTCAGGTGACCAACTAACTATATAACCAAAGGTATACGCTCTACGCTAAACGCTATGCGCTAGTTTGCACGAGATGCGAATTTAGTTTTTAGGTTATTTTTTTCATTAAATTTTCATTTATTTCATCTTTTAAATCTATATTTTCTTTAATATCTACTTCTTTATCTTGAGAATCTAAAACTTGTACATCTAAACTTAAGCTGCGTAATTCTTTAATTAACACTTTAAATGATTCTGGCATGCCGGGAGCAGGGATACATTCACCCTTAACAATAGCTTCATAAGCCTTTATTCTTCCCAACACATCATCTGATTTTATAGTTAAAAGCTCCTGGAGATTGTAAGCAGCACCGTATCCTTCTAAGGCCCAAACTTCCATTTCACCAAATCTTTGACCCCCGAACTGTGCTTTTCCTCCTAAAGGTTGTTGAGTTACTAGAGAGTACGGACCGGTAGAACGAGCATGGATTTTATCAGCTACTAAATGAGCTAATTTTAAAATGTAGCTGTAGCCTACAGTCACTTTTTGGTCAAATGGTCTACCTGTTCTACCGTCATAAAGGATTGTTTTTCCGTCTTTGGGTAAACCTGCTTCTATTAAAGCTTCTTCAATTTCTTCTTCTTTTGCGCCGTTAAAAATAGGAGTTGTAACTCTAATTCCTAACGTTTTAGCTACCCAACCTAAATGTACTTCTAAAACTTGCCCCACATTCATCCTGGAAGGTACCCCTAAAGGGTTCAATACTATCTCTATTGGTGTACCATCTGACATAAAGGGCATATCAGCCTCAGGTAAAATTTTGGCAATAACTCCTTTATTTCCATGCCTTCCCGACATCTTGTCCCCTTCTGAAATCTTTCTTTTTTGGGCAATAAATATTTTTACTAATTGATTTACTCCCGGGGAAAGATCGTCATTATTTTCCCTGGAAAATACTTTTACATCTATAACCTTACCTTTTTCACCATGGGGAACTCGGAGAGAAGTATCTCTTATTTCTCGAGCCTTTTCCCCAAAGATTGCTCTTAATAATCTTTCCTCTGGCCCTAAATCAGTTTCACCCTTAGGGGTTACTTTTCCTACTAAAATATCACCTGATTCCACTTCTGCTCCAATTCGAACTATCCCTCTTTCATCTAAGTTAGATAGGCTGCCTTCCCCAATATTAGGGATATCGCAAGTTATTTCTTCTGATCCTAATTTAGTATCTCGTGCTACACACTCCTGTTCAGAAATATGAATAGAGGTGAAAGCATCTTTTCTAACTAATTTCTCACTAAGCAAAATAGCATCCTCAAAATTATAGCCTTCCCAAGGCATATAAGCTACCAGAATATTCCTACCTAAAGAAAGATATCCTTCAGAAGTTAAGGGACCATCAGCAAGCACATCTCCCTTCTTGACAATCATTCCTTCTTCTACTAAAGGCATCTGATTTATACAAGTTCCCTGATTAGAACGAACGAATTTTTTTAATCTATATTCTTTTTGGATATTTTCAGTATTTTTAATAATTATTTTGTCCGCACTTACTTCTTTCACCAAGCCATCATCTTGGGAAATAATAACTGCACCTGAGTCGATAGCAACTTTATTTTCCATTCCTGTACCTATTAAAGGAACCTCAGGTTTGATTAAAGGGACAGACTGTCTCTGCATATTAGTACCCATTAAGGCTCTGTTCGCATCATCGTGCTCCAAAAAGGGTATTAAACTAGCTGAAATGCTGGTAATCTGTTTGGGAGATACATCAATAAAATCTATTTCATCTGGCAGGCACTCAATAATATCTCCTCTAAACCGGCAAGGTACATCGTTTTGTGAAATTTTGTTATCTTTATTTATTTTTATATTTATTTGAGCAATTTTATATTTATCTTCTTCGTCGGCGGAGAGATAAACGGTCTCCTTAGTTATTTTTCCTTCTATCACCCTGAAATATGGTGTCTCGATAAATCCTAATTCATTCACCCTTGCATAAATACAAAGAGAACCTATTAATCCAATATTAGGGCCTTCAGGAGTCTCAATAGGACAAATTCTACCATAATGGGTATGGTGAACATCTCTTACTTCAAAGCCCGCTCTTTCTCTGGTTAAACCTCCTGGACCCAAGGCAGAAAGCCTTCTTTTATGAGTAATTTCGGATAAAGGATTGGTCTGGTCCATAAACTGAGAAAGCTGACTACTCCCAAAAAATTGTCTAATAGTAGCCAATAATGGCCGTGCGTTTATCAAGGCTTGGGGGGTAATAGCAGAAACATCAGGTTGGATAGTCATCCTCTCTCGAATCACTCTTTCCATCCTGCTTAACCCGATGTAAAATTGGTCCTGAAGTAACTCACTAACTGTCTTTATTCTTCTATTTCCTAAATGATCAATGTCATCTATATAACCAATTCCTCTATATAAATTAACTAAATATCTTAAAGAAGCGATAATGTCCTCTCTTGTTAACGAAGGACCTTTTTTTATTTTTATCTTTTCCTTACGTTTTTCTATTTTATCTATTAAAGCATCGGATAATTTATCACCTATACTACAAATTACTTCACCTGTTTTCGGATTAATTATATCCTCAGCAACAATCGCATTTATAATCCCTTCATTGATTCCTTCGCTCAGTTTATCAACAATCGGCATTAAAGCTTCATCTTTCTCATTAAAAACAGTTACTGTTTCATTTTCAGAATTTAACACCTTTACCTTTTCTATTCCTAAGTTAAGCATTGCGGAAAATGTTTTTTGATTGATTTTCTCTTCTGCTTTTACAATTATTTTATTGTTCTTAGGATTAACAATATCCTCAGCTACAATTTTACCTAATATCCGATTTTCAAAATATAATTTTCTATTTATCTTATATCTTCCGACTTTTGCTAAATCATATCTTTTAGGATCAAAAAGTAATCTATAAATTAATTGACGAGTATTTCTTTCAGTTGGAGGTTCGCTGGGCCTCAATCTTTTAAACATTTCTATCAGGGCTTCTTTTTCATTGGAAGTATTATCTTTTTCTAAAGTTGCTTTTACAATCTCTTCGTAATTAAAAAGTTCCATTATTTCTTCATTGCTTTCATATCCTAATGCTCTTAATAGGGTAGTTGCTGGAATTTTCCTTTTTTTATCAATTCGAACATAAATCATATCGGCAGAATCAAATCCAAATTCTAACCAGGATCCACGATTGGGTATAATCTTAAATTTATACAATGATTTACTGTCTCCACTGCTTTTTTCTTCATCAAAATAAATACCGGGAGATCTAATCAATTGATTTACTATCACCCTTTCTGCTCCATTAATAACAAAACCTCCGTTTTCGGTCATAAGCGGTAACTCGCCCATAAAAACATCTTGTTCCTTAATTTCACCTGTCTTCTTACTGATTAAATTTATCTTGACTTCTAAAGGAGCAGAATAAGTTCTGCCTTTTTCCCAACATCCAAAAGCAGAATCTTTACATTCACCAAGTGAGTAACTAACAAAATCTAAAATTAAGTTACCAGTAAAATCTTGAATGGGAAAAACGTTTACGAAAACTTCCTGTAACCCTTGCATTTTTCTTTCATCGGGTGGGACGAGTCTTTGTAAAAAATTTGCAAAAGATTTTTTTTGTATATCCAATAAATCGGGGATAGAACATAATTCAGGTATTTTGGAATAATCTTTCACTTGTTTATATTTATTCTGCATCGCAAAACACCAACCTTTATATATTTATTAAAATATTAAATTAATCGTTATTATATAATAATAATGAAAAACAAAAAGCACAACGACAATTCGTATCTCGTGAATCGTATCTCATATAAAGCACAGTAAGAAGTAATGTGTAATGAGTAATAAGATTATATTTCTAAAATTATAAAAACGCTTCTTGCTACACATTATTTATCGTTTGTTACATATTACATAGCTAACTAACTAGTTAGTTAGCTCAGAAAAAGAAGCCAGCATTCAGAACCATTTTAGATTATAAAGTTATGTTATCTGTTAAGTTATTTCATAGTCTTCTGATCTCTGACTACTAACTTCTTAATTTTAAAATAATAATTATAGCTTTCCGCTTATACACTAACCATATGCTAACAAATGTATTTAGATAATTGTATTGTCTTGTATTTTGTATTCGTACTTTTACAAGCTAACCAGCTAATTAAATATATACACATACACTCTACGGTATATATTTCCGTAAATTATAAGTATATCATTTGGTAATTAAAAATGCAAGAAGATACTCTCTAAAAATATTTTTAAAGAGTATCTTCGATATTGCCAAAAACCATCTTCTATTTTATTTCTACAACTGCTCCGACCGCTTCTAATTTTTCTTTTATCCCTTCGGCCGCCTTTTTATCTACATGTTCTTTTACAGTGTTTGGCGCACCATCCACTAAGTCTTTAGATTCTTTTAAACCTAAAGCAGTAATAGTTCTTATTTCTTTAATTACTTTAATCTTATTTGGACCTATTTCCTTTAACACTACTTCAAAATCGGTTTTTTCTTCTTCTTTGGCTTCCCCTGATTCAGCTGTACCACCAGCGTTAGCTGACATGGCAACTGGCATAGCAGCAGTTACTCCGAATTTTTCCTCTAAAGCTTTAACTAAATCAGCTAATTCTAATACGGTCATTTTCTCTATCTTTTCTAATATTTCCACTGATGATGCACTTTCAGGTTTAGATTGTTTTTCCTCAGTAACTTTTTTAGCTTTTTTAGTGGCTACTTCTTTTTTTTCAGATACTTCTTTTTTTTCTACCATTTATTTCACCTCCTCTCATTTTCGCATATCGCATATCAAAAAAAGCTTTTATTTTATTCTATTTGTCCGGCATGCAATATTGCATATTATATTTTTAGCATAAAATCTATGATACTTTAGCTTCTTTTTGTTTTTTTACAGCTTCCAGAGTATAAACTAACCCTTTTAGCGGTCCTTGCAAGATAAATACTAAAGAATAAAGCGGAGATTTTACTCCGTTAATCATCTGGGCAATAAGGACATCTTTTGAAGGCAGGGAAGCTATTTCCATAATTTTCTCCGGACTAAAAACTTTCCCGTTTATCAGACCAGATTTGACCTTTAAATCAATTTTATTTTTTTTAAAATACTCTTTGAGCAATCTAGCCGGGGTAACTCCGTCATCGCTGCAGAAAGCCATTGCGGTACAACCGATTAGATCTTTGGTCAGATTCTCTACGTTCAGCTCTTCGCTAGCTTTTTCCAGTAAAGTATTTTTTACTATTTTAAATTTGACCTTCTTCTCTTTTAATTCATTTCTAAGGCTGCTAATTTGAGATACATTCATTCCCTGATAATCAGTTAAAACTACTCCCTTGGATTCTTTTAATTTTGCTATCAAATCCTGGAGTATCTCTTTTTTAGAATCTCTACTTAAAGCCAAAACTTATCCTCCTTTCTAACTCTATTAGATATTTTGCACAATAAAAAACCTTCCCTTAGATTAATCTACAAGGAAGGTGAAACTAGTGTAAGTTTATTCACTTTGTTCTCACCTCGGCAGGAAGATATTTTAATATCTATTAAGTAATCTCTTAATAACTCCTGCTGTCTAAGGTATATTTAAACCTATAAATATATTTTATTCTTATATTTTTAAGTATTCTATTTTCTATTTTTTAGATTTTTCTATCCAAGCATTTATTTTTTGAGGATCTATGTGAACTCCTGGTCCCATAGTCGAAGAAATAGCAATGCTATGTATATATCTTCCTTTGACGGATGACGGTTTAGCCTTAATAATTGCCTCTACAAAGGTAATGAAATTTTCTAATATTTTCTCTTTATCAAAGTTTATTTTTCCTAAAGGTGCGTGTACTATACCAAATTTATCCGCCCGATATTCTACTTTACCAGCCTTTACTGCCTCTACGGTATTTTTTACATCAAAAGTAACAGTTCCCACTTTGGGGTTAGGCATTAGACCTCGAGGGCCAAGTATTCTACCTAGTTTTCCTACTATTTTCATCATATCTGGGGTTGCTATAGCAGAATCAAAATCGGTCCATCCCTTTTGTATCTTTTCAGCTAATTCTTCTGCTCCTACAAAATCAGCTCCGGCTTCTTCTGCTTCTTTTGCTTTCTCTCCTTGTGCAAAAACAACAACTTTCACTTTCTTGCCTGTACCATGAGGCAAATCTACCGCTCCCCTTACCTGTTCCTCTGAACGACGGGTATCAATACCTAATTTGATCGCAACATCGATAGACTCAACAAAATTCACCCAATGAAGTTTTTTAACTAAATCTAAAGCCTCTTCCGGTTCGTAAAACTTATCTTTTTGGTAATTTTTAATGGCCTCTAAATATTTTTTACCTCTTTTTTTACTCATTTTTTTCCTCCTTGTGGTATTATTGGATTTTATCCTTCCACATAAGCCTATAATTAATTACTATTCTCTATCGTTATTCCCATACTTCTGGCAGTACCTTCAACTATTTTTATAGCACTTTCTAAATCATTAGCATTTAAATCAGGCATTTTACGTTTAGCAATCTCTTCAACTTTTGCCCGAGATAACTTTGCAACTTTTTCTTTATTGGGTACTCCTGATCCTTTTTCTATTCCTGCAGCTTCTTTCAATAAAAAGGCAACTGGGGGCTTTTTACAGATAAAAGTAAAAGATCTATCCTCGTGTACATTTATAATTACGGGTATTACAGTTCCAACATCTTGTCTTGTTTTTTCGTTAAAAGACTTACAAAATTCCATAATGTTTAAACCGTGTTGGCCTAAAGCTGGACCTACTGGTGGTGCAGGATTAGCATTGCCAGCTGGTATTTGTAATTTTATTACGGAAACTATTTTTTTGGCCATTAAATTCCTCCTATAACTAGTCGTTAGTGAATAGTCGTTAGTATTTAGTTAGCTAGTTAGTTGGTTACTTGGTTAGCTGGTTGAATTAATTTCAAACTAAGTAATCAGTTAACTAAGTAACTAACTAATGTAAATGGTTTTAAATTTTTAGCTGAATAGTGATAAACTAACAACTAAAAATCGTAAACTAATAACCATAAATTGATTTTCTTATTTAAAACTAATTAACCAATTAACTAATTTATTTACGCGATACGCGCTACGATATACTAACGACTATTCACTATTCACTAACGACTAATTTAATATTTCTCTACGTCATTAAAACTTAACTCAACAGATGTCTCTCTACCAAAAATTGATAGAAAAACTTTTATCTTGTTTTTTTCGTAATCTACTTCTTTCACTTTTCCTGTATACCCAGTAAATGGACCAACGACAATTCTAATATTTTCTCCTACTTCGATATCTAATTTAGGGACTTTCTCGCCCTTCCCCATCTGTTTTAATATATTATCTATTTCTATTTCTTTTAAGGGTACTGGTTTTTCCCCTGAACCTACAAAACGAGTAACTCCAGGAGTATTCCTTACTGCTTGCCAGGAATTATTATCCAATATCATTTCTATCACTACATATCCTGGAAATACTTTTTTTTGTACATATTTTCTTTTGCCAGATTTTATCTCTAAGACTTTTTCAGTAGGTATTAATACTTGGAAAATCTGATTTTCCATTCCCATGGATCTAATTCTTTGTTCCAAATTTATTTTTACTTTGTTTTCGTATCCTGAATAAGTATGAACTACATACCATTTTTTTTTATTTGAAGCCATCATAACCAATTAACTCTCTTCCTTTTTACCGTAAAATAGCAAACATTTATTGCGCACTATTTCATAAACAAAGTTAGTGCTTTAGTAAAAAATATATCAACTAGACCAATAAAAATGGAGGCAATAAAAATAGTAGAAATAACTACTATCGTGCTATTTTTAAGATCTTTTTTGGTAGGCCAGATAACTTTTTTTAATTCAGCTTTAGCTTCTTTTATAAAATTGTTTATTTTATTGAAAATATTTTTTAGTTTCATTTTTTTTCCAATTTAATTTTTATTTTTTCCTATTGTAATAAAAAAATGGCAGGCCCGGCAGGATTTGAACCTGCAACCCCCGGATTTGGAGTCCAGTGCTCTGCCGTTGGAGCTACGGACCTTAATAATTTTTTAATAAAACCTTTAAGATGAAATTATTTTATTTCTTTGTGTAAGGTATGAGTTTTACAAAACTTACAGTACTTCTTAAGTTCTATTTTTTCTGGAGTATTTTGCTTATTTTTATATTGATCATAATTTCTATTTTTGCACTTACTACAAGCCAAAACTATTCTTTGTCTCATTAAAAATGTCTCCTAATAAAAGATAAAATCACACAGGACTAAATTTACCATACTTTATACTCAGTGTCAAGATTATTCCTATATCATCGTTTGTATTTCGTATATCGTATTTGCTAGCGTAGAGCGTACAGCGTTTAGCGTATAGTATGATAAGCAAAATGCTTGTCTTACACAATTTACAATTTTGATTCTCTTTGCCTTAACCTTCTCCCGCTAAAAAGAGAAGGAATAAAGATTATTCATATTTGGTTTTTGTATTTTTCTTACACTTATTACCCGCACTTATACGCTAAACGCTACCCGCTCTACGCTATACTAACGACTATCTTATCTTCTGTATTTGTATTTCTCTTTGTATTTCTTCACTAACGACTATTCACTATTCACTAACGACTATTCTACTATCTCACTTACCACTCCGGCACTGATAGTGCGCCCTCCTTCTCGGATAGCAAAACGGAGCTGTTTTTCCATGGCGATAGGAGTAATCAGTTCACCGCTAACAGTGATTCTATCCCCGGGCATAACCATTTCTACCCCTTCAGGGAGAGTGACGGTACCAGTTACGTCAGTAGTCCTAAAGTAGAACTGAGGACGATAACCGGTGAAGATAGGAGTATGTCTGCCTCCTTCTTCTTTAGTTAAGACATAGATCTCACCCTTGAACTTGGTATGAGGAGTGATACTGCCTGGGACCGCTACTACCTGGCCTCTTTTTACATCATTTTTATCTATCCCTCTAAGGAGAAGACCGATATTATCTCCGGCTTCGGCCTGATCCATGGTCTTACGGAACATCTCTACTCCGGTGACTACAGTCTTACGCACCTTGGGGGCAAGTCCCACTATCTCGGCAGGATCTCCTGTCTTGACCGTTCCTCTTTCTAATCTACCGGTAGCCACAGTCCCTCTGCCGGTGATAGAAAAGACGTCTTCCACTGATAAGAGGAAGGGCTTATCAATATCCCGCTTAGGAGTAGGAATATAATTATCTATAGCATCTAATAATTCGGCAATAGGCTTATAGGCAGGATCATTAGCATCTGTAGCCTGCATGGCCTTTAAAGCTGAACCCTTGATTACCGGAATATCATCTCCGGGGTACTCATATTCATTTAGAAGATCCCTTATTTCCATTTCTACCAGTTCGATCAGTTCAGGATCATCTACCATATCTACTTTGTTCAGGAAGACCACAATATAAGGGACTCCTACCTGGCGGGCCAGAAGAATATGCTCTCGAGTCTGAGGCATGGGGCCATCGGCAGCAGATACTACCAGGACAGCTCCGTCCATCTGGGCTGCTCCGGTAATCATGTTCTTGATGTAGTCAGCATGTCCCGGACAATCGATATGGGCATAGTGTCTCTTTTCAGTCTCGTATTCGGCATGAAAGACCGAGATGGTAATACCTCTCTCCTTTTCTTCGGGAGCACGATCGATATCATCAAATTCCTTCACCTGGGCAAGGCCTTTAGTGGCCAAATATTTAGTGATTGCTGAGGTTAAGGTTGTTTTACCATGGTCTACATGACCGATAGTACCCACATTAATGTGGGGTTTAGTTCTTACAAATTTTTCCTTTGCCATTTGGTTTTTCCTCCTTAAATATAAAAAAACAATATTTCCATGTTTATTTGATTTAACTGGAGCCCACGACCAGAATTGAACTGGTGACCTCATCCTTACCAAGGATGCGCTCTTCCGACTGAGCTACGCGGGCATAATGCCTAAAGTGGTGGGGAGAGAAGGATTCGAACCTTCGAAGGCGTTCAGCCAGCGGATCTACAGTCCGCTCCATTTAACCACTTTGGTACCTCCCCATTATTTCCGTATTTCGTACTTATTAGCGTATAGCGTACAGCGTTTAGCGTATAGTAAAACAGAATGCTTGTTATGTATTTTACGATGTTTTAGTTTCGAATTTATTCAAGTTGAAACAGGTTTGATAAATCAAAAACCGTACTTATTACCAATCAATATCTGTTGCTGTTGGATAGTTGAACGGTTATACAGTTAATTAGTTAACTGGTTTGTACTGATTTATTAACTAACTAACCAGCAGGTAACCAACTAACTATATAACCAGATGTATACGCTAAACGCTATACGCTAGTTTACACGAGATACTATTTTAGTATACATTATCTGGAGCCGATGATCCGGTTCGAACGGATGACCTGCTGATTACAAATCAGCTGCTCTGCCAACTGAGCTACATCGGCAATTTTACACATTATAATTATTTTTTATAATTAAGTCAATACTTTTAAAAACATCTTTTTTAAAAATTATTTTGTAATTAATTCTAACTTCCTTTTTATCCTTTGTAAAGCATTATCTATGGATTTTACATGCCTTCCTAGATCAGCTGCAATTTCTTGGTAAGATTTAGCATCTAAATAAGATTCTAAAACATCTCTTTCTAGGTCTGACAATATTCTTTTGATTCTTGTTTTAAGATTATTTAGTTTTTCACTGTTTAAAAATAAGTCCTGAGGATCATTAATGCTCATGTTATCTACGATATCCAATAAAGTTCTCTCAGAATTCTCATCATAAATTGGCCTATTAAGAGACGTATATGAATTTAGAGGTATATGTTTTTGTCGAGTGGCACTTTTTATAGCTGTAATCATTTGTCGAGTAATACATAATTCGGCAAATGATTTAAAGGAGGAAAGTTTTTTAAATTGATAATTTCTTACTGCTTTATAAAGGCCAATCATTCCTTCCTGAATGATATCTTCCGTATCAGCACCAATCAAGAAATACGAACGTGCCTTTATTTTCACCAATTTTTTATATCTATTGATCAAATATTCTTCTGCTAATAAATTCCCTTGGCAAGCTAAGTAAATAAGCTCTTCATCATCACAATTCCGGCAATTAACAGAATTTTTTTTTCCTTCTTTATGCCTCATTGGTTGTTCCTCCTTAGAAATCTTATATAGCGTACAGCGTTTAGCGTATAGGATAAATCCTTAAAACTAAAAACTTAAATCTAAAAGCGAAAACCATAATTAAAAACTTAAAATTTTTTTGTACAAGATATTCTTATCTTACAAGGGGTCGGATTTATTCGACCCGTGTTATTTTCTCAATTCCTCTGGTGGACAATATGCATTGTGTCTTTACAAATTACTTATTACGGGCAGTAACAAGATCTGCCCCTAGATATTTTATCCACTACTATTTTCTTCACGCAATACGAATATGTCTCCTGTCTTCTTTCTTCTTTTCTTACTCTACGCTATGCGCTATACGCTCCATGCTATTTTTTACATCCTCTTCCACCTCACCCCTTCAGGTGTATCCTCCAGAAGTATTCCTTTTTTCTTCAACTTATCTCTAATTTGATCCGATTCAACCCAATTCTTCTTTTTTCTCGCCTCTTCTCTCTCTTCAATTAATTTCTTAATTTTCTGCTCGAAATCTTCTTCTTGATCAAAATCTTTTAAAATGCCCAATATTTCTCCGGCTAATTCCTGATAAAATTTAAAAATTCCCTCTAGTATTTCTTTATTCTTTGAGCCAGGAGAGTTCAGATAGATATTCGCCTCTCTAGCAAAACCAAAGAGATAACTAAGGGCAACGGGAGTATTAAAATCATCATCCATAGCATCGATAAAATTTTTTTTACTTTCTTTTCTTTTCTCTAAGATCAATTTATCATCTTTGCTTTTAGATTCTCTGAATTTACCTTGTTTTAATAAATGTTTTACATTAAAAATTACATTATCTATTCTTTGTAAACTATTTTGAGCTTGTTTAAGCTGCTCTTCGCTAAAATTAAGGGGGCTTCTATAATGAGCTGAAAGGATAAAATACCGTATTACTTCTCCTTTGTATTTCTGGTTGATATCTCGTACCTTCATTATATTTCCCAAAGATTTAGACATTTTCTGATTATTTAAACAAAGATAGCCATTATGCATCCAATATCTTACAAACTGTTGATTAGTATAAGCTTCGCTTTGGGCAATTTCATTTTCGTGATGAGGGAAAATCAGATCAGACCCTCCAGCATGTATGTCAAAAGTTTTTCCTAAATATTTCATCGACATAGCAGAGCATTCAACATGCCAGCCAGGCCTCCCGTCCCCCCAGGGACTCTCCCATGAAGGTTCCCCTTCCTTCGCTCTTTTCCACAAGGAAAAATCAATGGCATTTTTCTTTATTTTATTTACCTCTACTCGGGCACCAGATTTTACTTCTTCGATATTTTGGCCAGAAAGTTTTCCATAGCCTTTAAATTTGGATACATTAAAAAACACATCACCGTCTATTTCGTAAGCATATCCTTTTTCTTCTAGCCCTTTTACCAGTCCTATTATTTCCTTAATATGTTCTGTTGCTCGAGGATGGACATCTGCTCTTTCTATGTTAAGTGAATCAGCATCAATAAAATACTCTTGAATAAATTTTTCCGCTAATTCCGATACTGTAATCTTTAATTCCTTTGCTTTATTTATCATTTTATCATCTATATCAGTTAAATTTTGTATGTATTTTACCTTATAACCTTTAAATTTTAGAAATCTTCTAACTACTTCAAAGATTATAAAAGGTCGAGCATTGCCTATATGAATATAATTGTATACTGTAGGTCCACAAACATACATACCAACTTTACCTTTTTTAAGAGGAACAAACTCCTCTTTTTTTCTTGTTAAAGTATTGTATATCTTCAACGCCATTTTCTGTTCCTTTTCAAATCATAATTATTCTGGTTAGTTGGTTAGCTAGTTAATTGGTTAATTAGTTTAATACTAATTCATCAACTAAGTAACCAGGTAGCCGATTTACCGATTAATTCAGTTATTCTTATCGTACAAGTCGTTAGTGTTAAGAACAAGATTAAAAACCGGTTTTTCGTTATTCGCTTATTATTTTTCGTTTTTAGATTGAAAAAGTTGCAAGATTCAAGATGCAAGTTATTTTGATTAGCCAGTTACCCGGTCTTCCAGTCAATTTAGTTAACTAGTTATTTGTTTTGATTTTACTTCCTTAACTAACTAACCAAGTAACCAGCTAACTAGTTAACTAATTCTATATGCTATCCTTCATTTTCTCGGAGACAATCTAACTACATTTTTTAATTCGTTAGATTTTCTGTCCCTTGCCCTTTTTACCCTACCAAAGATCATCCTACCGGCAGGAGTTTGCAAAATACTAGTCACTAAAACATTCACCTTTTTCCCAATATATTTGTGTCCATCTTCCACTACTATCATGGTACCATCATCAAGATAAGCAATTCCCTGCTCTGGTTCTTTGCCTTCCTTTATTATTTGGGTATTCATTTCCTCGCCAGGCAAGATAACCGCTTTTAGAGCATTCGATAAATCATTGATATTCAAAACAGGAATGCCCTCAAGTTGTGCAACTTTATTCAAATTGTAATCATTAGTTATTACTTTGGCCTTAATCTCTTTAGCAAGTTTAACTATTTTGGCATCGACTTCTTTAGGTTCATTGTAATCCTTGCCAACAATTTTTATCTTATTTTTCCTGATTTTAGTCATTTTATTAAGTATATCTAAACCTCGGCGCCCTCGGTTCCTTTTTAAAGAATCCGAAGAGTCAGCAATATGCTGGAGTTCAGACAAAACAAAACGAGGAATTATAAGTTCACCTTCTAAAAATTCTGTCTGGCAAATGTCTAAAATACGCCCATCAATAATTACACTCGTATCCAAGATCTTTGGATGGACAAAGAGCTCACTATTTTCTTTTCTTCTTATTTTACTAATATTTCTAAAATTCTCAAAAAAACTGAATATTTCATCTTTTTTATTAATTCCCATATTTATTCCCAAAGCTCCCAATATTATACTTAATATAATAGGTAGATAAGAACCAATTATGGGAATAAACGAGAGTGAGTAGGCTAATAAATTTGCAATAATAAGACCAAGAATTAATCCAACTGTGGCAGCAGCAAAGCTTTGAGTAGGTATTCTTTGTAAATGGCAAATAAATCCTGAAAATAGACACTGGATTTTTGTATTAAACAAAAGGGAGAACAAAAAACCAATCGTCCCTCCTCCAATTATTGCTAAGATCTTGAATAAAATATCATAATAAATATATGAGTCAGGAATAAAATAAAAATTATTATATACCCAATAACCTATCACTGCGCCAACAATAACAAATAATATTTTTAAAATTCTTTTTGCTGGCATAGTTATTTCCTCCTTCTATGCGCTATTTTGTTTATAAAAAAGTATAAAAAATATCACCTCCCCCTTTTCAGATTTTACAAGATGTATTTTGTAATAATATATTAAATTGCCTCAATGATACTTACAGCTCTGGTAAACTTATTTTCCTGGATGGTAAATCTTTAAGTTCTTAAGCCGTTCCTTTAATTCTCCGAAAACCAAATAAATTATAGCATGCTCCGTTATTTCTGTCAAAATAATGTAAAAGAAAGTATATAGTATCGAGTATCGAGTTAAGAAAATAGAAATCAGGAGCCAAATTCGTATATCGTATATCGGAAATAGCGGGTAGCGTTTAGCGTATAGCGTAAAGTTAAGAAAAAACAAGAAGCCCGAAGTCAGAATTTAGAATAAATTAGTATTACATATTGTATGAGGATAAGCGGGTAGCGTGAAGAAGAGAAAAGAACAGATCAAATATTAACGGATAAGTAGACCGGAAGACCGGGTGACTGGTAGACCGGTAGACCAATCTAATCGGTCAATTGGTGAATTGGTGAATCGGTCAATTGAATAATCTTGCATCTTGAAACTATTAACCTATAACTGAAAGCCTTTTTCCTTCACTCAATACTTGTTGATACACGATACTGAATTACTATACGCTAAACGCTACCCGCTATACGCTATACTATACTAACAACTAAATAATATCCCTTGACAAAGAGCTTAACCTGTAAGTATAATTAAATAAGCTTAAAGTTAAGAATTTCAATAATTTATTAAAACTACCTCGGTATTTATTTAAGTAGTAAAATACTTTCACGGGGGTACTAATTATGAATAAAGAAAATGAAAATGTTACTTTTCAAAAAAGTGTGGACCAATTTTTAATCCAGCATCGAAGTATCCTTGACCTTATGACTAAATATCAAGAATCTAATGCCCGAGTAAACCGAGCGATTGCTAAAGCGGTTACCCAATGTGGTTGTATAAAAATTAAAGCAAAGAAACAAATCATTCCTTCTAAAACAAAATTAGGGGAAATCTATAAATTTATGGATACCCATATAGAAGGTTCATTATGTGATAATTGCAAAGAAATTATCGAAACAGAATTAGGTTCCAGTATTTTTTACGCCACTGCAATATGTAACGTTTTAAATTTAGATTTGGATGAAATAATTAAAAAAGAAGGAGAAAGAATTTCTACTTTAGGTATTTATAATTTAACATAATTAGTTAACTAATTAAGAGTAAGATTTATAGCTTCCTGAACAGTTTTTACTCCTATAATTTCTAAACCTTTTTTTGATAAAAAATTACTTAAATTCTTTAAATTACTTTTTGGAACAATACATCTTTTAAAGCCCATTTTAGATATTTCCTGTATCCGTTTTTCTACTTGACTCACCATCCTGACTTCTCCAGCCAACCCTACTTCCCCAAATATAACTGTAGCAGGATCAACCGGCACATCCTTAAAGCTTGAAGCCACAGCCATAATAATAGCCAGATCTAAGGCAGGTTCTAATACTTTTATTCCACCAGCGATATTTACATGAACATCTTGAGAGTGTAAAGAATATCCTACTCTTTTTTCGAGAACCGCTAAGATAAGTAAAACTCGATTATAGTCCACACCGGTAGTCATTCTTCGAGGGATACCAAGATTACTATAACTCACCAGGGCTTGCATCTCTACCAATAATGGCCTACTGCCTTCAAAGGTAGCTGCCACAACTGAACCAGAAACATGAGAAGGTTTTTCTGAAAGAAGTAATTCAGAAGGGTTTAATACCTCTACTAAGCCTTTTTTTTCCATTTTAAATATTCCCAATTCATTAGTAGAACCAAATCTATTCTTTGTGGAACGAAGTATCCGGTAAATATTGTATTGCTCACCCTCCAGATAAAGAACAGTGTCTACAATATGTTCAAGAACTTTAGGCCCTGCTAGTATCCCTCCTTTCGTTACATGTCCAATAATAAAGACAGAAATTTCTTTACTTTTAGCTAAACGCATCAATTGAGCAGTACATTCTCTCACTTGACTAATACTTCCTGGTGAGGAACCAATCTCGTAATCATTGATAGTTTGAATGGAATCCACAATAACCACTTTTGGTTTAATTTCATTGATATGTTTTTTTATAACTTCTATATCGGTTTCAGAAACTAAAAAAAGCTTTTCCGCAAAAACACCTAATCGGGTAGCTCTTAATTTAATTTGGTAAAGTGATTCTTCTGCAGAAATATATAAAATCACCCCACAATTACTGCTCAAGGAATTGGCTATTTGTAAAAGAAGGGTAGATTTTCCAATGCCAGGTTCTCCTCCAACTAAAATTAGGGAACCAGGGACAATTCCCCCACCTAATACTCTATCAAACTCCGAAATTTCTGTTTTATATCTCGATTTACCTTCTTCAATCTCAATTTCACTAATGGGCAAAGGCATAGAATACCCTTCAGGATGAAGAGAATATTTCTTCTCTTCTACAAGCACTTCTTCAATTAAGGTATTCCATCCATCACAATCGGGGCAGCGCCCTAACCATCGTGAAGATTCATAGCCACATTGCTGGCACCGAAAAATAACCTTTTTCTCTTTGCTCATTTTAGCTCCTTTACTTCAATCCAATTATTTCTTCTTTTTGGAAAATATTATTTTCTCGCCCTTTGTTTTGATTGATATACAATCCCCTTCTTTAAACTCACCAGCCAATAATTTTTCAGAAATAGGATTTTCTATCAACCTTTCAATGGTCCGCCTTAAAGGACGAGCTCCAAAACTAGGATCATAACCCTCTTTAGCTAATATTTTTTTAACTTCCACAGTTGTTTCCATTTCAATTTTTTGCTCTTTTAGTAATTTTTTTACTTCAGTATTTAGTATTAGACTAGCTATTTTTTTAATTTCCTCTATAGTAAGGGACTTAAAGACTATTACCTCATCAATTCGATTCAAAAATTCCGGGCGGAAGGTTTTATTCAACTCTCCCGTTACTCTACTTTTTATATCTTTATAGGAAATCTCTTCAGGTTCGTTAGTCCCTCGAAATCCTAAAGTAGTCCCTTTTTTAATCAAGGTAGCCCCAATATTAGAAGTCATAATAATAACTGTATTTTTAAAATCTACTACTCTTCCCTGAGAATCAGTCAATCTGCCATCTTCAAAGATCTGTAGTAAAATATTAAAGACGTCGGGATGTGCTTTTTCTATTTCATCTAACAATACTACTGAATAAGGTTTTCTTCTAACTTTTTCAGTTAACTGACCTCCTTCTTCATACCCCACATAACCAGGGGGGGCTCCAACCAATCTGGAAACAGCAAATTTTTCCATATATTCTGACATATCTAAACTAATCAAGGCGTTTTCGTCACCGAAAAGAAATTCCGCTAAAGTACGGGCTAATTCTGTTTTGCCTACCCCGGTAGGACCTAAAAATATAAAAGAACCAATAGGGCGTTTTGGGCTCTTCATTCCAGCCCGAGCCCTTCTTATGGCTTTAGAAATAGATATTATAGCTTCATCTTGTCCAATTATTCTTTTATGTAATTCCTCTTCCATTCTAAGTAATTTTTGTGTTTCCTCCTCTTTAAGAGAAAAAATTGGGATTCCAGTCCAGCTGGACACAATTTCTGCGATATCTTCTTTTGTAACTCCTACTTTATTAACCCTTTTTCTAGCCTCCCATTTTTCTTTCATATTTTTAAGCTCAGTTTCTAATTTTTTTTCTTTATCTCTTGATTGAGCCGCTTTTTCAAATTCTTGTAATTTTACTGCAGATTCCTTTTCTTTCCTTATTTTATTTAATCTAATTTCTACTTCTTTCATGTCAGGTGGGGAAATGGTGTTTTGTAATTTAATCCTGGAAGCCGCTTCATCTACTAGATCGATAGCTTTATCCGGTAAAAATCTGCCTGAAACATAACGAGCTGATAAATGAGCCGCTGCTTCTAAGGATTCATCGCTAATTTTTATCTTGTGATGAGCCTCATATTTATCTCTAAGCCCTTGCAATATTTTAATGGTTTCCTCTATTGAGGGTTCGGAAATAGAAATTGGTTGAAATCTACGCTCTAAAGCTGCATCTTTTTCAATATACTTACGATATTCATCAGTAGTAGTTGCCCCAATAACTTGAAGCTCTCCCCTTGCTAAAGCAGGCTTTAATATATTAGAAGCGTCTATTGCCCCTTCAGCTGCTCCGGCACCTACCAAAGTATGAATTTCATCAATAAATAATATAACATCATTTGATTCTTGAACCTCTTTAACAATCTTCTTTAATCTCTTCTCAAATTCACCTCGGTATTTAGTGCCAGCAACAATTAAAGCCAAATCAAGGCAGATAATTCTTTTTTCTTTTAATATCTCCGGAACATCATTATTGGTTATCTTTTGAGCCAAACCTTCCACAATAGCCGTCTTCCCAACCCCAGCTTCTCCTATTATACAGGGATTATTTTTCTTTCTCCTACTTAAAATTTGTATTACTCTTTGAATTTCCTTACTCCTGCCAATAACTGGATCCAATTTCTCTTCTCGAGCTAATTTGTTTAAATCTCTCCCAAATTCATCTAAAGCAGGTGTCTTCGTTGTTCTTTTCCCTGGAATAGATGGGGAACCCTGTACTCCGCTCTCCATTAGAACTTTCATAACCTCTGAATAAACATTATCCAGATTAATACCCAAGTCTGCTAAAATTCTAACCGCTACTCCACTTCCTTCTTTTATTAACCCTAATAATATGTGTTCGGTGCCAATATAGTTGCTTTTTAATTGACTTGCTTCTTGGGAAGCTAATTCTAAGATTTTTTTTGCTCGAGGAGTAAAAGCAATTTCACCTACTTGTTGATACTCGCCTTTCCCAACTAATCGTTCTACCTCTTGTACTACTTTATCTAAATTAGCTCCTAATTGTCTTAAAACCTGGGAAGCAACTCCTTCCTCTTCTTTTATTAAACCAATAAGGATATGTTCGGTCCCTATGTAGTCATGATTCAGGTTTATCGCTTCTTCTTGAGCTATCATTATAGCCCTCTTTGCTTTTTCGGTATATCTTTTAAACATTCTTTTCACATCCTTTCTCTTAGATAAGTAATTTTACTTTTTATTTAATGATTTTTCTGACTGGTTCAATAAATCGAACCTCTACGCTATTAGCTACAGTTACTCGTTCCACCATCTTCCTCTTCACTATATACTAACGACTAATCTCATCTCTAATCAATATCGCTCTTTGCAAATCCCGGTTAAAAGGGTCTAAGTTTTTGCCTGCTAACATTTGTAAAT
>Ga0222684_1000017_pt1 | contig 46455 bp, 47 predicted proteins | sample AntAcemetage1075_FD_181150 | JGI IMG/M metagenome (GOLD analysis project Ga0222684, IMG submission 181150) | Saline water microbial communities from Ace Lake, Antarctica - #1075 | ecosystem: Environmental > Aquatic > Non-marine Saline and Alkaline > Saline | place: Antarctica: Ace Lake...
CTCACCTACTACGGATAAAGTGTTGAGTTTATTCACCAATATACAGTGCCACCATATTACCGATAATGGAGTCCATGTCAAAACATTCAATCCAAAATTGAATGACGTCCAGACACTTATTTTGGATTTACTAGAGATTCCTCAAAGCGTTTATACTGAATATTCTTGACTCTGTGTCAGTAAGATAAAATACGATTGAAAGCAAAATGAGATGTGCGGAAAGTAAGTTACAATGAATGGGATATATCATTTTTTACGGGTCTTCCTGGATATGTAGTGAAAGAATATATCGAGATCATAAAAGATTATGATACGAGGAGAATCGATAAAGATGCATGCTAAAAGAATAGAGGGTCATATGAACCTATCTTGGGTTAAAGTGATTTTTCTAATTGCCTTTCATGTACAAGGCATGGCTGAGGACGCTTAGAATAAGCCCGCCGACATGGTGGGGTTTGGGGTTGAAGCATTACTGAAGGGTTACGTCCGTCAACCTTTTCGTTGAACCAGGCAAAGAGAACATATGGAATTGCATTCCGGTATTTATGAGCAGGTGATAAACGAGTATCTTCTCATAAAACTCTCTGCTCTTGCAGCTGGAAGTGTAATCACCAAAGATAGCGTCACTCACTACGATCCAGAAGCGATTCTAACACATTATCTCTCTAAAATTATTCGAAATATCCTTCAGGCATCTGAAGAAAAGCACCATTCTCTTGAGAAACAGATTCTGATCTGCAACAGTATCATCAATCATCTTGCTGAAACAACAGCGAATCCAGCTATCGAAAACTGCCGGATTACGAAAGAAGCTGAAATACTTCTTTCACTTATTGAAAATAAAAACGGGAGCGTTCTGGCTCTCGATTTGCAAACTTTACCCCGACATGAAACCTCAATTGCTAAGAGTAGTCTCTTTACTGGATCGCCACAGGAACCCGGACTCGGAGATGAGCTAAGACGTGAAATTCAATCTTCAAATCGTATTGATCTTCTCATATCCTTCATAAAATGGAGTGGAATACGACTCATCCTTGAGGATCTAAGGGAGTTTGTGAAACATGGAAATTTACGGGTAATTTCAACTTCTTATACCGGTGCTACTGACTTCAAGGCAATTGAAGTTCTTGCAGATCTTCCGAATACAACCGTTAAGATCTCTTATGACACGAAACGAACCCGGCTCCATGCGAAAACGTATCATTTCCTTAGAAACAACGGTTTTTCAACGGCATACATTGGATCATCCAATCTATCGAATCCTGCAATAACGAGCGGGTTGGAATGGAACGTGAAAATAACAGAACAGGATTCGCCAGATATTCTGAAAAAGATTGACGCCACCTTTGAAACATACTGGAATGATCCGGAATTTGTCACGATAACACCTGAGAATAAAGAGCAATTAAAAACGGTACTCTCAAAAGAACGGCGTACGGATGATACCATTTTGCCTGTCTTTGACATTCAGCCATATTATTTTCAAAAAGAGATCCTTGAACGATTAGAAGCCGAACGAAAATTACATAATAATTACAAAAATCTTATTGTAGCAGCAACTGGAACCGGTAAGACCGTAATATCCGCATTTGATTACAAATCTCTCGTCAGAAAAGCCGGGAAGTATCCACGACTGCTTTTTGTTGCTCACCGCGAAGAGATTTTAAAGCAAAGTCTTCAGGTTTTTCGTGGGGTTCTCAGAGATCAAAATTTTGGCAACATCATGGTCGGCGGGACAACAGCTGATAGGATAGATCAATTGTTTGTCTCTATACAGAGTTTTAACAGTAAATCACTGGCTGATAAGATACCTCCTGACTATTACGATATTATAATAATTGATGAGTTTCATCATGCCGCTGCCCCTTCCTATCAGACACTATTGTCAAAGTTCACACCTAAAATCCTTCTTGGGCTGACAGCAACGCCGGAACGAATGGATAATCTTGACATCCTGACGTATTTTAATGGCGTAATCTCTGCGGAGATACGGCTGCCGGAAGCTATTAATCGGAAATTACTTGCGCCATTCCATTATTTCGGCGTTACTGATGTGGTGGATCTTGACACCGTACCCTGGAAACGAGGAACCTATGATCCGGTAGTTATGTCGAAGTTATACACCGGAAATCAGGAACGGGTTCAGCAGATTATTCAGGCGTTGCAGAAATATTCCTCAGGCATTGACGAGATTATTGGTGTGGGATTTTGTGTTTCGGTTGAACATGCCGAATATATGGCTGCTTCCTTCATTCAGGCTAATATCCCTTCGGCCTGTCTACACAGTAAGAGTTCACGGGATGAACGTTTTACTATGCAACGGCGTCTGGTAAACCATGAAATCCATTTCGTTTTTGTGGTTGACCTTTATAATGAGGGCATTGATATCCCGGAACTCAACACTATCCTCTTTTTGAGACCAACAGAGAGCCTAACGATATTTTTACAACAATTAGGTCGTGGACTTCGTCTTTCTGAAGGGAAAGAATGTTTGACTGTTCTTGATTTTGTGGGACGACAACATGTAAATTATCACTTTGGAGAACGAATGTCAGCCCTGCTCTCAGCCAGTCAGAAAGCGCTTGTTCAGCAAGTAGAGGAGAATGCCTATTATCTTCCCAAAGGGTGCTACCTTCAACTGGAGAAAGTAGCTCAGGAAAGAATTCTTGAGAACATCAAAGCAAATATTACTACCAAAAAATCCATCATTCAGAAAATACGGGATTTCAAACGGGAAACCGGCAAAGAGTTGCGCCTGAAGAACTTTTTAACCTACCACTCACTTCGGCCGGCCGATCTCTATCAAAGAAACACCTTATGTGAACTGGCACGTCAGGCTGGAACATTCTCGTATAGCGAAGAAATGAATCGTGGATTTTCGAAAAATGCAGCACTCAGGCTGATGGATGTCGATGCTCCGAATTTCCTCCGGTTTTGTCAGTTGGTGTTAGGGAATCCAGATGCTATCTCCTATGAAAAACTCTCTGAATATGAGAAGAAAATGCTGACAATGCTTTGGTTTACATTGCATGATGAGACGTATTCAGGCTCTCTAAATACGATTCATGAGATATTTTCAGATACTATTGAAACCGGGCAGATCTATGATGAAGTTCTGGATTTGCTTGATTATAATTACAAAGCCCTTGAATTTGTTCCGGATGATATTAATCTTGGATTTGAAATTCCGCTGGAACTGCACTGTACCTATACCCGGAGTCAGATCTTTGCGGCCTTAGGTCATTATTCACTTACAAATAAGCAAACTCACGGAAGTCGTGAAGGTGTGCTTTATCTTTCTGAAAAGAATGTGGACGTTTTCTTTATCACTCTCAATAAGACTGAAGAGCACTATTCTCCGACTACGATGTATAAGGATTATGCGATAAGTGAGCGGCTTTTCCATTGGCAATCCCAGAGTACGACATCTGAATCATCACCAACCGGGAAGAGATACATTGAGCATGAGGCAAAAGGGCATAAAATTCTTCTTTTCGTCCGTGAGCAGAAGAAGATAGGATCGCGAACAGAACCATATATCTTCCTTGGTACTGCCCGGTATATTTCCCATGAGGGGAGTCGCCCGATGAGTATTGTCTGGGAACTGGATTATCCCATGCCACCTGGTCTGTTTGTGAAGGCGAATAAGATGATTGTTGGATAGAATAATTTTTTAGAATACCGAATCTGAGAATCGAACTGACTTGAGGATTGAGCTATTTAGCAAAAAAGCGTAATGGGTTTTCTCACCCCTTCCTTCATTCACTCTACCCCTACCTTTTAGCAACGCTTCTGTGTCAGATATGCCCGTATCGGAACCTGTTCGTTTCGTTCCGGACTCATATACGCAGTAAATCTCAGACTGTCAGTCAGCTCAAATCCGTGTTGTGTGAGCAATTGTACCACCTGTTCTTCACTCTGCCGGTACATTGTAACGCTTCTGTCAATACCTGTGTTTTCCGGACCGATAGTCAGTTCCGGTGTCTCCTGTGATGAGCGGTCAGCGATGGTAAAAGAAAACATCCCGTCCCGGCGCAGAACCCGCTCTGTTTCAGCAAATACAACATCTAAATCTGCAATAAAGGGGAATACTCCGGAACTGACTGCATGATCGACAGAACCATCCGGAATCGGGTACGGGGCACGGGTCAGGTCGTGGGAGAGCAGACTGATGGCACAGCCTTTTTTCCTGCAGACTGCTATCATTTCATCAGAATAGTCCATACCTATCACGCTCAGGCCGGCTTTGTAAAAGAGGCCTGCACACAGTCCGGTGCCGATGCCGAGATCCAGGACGGTCTGGCCGGGTCTGGTATATTCAAAGGTCAGCCCGAAGATCACCTGCGGGCCAAGCCAGCCTGTTTTCTTTGCCTCGTCGTCGTAGATTGTTGCCGATTCTGAGTTGATTTTTGTCATTTTTGGTCTCCGGGGTAGATTCCTGATATAAAATCTCAACAGAGGATAGACCCGGCGAGGACCTGACCTGACAGTATCTGAGACTTGTCGTGCAAGTGACAGGTGGGGGATACATGGACATAAAGTTCACCAGGTTCTTCTTCACCGCCACTCCTCACGTTTTTTGGCAGCGGTTCAATACGTGAAGGGTTGTTCTCAGACCTATGGCTGACTGACTGACTGACTGACTGACTGACTGACTGACTGCAAAACGAAAACCGCCTCACCGGGGGAGTGTGGGGAACTTACATAAAATTAAATAATCTTAATGAATATTAATTAAACCAGTGAAAATATGGGTGTCAAAAGTTTCAGCATCTCGGATAAAATCTATGAGAAATATTCCTCAGAGTGCAAACGACTCGGTCTCAACATGAGCAAACAGATTGAGAATTTCATGAAGTTCCAGCTTGAAGAGGAGTTTGTGGTAAGAGAAGAATACATTGAAAAGATGAATAAAATCAGAAAAGAAAAATTCAAACCAATTACGGATTTCGACAAGCACTTAGTTTAATCAGTGAATAAGAACTCCTGAGGTTAATTTTTGTACAGCATTTACCTCTCCGAAACACTTGAAGCAAAGCCTGAAAAGATTTAAAAAAATCCGGCATCCTTACAAAAAGCTAATACTTCTGTGGCAAATATCTGATTACCAATACGGGATCAAAATTCATGAAACTTGACATAATTCTTGAAAAGGAAGAGGAAGATAGGTACTCAGTCCACTGTCCGGCTCTGAAAGGTTGCCATTCTCAGGGCATGACACAGGAAGAAGCCCTCAAAAATATACAGGAAGCCATAGAACTCTACCTTGAGGTCGCTCACGACATTGCCTCCCGGCAGGTAACATCACAACCCGGTTCCATCCTCGTTGACCTTGCAGTGTGAGTACAAAACGCCTCATTCCGGTATCCGGAAAGGAGATGGTCCGTGTTTTTTCTAAAGTCGGGTTTCAGACTGAACGTAAACGCGGCAGTCATATCATCATGAGCCGTGGCGATGATCTTCTTGTTATCCCGGAACGTGGGTCCAATAGCAAAAGGGACAGAACGGGAACTTATCAAAGATGCAGGACTTACGGTAAAAGCGTTTAATGCACTTCTCAAAGGAAAAAAGTAAGAAAGAAAAAGTACCGGGATCTCTTCACCCCGGCACCGCCTTCTCATCTGTCCAATGCTCGTGCCCTTCGCCAGACATTCACCGACACTGGGATATGTATAAAAAGAAAAAAAAGTAAATATAACCAGCCAAAGGTGGCGAGGAATCAATATGTCAGCAGCAAGTAAAAAACAATTGGGGAAACTAAACAAAGTGAAGAAGGCCAAGGCAGAAGATCTCTCGAAGCAGGCGGCTGGTGGTAGCAAATCCGCCAAGAAGAAGCTCAAGAAGCTCGAGAAAAAGATCAAATAAGACGCCAGGAATTTCCAACGAACTATTTTTATTTTTTATTTTTTTAAGGGCTAACGAATAGAGCTCTGCCAGTCACTACCTGTTCGTATCCGGAGGGGAGCGGAAGGTTCAGATTTTAAATTTTAAATTTAAAAAATGCTTCCGGAAAGGTTTCCGGTCTGCGTGTGAAATATGATCCGCCGAACCCTGTCGGGGGAGGTCTTCAAATATTGAGCAGATAAGTGCTATATCCATGATAAAAAAAGTGAGAATGGAGAGATAATACTATTTGTGGTATAGTGATAGCAGAATTCTCTCTTACAAGCTACAGAATTTTCTGTGAACTTTTCTCTCCTGCCTCTGCTGATGTTTGGAGGGTTTTGCATCCTGTTCAGGCTCCTGAGTATTGGGGTCCACGGGAGGATTTAAGTCTCATCCAAAACTTCCCAGTGGCCCCTTGTTCCACCCACCCGTTTCAAAACTCCCAGCTCTTTTAATTTATTCATATGCTTTTTTACGGCAGAATCATTGATGCCCAGTTCCTTTGCAATATCTCTGTATCCAATTTTATTATTTTTTTGAATAATCGACAGGATCTCATTTTGTCGATCTGTCAAATGAATTGCACCATCTACCAGACTCCTGGTATCATCGATTGAGCCACTCGATTGGGATACCATTGAAGCCACCTGATTGAGCCACCATTGAGCCACCATTGAGCCACCATTGAGCCACCAGCCGGGTGTTCAGCTGGAGGTTTAGATACTGTAAGTGAACCAGTCATACCGGATGTCATGGTAATCTCAGTGCTGAGTAAAACATCTTTCTTAGCTGCAAACGATCCATCTTCCATCAATGCTTTATCAACCGGAAGAGTAATTCTCAGGAAATCATCAGTGAATTGAAAGCACTCTTTTGGATATACTTTCAGAATCCGTGGCAGACCGGAGCACCCCTGCCCCAACAAAAAAAAGAAAAAAATTCAGATAAGTTCTTTCAGATAGAACTTGAACGGTCCAAGGTTGCCACCGAAGTTACCGGCAGTAATCAGCTTAATGCCGTCAACCTTCGTTGCTGCTGCGATACCGAGTGCAGTTGCCTCTTTAATTGCATCCTCATCAAGACCGTCGATAACAACTTCATACACTGCTTTCACGCCTTCCGGCACTTTCGTGTCAGCGACCTGGTCGCGGATTGAAGGGCAGTACTTCTCGTTCGTTGTCGCTACCATGAACTTGTATTTGTTCGAGCCGACCTTCGAGCCGGATGCGACGACCGGGAATGACGTGATACAGCCAGGGACCGTGTCAATAGCCTCAATCGCTGCCTCTGATGCCATCAGTGCTGCCGGAATGCTCTCTCCCATAATGAAGAAGTTGCCGCCTGCAATGCCCTTAATAATACCAAAGTTTTCCTCGCCGATGTACTCGCCGTTCATGATAGGAATAGCCCAGCAGTCACGACCGCCGACCTCGACCTTGTGCTCATAGCCGTCGCCGAAGAAGTGCAGCTTCACATCAATGCGCTCTTCCGCTTCCGGCATACCGTCAAAGACCGCTGTGGTCGGTGAGGTCAGAATACACTCAGCAAGGCGCTCAACAACCTGTGCCTTCAGCTTCTTCTTGCCGCCGGCAAAGATAAGAATCGAGCAACCCGGACGGCCGTCAGGGGTCTCGCTTGGGTCAAGGACCAGCTCAATGCCTGCTTCACAGGGGCATCCGATAGCTGAGGTCGCAAATCCGGTTGCCTCAATGGCTGCCTTCACTGCCCAGTCGGTGTTGATTGCGGTGATAACCACACGGCATGCCCAGTTCGGGAATGCTTCTGCATACTCGTCTTCGATTGTAACTCCATTTAGTTCCATAACTCATCAATCCTGTTCAAACGTTCGTTGACTTATGTCATCGGCAAAATTAAAAGAATCTTTCTTTTCGCTCTCACATCGGAACCTGAAAATCCGGGGAAGCCCATCAGTGACCGGGTCAAACCACAACCGCTCTTCTAACCGATTATTTATCCACATTTTTACACTATTACTATAGTGTCGATCTCAGGGACCGACGTTTTCCTGAATCCTCCGCAGACAAGCGCTTAAAATCACTGGTAGTGCCAGTTATCTCTGCTAATGTTCCGCGCCCCATTGCGTGGAAAAAACATCAGTCACTGCCGGGAATCTCACCCTTCAGGAGCCAACCGCTCGACCGCTCACCGGTGTGCGCAACCTTTTGCCCCGATCTGCGCTCCCCCGAATCACACTAAAAGACAGGTTTATTTATACTGTGAGGGTGCACGGCTTTTCAGAACGCCAATCAGGGACAAATTCTCATGAGGATGAATAGATACCCGTCTATCATAACTCATACCCGGATTTGAGAAACAATTGGTTAGCTTAACTTAATTTCGTCGATTCTCTGCCTTCCCCTTTGATGTTCATATAAAATCAAAAATGGAAAGTAGATTCAAATAACTTTCAGGCAAAATAAAGGCCGTATAGTAAATAAAATCCCAAATAACGCCTTTTAGAAAAAGTTCACTTCAGAAGCTTTATTTATCTTTTGAACACAAATTTCCTTTTAATCGATTTCGATCGAGATATACTGGTGCGTGAAACCATGGCATTTGCATTGCATATTAACATGGAACGGTGTACCGGCTGTAATGCTTGTGTGGTCGCATGCCCCGTTAATGCACTGGAACTCTACACAGTAGACCCAGTGACTAACGAGAAGATCTACAAAGTCATGAACGGCGTTGCTATTGTTCTTGACGTAGATTCAGAACTATGCGCCGGATGCGGCGTATGTGTTGAGGCATGTCCATTCAATGTGATACGGCTGGCAGGACCGTGGGATACTAATTCCAAATCCCTGGCACAAGGTATGGAGTGAGGTATAAATGGATACATTCTTCCCAAAATTCTCCAAGAGACGTGAGGGCGTCAACGTAGTTATGGAGCAGAAGCTTCTGACTACGGTGAGTAATCTCATCTACAACGCAGAGATTTGTACCGGATGTGGCATCTGTCAGGAAGCCTGTCCGGAAGAAGCAATCTCTATGGGTCTCGTTGGTGCTGTTATTAGAGGAGCTGTTGACTACGCAGAACCGATCAATATTAACGAAGAGAAGTGTTCATATTGTGGTGTCTGTGTCGTAATGTGCCCCTTTAATGCACTGACCCTTTCCGTTGACGGAGAGGAACGCCTTCCGCTTATGGAGAAAGAAGGCTTCCCTGAGTACGATATGGTAACCAATATCGACCAGGAGAAGTGTGTACGGTGTACGATCTGTGAGGAAGTCTGTCCTCGTGATGCTATCAGCCGAGAGGTTGTCGCATTCGAAGGTACAGATGCAGACGGTCAGCCAAAGCAGGCTGCATTGAAGACAAAGACCACCTTTACTGTGGACGATGAGAAGTGTACCTTATGTGGTATTTGCGGTAACATCTGTCCGGCAATTGAGGTCAACCACAAGCCGTTCAGCGCCGAATCCGGTGCTGTTGAGGGCGAAGTCGTTTGGACGGAGTCACGCTGTGACGCCTGTGGTGTCTGTGTCGAAGCCTGCCCCGAGGACGCCATCGTCGTCGAGCGTACAGTAGAATCCGCAGTGATTGACGGCAAAGTCGAAATCATTGAGGAAAACTGCTGTACCTGTCGCTGGTGTGCTATTAACTGTCCGACCGAGGCAATCACAGTCGAGAAAATATTCGAGGGTGACATCGAATTTAATGCAGATAAATGCCCATCTGGGTGTTCAACCTGTATTGAAGTTTGTCCCGCAAACGCGATCTACCTCCCCAGTCCGGTCCCAGCCGACCAGATGAAGGGCGAGATCGAGGCAAAGATAGCTGTTAATAAAGATCTCTGTATTCTCTGTGGTGCATGTGTATGGGCATGCCCTGGTGAGGACATCATCACGATCAAACGCAGCAATATCCGCGTCAAGGGAAAAGAGACAGATCTCTTCCTGAAGATCAAGGAGAAACTCTGCACCCCGAGAACCTCGAGGGTCAAAGAGAGCACTCCTGGACAATCAGAAATCAAAGTAATTGAAGAGGCGTGAGGGAGCGATATGGCATTTGAGAAAAATTATAACGATCCCGAGCTTGAAGCAAAACTCAAGGACACCTGCTACTATACGTCGGACGCAAATCCGGACTTTTTAAAAGAAGTCGAGAGAATCAGCCGGACACCGGCACACTTGTGTTTCCAGTGCGGAACATGTACCGGTGGCTGTCCGTCAGCACCACGAAGTTCGTTTCGGATTCGTCTGTTTATGCGCAAGGCGACTCTCGGTCTTGAAGCAGAAGCAGTACTTGACCCTGACCTGTGGCTGTGCACTACCTGTTACTCATGCACCGACCGCTGTCCACGCGATCTCGCACCGACAGACGTCATCATGGCGATGAGAAATATTTGTTTCATCAAATACGACACGGCACCAAGAAATTTCATGAAGTCCGTTCAGGCGATGTATGCCTATGGCCATGTTGTACCAAACAACGCAACCAACATGGCAGCTCGTGTGAAACTGGGTCTTCCGGAACAGCCGCCGACCGTCCATGCATATCCTGAATTCTTAGCAGGCATCCAGTCGATTCTTGACCACTATGGCATGAAAGAAAAAGCAGACCGACTCCTTTCGGAGGTAGAGTAAGAATGCACGAATATGCATTTTTCCTTGGCTGTATTGCACCAAACCGGTATCCGGGCTGTGAAGCATCAGCAATAAAAACAAGTGCAAAACTTGACATCGATCTTCTCCCACTCAAGGGAGCAAGCTGCTGCCCGGCACCTGGTGCATTCGGCGCAATTGATCTGCGTGTCTGGTACGCTATGGCCGCACGTAATATCTGTCTCGCAGAAGATATGGGCAAAGATATCGCCCTTATCTGCAACGGTTGTTACAAATCAATCTACGAAGTCAATGAAAAACTGAAGCACAATGACGATCTCCGTGACGGGGCAAACGAAGTCCTCGCCGAGATTGACATGGAGTTTAAGGGTTCCATTGACGTTTGGCATTTAATTGAGCTGTACTACGATCCAAAGATCTGTGGTGTGGAAAAGGTCAGAAACAGTGTGACCCACCCGCTCACCGGTACCCGGATTGCTCCTCACTATGGATGTCACCTGCTCAAGCCGGCAAAAGAACGCCACTTCGGTGATTCTGAGAACCCTATGTGGTTCGAGGAACTCATTGAAGCACTTGGTGCTGAACCTATTCAGTACAGAAACAAGATGCAGTGTTGTGGTGCTGGTGGCGGTGTCCGTGGCTACGATCTGACACAGGCGCTGGATATCACGAACGAAAAGCTGATTAACATCGAGGAAGTCGGCGCAGATGCTCTCACCGAATTCTGTCCCTTCTGTCAGCTTCAGTATGACCGTGGTCAGCTTGAGATTGCGGAGAAGTTCGGTAAAACCTACAACCTGCCTGTTCTGCACTACAACGAACTGTTAGGTCTCGCACAGGGTATGAGCCCTGATGAACTGGCTCTGGATCTGCATGGTGTCGACTGCAAACCATTCCTGGAGAAAATTCTTTAAATGAGGTGCAAAGATGGCTGAAGATAATAAAGAACCAAGAATTGGAGTGTTCGTCTGCCACTGTGGTACCAACATTGCCGGTTCAATAGATGTTACAGCAGTGAAGGACTATGCCCAGACCCTTCCGGGTGTTACTATAGCTGATGAATATCAGTATATGTGTTCAACACCGGGCCAGTCAAAGATCAAAGCTGCCATTGCAGATTATGATCTCACTGGTGTCGTCGTCGCTGCCTGTTCACCACGTCTACACGAACCGACATTCCGCGTAGCCACCCAAGAAGGTGGACTGAACCCATTCAGATTTGAGATGGCAAACATCCGTGAGCAAAACGCATGGGTGCACATGCACGACCGGAAAGCAGCAACTGACAAGGCAAAAGACCAGGTCAGAATCGCTGTCGCAAAAGCACGCCTCCTTGAGGATCTCATTCCAAAGAGTGTGCCGGTAGAGAAAGCAGCACTGGTCGTCGGCGCTGGCATCGGTGGTATCCAGGCATCACTCGACCTCGGCAGTGCCGGTATTCCGGTTACTCTCGTTGAGAGATGGCCAACCGTTGGCGGACGTATGTCCCAGCTCGACAAAACCTTCCCGACCCTCGACTGTTCACAGTGTATTCTTACACCAAAGATGGTGGATGTCGGTCGTCACCCGATGATCGATCTCAAGACCTACACCGAAGTCGAGAGCGTAGAAGGATACATCGGTAACTTCGACGTTACCCTGCGCAGGAGAGCCCGTGGTGTTCTCACACCAGAAGAGGCAGAAGCACGCGGTATCGTCGGTGGTGGCTGTAATGGTTGTGGAGACTGTGAAGAAGTCTGTCCGGTAATAAAGTCAAACGAATTCGAGATGGGCATGGCACCGCGAAAGGCAATCTACATCTTCCACGCTCAGGTTATGCCGCTCCTCTACACTATTGATTTCGATTCCTGTGTGAAATGTGGTCTCTGTATTGAGGCATGTGGTCCTGATAAGCGCGCAATCGATCTTGATATGGTCGACACATTCGAAACCGTAAAGGTTGGCACCATCATCCTTGCAACCGGCTACGATCTGATCCCCATTGAGGGGAAGAGAGAGTGGGGATACAAGCAGTTTGATAACGTCATCACCGGTCTCGAATTTGAGCGTCTCATCTGTGCATCCGGTCCTACTGTTGGTCACCTGATTCGCCCGTCTGACGGTGCAACCCCGATGAAGGTCGCATTCGTGCTCTGTGCAGGATCAAGGGACAACTCCGGCGGTGTCGCAAAGCCCTACTGTTCCCGGTTCTGCTGCATGTATTCACTCAAGCATGCTCACCAGATCATGGAAAAGATTCCAGGTGCTGTGCCATACCTGTTCTACATGGATATCCGTGCATTCGGAAAGGGATACGAGGAGTTCTACTATCGTGTTCAGGACGAAGGCGCCAAGTTCATCCGTGGCCGTGTGTCTAACATCCAGGAGGATGTCCAGACCAAGAACCTGCATGTCTTTGCAGAAGATACTCTGCTCGGCCGTCCGGTCGATCTCGAGTGTGACATGGTTGTGCTTGCAGCTGCAATCCAGCCAAAAGCTGATGCAGACTCACTGCGCCAGATGTTTGGTATCTCCAAATCTCAGGACGGCTGGTACCTTGAGGCTCACCCGAAACTGAATCCGTGTGGTACGACCACCGCAGGTATTTTCCTCGCTGGTGTCTGCCAGGGACCAAAGGATGTTCCTGACACCGTCGCTCAGGCTGAGGGAGCAGCATCTGCTGCCAGTATTCCTATCCACATGGGCCAGGTCGACCTTGAACCATACTTCGCTGTATGTATCGAGGAGAAATGTGCCGGCTGTGGTATGTGTACCAACCTGTGCCCATTTGGAGCACTTGATCTTGTGGACCGTGAAGACGGAACCGGTAACGGGAAAGTCATGAGAGTCACTGAAGCAAAATGCAAGGGTTGCGGTACCTGTGGTGGATTCTGCCCAGGCGGAGCAATCAAGATGCAGCACTTCACATCCGAACAGATCGTTGGACAAATCGACGCTTTCCTTTTGGAAGGTGAACAATAATGGCAGATGGTGAATTCAAACCAAAGATTATGGCAATTATCTGTAACTGGTGTTCCTACGCTGGTGCTGACCTTGCCGGTGGTGGCCGTGTTCAGTATCCGCCCGACGTCCGTGCTATCCGTGTGATGTGTACCGGCCGTGTGGACCCGCTCTTCATCATGAAGGCGTTCCAGGACGGCGCTGACGGTGTACTGATTTCCGGATGTCACTTTGGTGACTGCCACTATCTTGAAGGCAACTTCAAGTGTGCAAAGCGGATGTTCCTTGTTAAGACTCTGCTGAAAAGCATCGGGCTCGATGACAGGCGTCTTCGCATGACCTTCGTCTCTGCATCTGAGGGTGCAAAATGGGGACAGGTTATGGAAGATGTTGTGAACACCATCAAAGAGCTTGGCCCAAGTCCACTCAAAGAGTTTGAGAAATAACCGGGGATTAGGTTATGCCAGCAATTGAACTGAATCTGATTTCCGGTCGAACAATCCAGCAGGGTGTCTCCATGGAGCACGGCAAAGAGAAGCACGCATATACTCTTGCCTGTGGGATCGTAGAACTCGATCCTGAAGACTTCAAGGCACTGGGGATCTATGTCAACACCAATGTTCGTCTGAAAAACGAATTTGGTGAAATCGTAGTAAAGGCCGTCGAAGCTGAGCAGGGCCCGAATCCGGGTCTCTGCTGGGTTCCGATGGGGCCATGGGCTAACATGGTCACCAACCCCAGAACCTATTCCATGGGTCTGCCGACTTTCAAGGGCGTTCCGGTAACGATTGAACCTGCCCCTGAAGAGAAAGTGCTGGATTCGATTGAACTTATTGAGGCGGTATGCCTCTAGGAGTGATGACGAAATGAGCAATATCGTAACCGATGTCGTCTGTCCGTTCTGCGGTACACTGTGTGACGACCTTGAGGTCGAGCTCAGTGAAGACGGCACAAAAATCCTCAATGTGTACAATGCCTGCGCCATCGGTGCGGCAAAGTTCCTGCACTCCCAGGCCAGTGACCGGCTCACCCGTCCGCGTATGCGGCAGGAAGACGGAAGCTGGAAGGAAGTCAGCTACGAGGATGCCATCGAATACACTGCAAACCTCCTTGAAAACGCCAGAAAACCCCTGATGTATGGCTGGAGTTCTACCTCCTGTGATGCTCAGGGTGTTGGCAGTGAACTTGGAGAGCTGACCGGTGGAATGATGGACAACACCGCAACAGTCTGTCACGGCAGTACCTTAATTGCCGTGCAGGATGTCGGTGTCCCGGGCTGTACCCTTGGTGAGGTCCGCAACCGTGCGGATCGCATCGTTTTCTGGGGATGCAACCCGGCACACGCCCACCCGCGTCATATGTCGCGCTACTCGATCTATCCCCGTGGTTTCTTCACCGGGAAAGGTTCCAAGAGCCGCAAGATGTATGTTGTCGATCCCCGAAAGACCGACTCTGCTAATATGGCAGATGTGCATCTTCAGATCGAACAGGGTCGTGACTACGAACTTCTTGATGCCCTTCGGGTTGCACTCAAAGGCGAGTGGTTACCGGATGCTGTCGCAGGTATACCAAAGAAGCAGATCTACGAACTCGCAGAAAGCCTGAAAGAAGGGCGCTTCTCCGTTATCTTCTTCGGTATGGGTTTGACACACACTCTGGGTAAGAACCACAACATCGACGCAGCAATCTCACTGACACGCGATCTTAACGACTACACCAAAGCATCTATTATGCCTATGCGTGGTCACTACAACGTGACCGGCTCCGGACAGGTCTGGGGATGGCAGTTTGGGTATCCGTTCTGTGTTGACCTCTCCAGAGGTTTTGCACGGTACAACCCCGGCGAGACATCTTCCAATGATCTTCTGTCCCGTGGTGAAGTCGATGCGGTCTTCGTACTTGGCAGTGACCCCGGTGCCCATTTCCCAATGAGCTCGAACAAGGTCATCGCCAAACTCCCGTCGGTCGCTATCGATCCGCACATCACCCCGACAACCGCCATCTGCAAACTGCATGTGCCGGTTGCCTTTGTGGGTGTTGAGGTCGGTGGGTGTGCCTATCGTATGGATAATGTGCCTATTGAGACCCGCAAGGTCGTCGATCCCCCTGAGGGTATGATGACTGACGAGGAGTTCCTTGCGGCTGTTGTTGTCCGTGTAAAGGAACTTCAGGAGGCCTGAGGAATGGCAGAATATCTGATTAAAAACGGTTTTGTCTTTGACCCGATTACCGGGATCAACGGAGATAAAGCCGATATCGCAATCAAAGGCGGCAAGATCGTCTCAAGCTCTGAGCTTACCAAAGCAACAGAGATAGACGCATCCGGCATGACTGTCATGGCCGGCGGTGTGGACGTTCACGCCCACGTCGCAGGCCCGAAGGTCAACGTCGGCCGTAATTTCAGGCCTGAAGATAAACTCTTCGGTGCTACGCCAAAAAGCAAATTTGAACGTATGGGTGCCGGATTTTCCGTGCCTACGACATTCAGAACTGCCTACATCTATGCAAAGATGGGATATGGCTTTGGTATTGAAGCGGCTATGCCGCCTCTCTATGCCCGCCATACGCACGAAGAGATGCGTGACACCCCGATCATTGATCAGGGTGCCCTGCCGGTGTTCGGCAACAACTGGTTTGTTCTTGAGTACCTCAAGAACCACGAGATAGAGAACACCGCTGCCTACATCGCCTGGCTGCTTCGGATGACCAAAGGGTTTGGTATCAAAAACGTCAACCCCGGCGGTACTGAAGCCTGGGCATGGGGTATGAACTGTGTGGAGATCACAGACAAAGTTCCGTACTTCGATATCTCCCCGGCACAGATTGTGAAGGGTCTTATTGAGGCGAACGAGTATCTGCGTCTCCCGCACTGTATGCACATACACGGTAACAAGCTTGGTGAGCCGGGCAACTACGAGACGACCATCGACACGCTCAAACTCGCTGAAGGTATCAAAGCCAACAACGATTTCGGACGTGAACAGGTTCTGCACAACACGCACTTACAGTTCCACTCCTACGGTGGAGAGAACTACTCGTCCAAAGGCTTCAGGTCAGCGTCAAAAGAGGTCATGAAATACGTCAACAGCGTTGACAACATTACCTTCGATACCGGTATCGTCACTCTTGACGAGACCACGACGATGACAGCCGACGGACCGTTCGAACACCACCTCTCCCACATGAATAACCTCAAGTGGGCGAACACGGATGTGGAACTGGAGACAGCAGCCGGTGTCGTACCGTTCATCTATGGAAAGAACACGTTCATCGCTGTCGCCCAGTGGGCTGTCGGTATTGAACTGGCTCTGCTCTGTAATGACGCAATGCGCTGCCACATCACGACCGACGCACCAAATGCCGGACCTCTGTTCCGGTATCCGCGTGTATGGTCGTGGCTGCTCTCTGCAAAGGCACGTGACGACCTTCTGGCCGATGCAAAATACGGTGAGAAGGTACGCAATGCCTGCTACATCGGTGAACTCGACCGCGAGTACACACTGATGGACCTTGCAAAGAGTACCCGTGCCGGACCTGCGAAGGCTCTTGGTCTTTCGCACATGTTCGGTGGTCTTGCAAACGGTCTTGAGGGCGATGTTGTCGTCTATCCGTTTAACCCGGAGACCCAGTCACTTTCCAATGACTATATGGACGTCGAGAAAGCCTTCTCGAACTGTAAATATATGGTCAAGGGCGGAGAACTGATCGTCAAAGACGGCGAGATCATCAGCAACGGTAATAAGCGCACCTTCTGGGTGAATGCGAAGACTAACGAAAATAAGGATGTCGCGCATGATATCACTGAGAAGTTCAAGCGGTATTACACCGTGACAGAGAACAACTACGAAGTAAATGAGAAGCACTTTGTGGCGAACCCGTATGTCATCGAGGTCGATGCAACACAGTGAGGTGAAAAGAAATGGCAACAATTACACTTACTGTAAGCAAAGAACCGAAACTTTACCTTGAAGCCGACAACATCACACCAGATGTATTTGCCGGAAAATCACTGGATGAGCTTCGTGCTCTCCATGTGTTCATGGGTAAGGATCAGTTCACGCTTGGTGACTACTTCACGATTGAGGGAGCTACCGGCGATGTGGCAGCAGACACCAAAATTGTCGTGAACGGTGACACCACCAAAGTAAAATACTTCGGTATGAAGATGTCGGCCGGAGAGGTCGTTGTCAACAGCAATGTTGACATGTATGCCGGTGCCTGGATGACCGGAGGAAAAATCACCGTCAATGGCGATGCTGATTCCTTTACGGGTCTTGCGATGAAGGGCGGAGAGCTTAACATCAACGGAAACGTCCGGGACTACCTTGGCGCTGCATACCGTGGCGACTGGCGTGGTATGATGGGCGGCACCATCCGTGTGTCCGGCAACGCAGGTTCCGATATCGGACAGTTCATGCGTGGCGGCACCATTATCGTCGAGGGCAATACTGATGTTCACGTCGGCACCCACGGCGAAGGTGGCACCATTATCATCAAAGGCGATGCGAAGAGTCGTGTCGGCGGACAGATGGTAAAAGGAGAGATCTATGTCTTCGGAGATATCGAAGTCATGATGCCAGGGTTCCAGTACCGGAATGACGTAGATCTTGAAATCGACGGCGTAAGCGGTAAATTCGCTCTCTATGAAGGAGACATGGGCGAGCGACACCCCACCCGCAAGGGTGTTACCACCTACGGCCAGCTCTATATGAAATACTAATCTTTTTTTTCTTTTGTTATTCGGATCCGGTACCAGTTTTTTTTATTCAGGAGCGCGGAGATTTTTCCTATATTTGGCCCAAAGTGCTGATGTTCCGTAATACGATTGATCATAGTCTTTCATACTAAATCTCAAAGTCTCCAATTTGTCGGAAAAAAGCTGTTTAATCGAACAAAGCATTTTTATTTTTTTTCAAATATAATATTTATGATTAGAAATCTTTATTTCCGGATATTCAGATGTATCTAGTGTCCCATGCGGGGACGTGCATTAGTGACTACCATCGTTTCAGAGGGGGAGGTTTCTCCCGCTCTAGTATTCAGCGAAATGAAAGCATTGCACAAAAAGGAAAACAGGAGGAAAATTATGGCAAAATATACCGACACCATCGATCTCTATTCAGATGACGGTAAGCTGCTGAAATCCGGTGTAACACTCGAGCGGATCAGTCCACTCGTGAACCCGGCAATCAAGAGAATCATTGACCTTACCAAGAGGACCATTGCAGTGAACCTTGGTGGCATGCAGAAAGGCCTGGCAACCGGAAAGGTTGGCAAGGGTCAGATTCTGGGACGCGAACTCGACCTTGACCTTGTTGGAAACAAGGACGCAATCATCGGCAAGATCAAAGATATGGTCGATGTTGAGGGTGGCGACACCGTAGTCCGTGAGTTCAACGGCGGCAACCTGCTGCTCGTTGAGGCACCAAAAGCGCGTCTCGAAGCAGCATCTACCTACGATGCAGCAATTACCTCAGTTGCATCTGCAACCACCTACGCAATCATCGACCAGTTTAACGTTAACGCATTCGATGGTTCCATGGTCAAAGCAGCAGCATGGGGTGGATATCCACACACGCAGGATATGGCCGGCGCAGGCGTCAGCTCTGTTCTTGCTATCCCACAGATGAATGAGGGTATTGGATACGCACTTCGTAACATCCCGGCAAACCACCTCGTCATGATGACCCAGCGCAATGCAATGCAGGGCGCAGCACTGTCATCAACCTTCGAGCAGGCTGGAGAATTCGAGATGGGTGCAGCAATCGGACCATTCGAGCGTGCACAGCTTCTCGCCTACGCATACCAGGGCTTAAACGCAAACAACCTGGTCTATGACCTGGTCAAGGAAAACGGCGCAACCGGTACTATCGGAAGCGTTGTGCAGTCCCTTGTCGAGCGTGCTATCGAGGACAAAGTCATCGTTGCAGGCAAGAAGGGCGGCTACTTCCAGTTCTACGACACCAAGGACCCAATGATGTGGAATGCATACACCTCAGCAGGAACACTCGCAGCAACCATGGTTAACTGTGGTGCCGGGCGTTTCGCACAGGCTGTATCCTCATCACTGCTGTACTTCAACGACTTAATTGAGCACGAGACCGGTCTGCCCGGCTGTGACTACGGTCGTGTCATGGGAACAGCGGTTGGATTCTCGTTCTTCAGCCACTCCATCTATGGTGGCGGTGGTCCTGGTATCTTCAACGGAAACCACGTCGTAACCCGGCACGCAGCCGGTATGGCAATGCCTTGTGTCGTTGCAGCATGTGCTGTTGATGCAGGTACCCAGATGTTCACGCCTGAGAGCACATCCAAGATCTACGGTGAAACCTACGGTAAGGAAGAAGTGTTCTCCAAGCCGATGCAAGCGATTGCAAACGGCGCCTGAATAAAGGTCGATAGTGAATGACTAAAAGCCAATATCCTCAGTGTAGGATTGTGCCCCTGCGTATGCTCAGTCCTGAGACAGCAGAAAAACTGCTGAATCAGATTGTAAAGGTCGAGGGAGTTCGGAGATTGCTCATTAACGGGCCAAATCTTCCGAAAACCGTTCCCTACGGACCAGCACGGGGCAAACCCAATCCCAATACGAACCGCAGAGTGATCACCGTCAATAATACTGACGTCGAACTGCAGGTTCAGGCAGGCACGATCACACTTGAGGTAGAGGATACCAGCGTTATTGATACGATACGTGGGCTTTGCGACGCGTTCTTTGCTGAACTTTCTTTTCCCTGCTCCGTGCAGGAAGGGAAGTTTATGAAGACCGAAGCAACACTTTCAGATTACGCGAAATATGGACCGAACGTCGATAAATCGTTAATTGGTATGACCGATCCGCGTAAGAAAGAAGGGCCTGTCATCATCCAGGGACTGAACTAATAATGCCGATAGGACGTGTGACTCAGGTCGTCGATTGCCGCCCGAGCATGGGGATGGGCAAAGGAGGAGGTCTTGCCCAGCGTGGGAGCATCTCTGAATGCCGGTCCCCTGATGTTATCGTGGTTGGCATGTCACCAGGTCGCCGTCATGTCACAAAACCAGTCTGTGACATCACATCCGGTTTACGCCGGGAGGGCATCGAATTTTCGGTGAGTACGCTGGTGCTCAACTCCGGAAGCGGTGTCCCTCCCGATGCCCCGCATATCGCAGGGTCAGTACTTGGTGCCCACTTTGGGTTGAACGGCAGAGAAATTGCTCAGATGGAACAGCACAAAGTTGCGATTCTTCATCACGGCAACGTGCGATCGCATGTCGTGGAGAAGGTCCGCTTTATCCTCGAATATGCTGACGTGAAAGCAATCGTCGTCTCCCAGGCACCTATTGACTACGAAGATCTTGCCCGGGCCGGAGTTCAGACGGCATATGTCATGCCTGACTCCCGGAATGTGCGCACAAAAGGACAAGTTATGGCAATCGTGAGTGGTGTCACCCGAGGGCAGACCCCGCCACGTGAGAAACTGGCAGAAGTCATTCAGGCCACAATGAATGTATTGAAAACTACCTAAATTAAGGTAAAATTATGGCATATACACCACAGTATGGACCGGGCACTTCCAATGTCGCCGCAAACCGGCGCAAACAGATGAACCCGGCTATCGAACTTGAGAAAGTTCGTGAAATTTCCGATGAGGATATTGTTCTGATTCTGGGACACCGTGCTCCTGGGTCAGCATACCCAACTGCACACCCGCCCCTTGCAGAACAGCAGGAACCTGATTGCCCAATCCGCAAACTCGTTACCCCAACAGATGGAGCAAAGGCAGGAGACCGCGTCCGTTACGTCCAGTTCGCTGACTCGATGTACAACAGTCCAGCCCAGCCGTTCCAGAGATCCTACACTGAGTGCTACCGCTTCCGTGGTATTGACCCAGGTACGCTCTCCGGACGTCAGATCGTAGAATGCCGTGAGCGTGACCTTGAGGCGTACTCAAAGTGGCTCATAGAGACCGAGATGTTTGACCCAGCCCTGACAAGCTGCCGTGGTGCAACTGTGCATGGTCACTCACTCCGTCTTGCAGAAGATGGCATGATGTTCGACATGCTTCAGAGGTGTATCCTCGAAGATGACGGCATCGTCTACTACCACAAAGACCAGATCGGTGAGCCACTCGACAAGAAGGTCGCAGTCGGCAAGCCAATGGGCGACGAATGGTGCAAAGAGAAGACTACGATCTTCCACTCACTTCTGGGAACCGCGTACCGGAGTGACGCAGAGTATATTGAATATGTTCAGCGCATCCACTCGCTCAGAACAAAATACGGCTTCATGCCAGTAGAGGAGTGATATTACTATGGCAAAAATTGAGAGAGCACAGAAACTTTTCCTCGACTCACTGAAGACGAAATTCAAGGGCGAAGACCCTGAATCAGTAAAGACCACCTTCTACAAGTTCGGTGGCCTTGAGCAGTCCCCGCGTAAACGCGAATTCATGAAGGCAGCCGCTGATGTCGAGAAGACACGTGGTATCTCCATGTATGATCCAATGCGCTGCCACCTTGGTGGTCTGCCAATGGGTCAGAGACAGCTTATGACCTATCAGGTCTCCCAGTCCGGCGTCTTCGTCGAGGGTGATGACCTGCACTTTGTCAACAACGCTGCTATGCAGCAGTTCTGGGATGACATCCGCAGAACAGTTATTGTCGGCATGGACCTTGCTCACCAGACACTCCAGAAGCGTCTCGGCAAGGAAGTTACCCCTGAGACCATCAACGAGTACCTCCACATTCTCAACCACGCAATGCCTGGCGCAGCAGTCGTTCAGGAACACATGGTAGAGACTCACCCCGGTATCGTCGATGACTGCTACGTCAAAGTCTTCACCGGTGACGACTCCATTGCAGATGACATTGAGCCACAGTTCCTGCTTGACATCAACAAGCTCTTCCCTGGAGACCAGGCAGAAGTGCTGAAGGCAGCAGTCGGCAGCTCAATGTATCAGGCAATCCACATTCCAACTATTGTATCACGTACCTGTGATGGTGGAACGACTTCACGCTGGTCTGCAATGCAGATTGGTATGTCCTTCATTGCCGCATACCGCATGTGCGCAGGCGAAGCAGCAGTCGCTGACCTTTCCTACGCAGCAAAGCACGCTGGTGTCTCACAGATGGCAACCATCCTGCCTGCACGCCGTGCCCGTGGTCCTAACGAGCCTGGTGGAATTAAGTTCGGTGTTTTCTCTGATATCATTCAGGCAAACCGCAAGTACCCGAACGACCCAGCCCGTGCATCCCTTGAGGTTGTCGGTGCAGGTACCATGCTCTTCGACCAGATCTGGCTCGGATCCTACATGTCCGGTGGTGTCGGCTTTACCCAGTATGCAACCGCAGCATACACCGACAACATCCTCGACGAGTACACATACTACGGTATGGACTACGTAAAGGACAAGTACGGCTACGACTTCACCAACCCAGGTGTTGGCAACATCGCTCCAACTCAGGAGATTGTCAACGACATTGCAACAGAAGTAAACCTGAATGCAATGGAGCAGTACGAGCAGTTCCCAACACTCATGGAAGACCACTTCGGTGGTTCACAGCGTGCTGGTGTTATTGCAGCAGCCTGTGGTCTGTCAACCTCCATTCCAACCGGAAACTCCAACGCCGGTCTGAACGGATGGTACCTCTCTATGCTTACGCACAAAGAGGGATGGTCACGCCTTGGTTTCTTCGGCTACGATCTTCAGGACCAGTGTGGTTCAGCAAACTCACTCTCTGTCAGACCTGATGAGGGTCTCATTGGAGAACTGCGTGGACCTAACTATCCGAACTACGCCATGAATGTCGGTCACCAGGGAGAATACGCAGCTATCGTCGGTGGTGCGCACTACGGACGCGGCGACGCGTTCTGCTTCGACCCACTTATCAAGATCTGCTTCGCAGATCCATCACTCGTCTTCGACTTTGCAGAACCCCGCAAGGAATTTGCACGTGGTGCAATTCGTGAGTTCATGCCAGCTGGTGAGCGCTCGCTTATCATCCCAGCAAAGTAAGGATCTCCTTAAAAAAACAATTTTTTTTTATTGAGCTCAAATTATAATGATTGTTATTCACTATTCCCGCCTTTTGTTTGGGATTTAATGAAATTTTAGGCTTATATCTGGCTTTTTCGAAAGCTTTAATAGAGAACTAACCCACTTTAAATTGAACCAAAAAGGGTTTGTGTAGCGAATAACTCTGGTGCATTTGGCACAGAGGAGGATGCCTTAATGGAAGAGTTACTGTTTGGCATCGGCATTAGCGCTTTAGCAGGTGCTCTGGCCACTATAGCCGGCGCGGCTGAGGATACTGAATCTGATATCGGATCACAGGGTGACCCGAACTCACAGGTTCAGTTAGCTCCTCAGATGGGATATGTTCACAGGATCTATAACAAAGCGATTTCTGGTGAACCCCCCGCATATGGTTTGTGGGTAGCACTCGCAGCAGGTATTGCCTGGGCGTTGATGGCGATTCAGTTTAACGCAGTTCTTGCACTGGTCCTCGGATCAGCTGTAGCTGTATTCGTACAGGGTGTGTACGCAGTTACCGCTTACCTTGGGCGTACTTCAAGTCTTGCAAAGTTTGAACAGCCGGTATATATCGATTTATTGAAATCGGTTACATCCGTGACTATGGCGCACGCATTTATTGCTATTTTTACTTGTGTTACTATGTGTTTCCTCATGATCGAGGCACTCGGACACCCATTCCCGCTTCCGCTAATGGGTCTTATCTGGGGTATTGCTCTCGGTGCTGCAGGTTCTGCAACGGGTAACCCGTTCTATGGTAAAGAGCGTCAGTATCAGAAATACAAATTTGGAGCAGGTCTCCCAATCTCTGCATCCGGTGACATTGTCCGGTATGCTGAGGCAGGTCAGCGCAGTTCACTTGATAACGGCTGGTTTACCTCAAAGGGAGGAGGTCCCGCATCCGGTATTTGTTTTGGTCTTATTGTATTCTTTGAACTTTGGCGTACAATTCTCTTCGAGCCTGTTGCAAACGGCTGGGGAGCAATTATCGCTGGTGTTATTATTATCCTTGTATTCATGATCCTCGACCGCTATGTCGAATCGTGGGCACGTAAGACCTATGGACCATACCCAACTGAGGAGGCATCATCATGAGCGCACTCGGTGGAGGTTCATCCGGCGGTGACGGCATCAATCCGACAGCATCTGTTATTGCTATTGTGATTCTGCTTGTCGCTGTTGGCATTGTTTATGTTATGTACCCTGCAGCATTGTTCCCGCTTATCGGCGTAATCATCGGAGGAGCTCTCATTGCTTTCGGTGTTCACTTCGTGCCGGTCGGTGGTGCACCTGCTGCTATGGGTCAGGCACCCGGTATTGCAACCGGTGTGGCTATGCTCGCTGCAGGAGCCGGTCTTGCCGGTCTTTTCGGTGGCGCATGGGCTGCACATTACGGTCTCTGGGTTGCTCTTGGTGCAGGAGCCATTGGTGGCGCACTGTTAATGGCAATCACCTGTCTTATGGTGAACGTTGTTTACGTCTATGCTATGGGTATTCCCGCAGCATCTGGAAAAGTCGAAAAAGATCCAATTACTGGTGACACATTCCCTGAGTACAAATCATCGGGTACTGAAGGTCACGGTCTGCCGTTCATCTCCTATGTTGGTGGTGTTATCGGCGGTCTCTTTGGTGGTTTTGGCGGAACGCTCATTTACATGGAATTCCTCGCAGTGTACGAAGCAGGTCTCCCAACTGTACTTATGGCAACACCCGAAGAGGTTGTGCCGATTGCAGTCGGTCTTGCCGGTATCTTTGCAGTTGGTCTGTTCCTCGTAAATGCAGTGATTACAGCCTACAACATCACTGGAACTATCGAAGGTCCTCACGACCCGAAGTTCAAGAGATGGCCCCGTGCAGTTATTGGTGCAGCTTGCGCATCGGCAGTATGCGGAATGTTTGCTATCCTTCTGGTAGTAGTGTGAGGTGTAAGATATGTCAGTAAAAATTGAAGCATCTGAAGGTGGCATGCCACACGATAAAATGCTTGGAATTGGTCTGATTGGAGCTCTGCTCTGTCTTTACCTAACCTACCTGAACAATCTGATGGGTACAGACTTCTTTGCATTCTTCGGTGGCCTTGCGGCAGTCGCAGCCCTCTGGTGGGGTACGGACTCAATCAAAAAGCTCTGTAGCTACGGTATCGGAACCGGTGTACCATCCGCAGGTATGATCGCTCTTGGATCTGGTGTTATCGCTATGGTCTTTGCAACGAAACTTGCACATATCAGCCCGCTTCTCGTCCCGATTGGCTGTGTTATCATCGCAGCAATTATCGGTGTCGTGCTTGGGTTTGTCTCGGACAATGTTCTGAACATGAACATCCCGGTTATGCTCCGCATGCTCACCGAACTGACTGTTGTCGGTTCACTTGTTATGCTTGGATTTACCGCGATGGTTTCCGGTACATTCACCTTTGAAGGCCTTATTACGGGATCTTCCTCGTTCATGGGCGTCGAGATGATAAGCTACGGACCATCTGTTGTTGGTGGCTGTGTTCTTGCAACGATTTTCATTCTCGGTGGTATCGCCATTCAGCACCCATTCAATGCCTGCCTTGGACCAGATGAGTCCTGGGACCGGACACAGATGTGTGCAACTGAGTGTGGATTCTTAAGCATGATTGGTATCGCTGTTATGTCACTTGCATTCCTTTCACTGGCGGCTGTGATTGTTTCATTGATCATTGCTGTGCTGGGATGGGCATGGTCATTCAACGAGTTGATCAAACTCTCGAAGCGTGACGCATATGACTGGCTTGACGCTGAGCCTATCCGTGAAGTCGGAGGTGACTCATAATGGGATATGTAGAAGTAGTACCTGAATTTGGTCTCGTTGCCGATCCGATTATCGGTCTCGTAACCTCCGCAGGTGAGTCGCTTGCTCCTGTTATTGAGAAAGTCGCTGTGCTTGAGGCAGCAACAAGGGATATCGTTGGTTCACTGTCCGGTAAGGGCTCATTTGTTGAGTCGTTCCCGAACAGGGAGAATGCGCTTCCCTATGCTGGTGCTGTGACGGCCATGTGGTATGGTCTTGCTGTTGGACTCTTTGTCGCGGGAGTTATCGCGTTTGCATTCCTTTGAGGTGAAATAAATGGCAGACAAGAAATCTCCGGCCTCAGGCTGGCCAATTATCAAGGGTGACTACCATCAGGGCAGTCCAGAAAGCTGTGTTGCTGTGTGTACCTTTGGTTCACACCTTGACGAGGAGGGAATCTGTGAAGCAGGCGCCGCACTCTGTGGTTCCTGTAAGACAGAGAACCTTGGTATTGAGAAACTGATTGCAAACACGGTCTCGAACCCGAACATCCGTTTCCTGATCTTTGCAGGAACAGAAGTGAAGGGTCACCTTTCCGCTAATAGTCTTTTAGCTCTGCACGCAAATGGTGTTGAGGATGGAAGAATCGTCAATTCCAATGGAGCTATCCCGTTCATCGAGAATCTTGACGATGCGGCAATTTCCCGCTTCATGGAACAGGTTGAAGCTATCAACATCATGGAGTCTGAGGACGTTGGCGTTATCACTGCAAAAATCAAAGAGTGCGAGGGCAACGATCCAGGTGCCTTTGACGCGGACCCAATTGTCGTTGAAGTCAGCGACGATGAAGGAGCAGCGGAGCCAACCGGCGAAGCAGAGCCACTCTCTGGTGAACTTGCACTGATCCATTCCCGGATGAAATTCATTCAGGGCCGTGTCACTGACATTGGTCTGTATGACCGCTTTGCAGCTGGTGTCTACTCTGGAAAGGTTGAAGGAATCATGATCGGTCTGATCGTGTCATTTGCTCTGCTGGGCTTCATGTTAATGGGGTGATCTAAGATGGCAGATGAAAATCAAGCAGGTCCAATCCGGATGAACGCTATCGACAAGATGGCAACTGAGATCAAGTACAAGGCACAGATTATCGCACGAACCAACAAAATTGAATCCGCTATCATGGGTACAGGTACGGTTGGTTTTGCTGTTGGTCTGATCATTGCTCTTGTGCTGGTATTAGTACCCGTTTTCTTAATGGGGGGATTCTAAGATGGCAGACAAGAAATCTCCGGCCTCAGGCTGGCCAATTATCAAGGGTGACTATCACCAGGGCAGTCCTGAAAGCTGTGTTGCTGTGTGTACCTTTGGTTCACACCTTGACGAGGAGGGAATCTGTGAAGCAGGTGCTGCACTCTGTGGCTCCTGTAAGACAGAGAATCTTGGTATTGAGAAACTGATTGCAAACACGGTCTCGAACCCGAACATCCGTTTCCTGATCTTTGCAGGAACAGAAGTGAAGGGTCACCTTTCCGCTAATAGTCTTTTAGCTCTGCACGCAAATGGTGTTGAGGATGGAAGAATCGTCAATTCCAATGGAGCTATCCCGTTCATCGAGAATCTTGACGATGCGGCAATTTCCCGCTTCATGGAACAGGTTGAAGCTATCAACATCATGGAGTCTGAGGACGTTGGCGTTATCACCGCTAAAATCAAAGAGTGTGAGGGTAAAGACCCCGGTGCCTTTGACGCAGACCCAATCGTCGTTGAAGTCAGCGACGATGAAGGTGGCGCCGGCGCAGCTGTCGCCGGTGTAAACCCACAGTTTCTGGAAGTTGAAAAACGCCTTGATGCAGTCGAGAAAAATATCGAGTTTGCTCAGGGTGAATTCGCACAGCGTGTTGGACGAAAGATCGGCCGTGATATCGGTATCTTATACGGTCTCGTAGCCGGTCTCGTCGTATTCATGATGTTGTTAGTATTCCTGCCAAAACTTTTGGCATTGCTATAGGGAGGATTGGCACATGTTTAAATTCGAGAAAGAACAAGTGGTGCACGACTTTAACGGCACCAAAATTGGTGGGCAGCCCGGCGAATACGCGCGGGTGCTCGGCGCCTCCATCTTCTATAACAAGCACGAAACGGTTATTGATGATGAGAAGGGCATAATTAACAAGGATCTCGCAGAGGTACTCTGGAACAGATGTCAGGAACTTACAGACATCACGGGTATTAAGCACTTTATCCAGATTATCGCAGAAACAGGAGAGGCATTTGAGAACTATTTCAACTGGTTTGACAGTATTGACAACAAGACTGCATTCCTGATGGATTCCTCGACTCCTGACGCGCTGGCACACGCGTGTGAGTATGTAACTGAAGTCGGTCTTGCTGACCGTGCTATCTACAACTCCATCAACGGTTCCATTACGGCTGAGAGTATTGAGGCTCTTAAGAAGAGTGACGTGAATGCAGCTATTGTGCTTGCATTCAACCCTGGTGACGCAACTGTCCTCGGCCGTGAGAAAGTTCTCGCAGAGGGTGGCGTTTCTGGTCAGGAGAAATCCATGCTTGCTATTGCAGAAGAATGTGGCATTACCCGCCCAATCCTCGATACCGCAGCAACCCCGCTCGGTCTTGGCTCTGGTGGTTCGTATCGCGAGATTCTTGCCTGTAAAGCAATCCACGGTCTTCCAACCGGTGGTGCGTACCACAACATGACGGTTTCCTGGACCTGGCTCAAACGCTGGAGAGGAACCAAGAAGACTCCATCCGTGCTTGTCTCACAGTATGAAGGCAGGGATCTTCTCCTTGAGCAGATGTCAAAACACCACTTCGGTGGTATGGAAGGTATCAAGCAGACTGCATGGGCAGCACCTGATATTGGGTGTAACATGATGGCAGCAACCCTTGGAGCAGACCTTATCATGTACGGACCTATCGAGAACTGTGAAGGTGCAGTGACCGCTATTGCATTCACCGATATTGTTCTCGCTGAGGCCGCTACATCACTGGGTGTAACCATGGCAGATGAAGAACACCCACTCTTCAAGCTCTGCTAAATTTATATCCACAATTATTTTTTTTGCTTTATTTTTGAGAGTTTTTTTGAGTTTTCTGCATTCTTTTTTGCCGGAGCTGTGGCTTTGGTTTTTGATCTGACATTGGCAATTCTGAATTTTTCTGATGGGGTAGTTTAACGGTCTGGTTGAATGTTGATATTACTGGTATGATCACCGATACTGGGAGCCTAGGCTAATGGCTGCCCGAATTCTCTCGGGTACGGGTAGGAGCTGTTCACTGGAAGATGTAGGAGAGAAAATGGGTAGATTGTTGGTTGCCTGAAATCTCAGGTTCAGCAAGGGAGGGGGAAAAGTTCTCCCTCCCTTGAACCCTCCCCTTTTTCAGGATAGGTCAGAGGAGTGATGGGAGGGGTCTCTCTCTCTCGTTTTGGGTTTTGGTGTGCTCCCTATGGGAATTTAATTAAGAGATCAGAGCAAGAGAAGAATCCAAAAAAGATAAGCGGTGTTTTCACTCACTCTTGGGTTCGCTCCTGAGCTGAGCACTTGTTACTTTGTGAGGCTTTGGGGGGGGTTCAGGAGTGAGGTCCGGCAGAGGTGGGGTGCATGAACCTCTATATGGTTTATTTGGTATTTTCAGGCGGCTGAATGATGAGACTGACATCGAAGTTTGTGACCGTATGGGTCAGCGATCCCATGCTGATGATGTCTATGTCGAGTTTTGCCAGTTCTTGCAGATTTTCAGGCTCAATACCACCTGAAACTTCCAGAAGGACATCATTTCGAAGCCCCTCTTCTCTGAGCATCCCGGTTGTTTCAGCGATGGTTGCGAGGTCCATATTGTCCAGCAGAATGATATCCGCCCCTGCCCGTGCAGCCTGCAGGGCTTCTTCGGGGAAGTCTGCCTCTGCCTCGACGATGACATACCGGGACGTCTCCTTTGCCCGACGGACCGCATCTTCAACAGAACAGAGCATCCGGTGGTTGTCTTTGATGAGAATCGCATCTGAGAGGGTGAGCCGGTGGGTATCGCCACCGCCGAGGAGCACGGCTTTTTTGTCGATGAGGCGACATCCCGGGGCTGTTTTGCGGGTGCCGGCGATTTTTATGCCCGTGCTGTGTTCTGCGACAATGGCACAGCAGGCGCTGGTCTTCGTGGCAATGGCACTCATCCGGCCGATGATATTCAGGGCCGTGCGTTCACAGAGCAGTATCGCCCGTGCGTTTCCATGCAGGTGAAGAAGCACCTGCCCGGCAGAGACTGTTGCGCCGTCTTCTGCCCGGAGCTCTGTGGTAATGCCCAGCTCCTGAAAGAGAACCGCGGCCTCTTCAAGCCCGGCGATGATACCGTCTGTCTTTGCGATAATCGTTGCAATGCATACCTCCCGCCCTGAAAGAAGCGCTTCGCTTGTCCGGTCGCCGAGGGGACAGTCTTCCTTAAGGTATTCAAGCAGTATACGGGGGGGTATGGTAATCATGTGACTATTCTTTTGGTTTCGAGACGGCAAGCATCCGCTCAATCGGTGCCCGTGCCTTCTCCATCAGATCGTCCGGGAGGATGACCTCCGGCCCCTCATCCAGCAGGGATTTACCGACCATCTTCAGCGTAATCTTCTTCATATCCTCGCAGACGGCGCTGTCCCGGGTATAGAAGTTCTTTTTCGGATATTCGGTCTGGAGCCGGAAAGCCATCTCACGCTCGGTAAGGACCATCCAGCCGGGTGCCTCTTTCGCCTCACGAATCATGCCGCCGGTCGAGGTAATGATATCGCAGGCGTGGCGCACGTCTTCGGGACATTCGGGGTGACACATCGTCATGAGCCCCTGTTCTTTTGCCCATGCTGCGTCCTTTGTGGTAAAGATTGCATGCACCGGGCAGTTTCCGCCTTCGGGAACCATGATAATTGTTTTTTCCGGCACCTGTTCCTGCACAAAGCCTCCGAGGTTTGAATCCGGGCCGAAAAGGACGGTGTCTCCTTTGAGTGACCGAACCACATCGGCGGCGTTTGATGAGGTGCAGGTGATATCCGAGACCGCTTTGCACGCAGCGGTTGAGTTGACGTAGGTCACCATCTCAGCGCCCGGATGTGCCTCTTTTGCTGCAAGAATCATCTCAGGAGTGAGTTGATCCGCAAGCGGGCATCCGGCGTCTGGGGCAGGGAGAATAACTTTCTTGTCGGGGCAAAGAATCTTCACTGTCTCTGCCATAAACTGCACACCACACACAATCATGATATCCTCTTTGAGGGTGGTGGCATGCTGGGCCAGTTCCAGACTGTCCCCAACGACATCGGCAATATCCTGTATTTCCGGTGGCTGGTAGTTATGGGCAAGGATGACTGCCTTTTTCTCTTTCTGGAGTTGTTTTATTCTTCGAAATAGTCGAAAACCCATGCGTATTATGTTCCTATTCTCATTGGTTGGTCGATATTCTTTAACAGAGTGGCAATGGAGAGCGCCGCGAGGTAGCTGGTCGCCGGATTCTCCGGGCAGGGATTGTTTCTGACTTTGATGTGGAAGTCGCCGAATTCACCCTCAACAAAAATCTCGTGAATATTTCGGTCGATGTCAGGGTCCACCCAGAGTTCAACCTCGACTTCATGGCCTGAGGCGAGTTCAAGAGCGACGGCCACATTGATATTCTTCGGAAACTCTTTGATGCACTCTGACGCCCGGCCCTTAAAGACCATCTCGCGTTTTGATGCCGTAAGGCCAAGGGATACAGGGTTCTTTGTCGTGCGTAGCAACAGTTTGTCGATTCTGCTGATCTGTCCGATTTTAAGATTATCAAGGCCGATGATTGCTCCGCTGGGAATATAAATCATCTTTCCCTGCTGCTTAGCAATATCTTCCAGACGGGCTTTCAGGCCACGGTCCGCAAAGGCACCGACGCTGAGAATAACAATGTCACGTCCGGAATGAAGCGCTTTTTCACCGTATGCTACGACAGCGTTGACCGACGCCGCTTCGACGATGATATCAAAGGGTTCGTCCAGAAATGCGTCAAAATCATCATAGGCGTTGCAGCCGCAAATCTCTGCGATAGTATCTGCATGGTCTTTGATAAGATCAAAACATGCTATAATCTCAACGTTTACATGCTGCTTTACCAACACTTCGGCGACGTTGCCACACCCAAGAAGTCCAACCCTGATCATTTTAGTATCAATTGTAAATTGTGATGGTTAATGATTGTGATAGCATACGTTGCAGAGCGGGGGCGGGGGATGATACTATTTTTCCCAATAGGGGAATTGATTGGAGTTGTGAGAACCGAATCTGCCAGGTGGGAAAGTATTATATCCATGACGTAGAAAATAGTAGAACAATGTGTGGTGAATGTTTTTTCGCCAGTGAATGTTTTTATCGCTAACAGCGAACGCACCGCACACCTGGCCGTGAAGGGAGCGGCATTTTTTGAACTAACCTGTGAAGAGGACGCTTTCGCGTTTGGTTTCAGGTATTTTTATCATTTTGGGTAACAGAGTAGCAATACATCTGATCCCCGAAACATGACTGTTACTAGAGATTACAGAATGTCAGGAAAAAAATTATGAGAGGAAAAGACATCCGCATGGAGCGGATCATCAAACGAAGCACCGGCACGACGGTGATTGTACCGATGGACCACGGGGTATCCTCAGGACCGATTCCGGGGTTGATTGATCTCGGGGAAAGTGTGAACAAGGTCGCTCTTGGCGGAGCAAATGCAGTGATTGGCCATATGGGGCTTGCTCTGCACGGGCACCGGAGAGAAGGGCCGGATATCGGGCTGATACTGCACCTTTCAGCATCAACAGACCTTGGCCCGGATCCGAACAACAAAGTGCTCGTCAACACGGTAACAAACGCCCTGAAGATGGGTGCTGATGGTGTCTCGATGCATGTGAACATCGGAGCGGACTCTGAAGCAAGAATGCTTGAGGATCTTGGCCGGATTGCCATCGAATGTATCGATTGGGGTATGCCGCTTCTTGCGATGATGTACCCGCGTGGTCCGCGTATCGCAAAGGTGCCGGAAGCAGGCGAGGTCGCCCTTGCTGCCCGGGTTGCCTCAGAGCTGGGGGCTGATATCGTAAAGACGGTGTACACCGGCGATCCGGACTCCTTCAGGCAGGTCACCGAAGGGTGCCATGTGCCGGTGGTCGTCGCCGGAGGTTCAAAAACCGACGATCTCTCTACGATGCTCCTGATTGAAGGGGCGATGCAGGGCGGTGCGGCGGGTGTCTCCATCGGGAGAAATGCCTTCCAGCACCCGAACCCGGACCTGTTTGTCCGGGCCACCGCCGCAATTGTCCACGATCGGCGAAGCGCAGAGGAAGCGCTTGAAATTATAAAGGCAGGTGTCTGAAATGATTGGCAAAGAGATCCGCATGGAGCGGATTATGAACCGGAATACCGAGAGAACCGTGATTATTCCGATGGATCATGGCTTTACGGTGGGCCAGATTGAAGGACTGGGGGATATGCCCCGGACGGTCTCAGCGGTCTCTGAGGGCGGGGCGAACGCGATTGTGCTACACAAGGGCATGGTCAAGCATGGACACCGCAAACAGGGGCAGGATATTGGTTTGATTGTGCATCTCTCGGGCGGCACGGTCTTAAACCCCGATCCGAACGATAAGGTGATGGTCTGCTCGGTTGAGGAAGCCATTGCGCTTGGCGCTGATGCGGTCTCTATTCATGTGAACCTCGGAGCGCCCAATGAGTCGAAGATGCTGGAAGAGGCAGGCAGAGTTTCGCGGAGTTGTACCCAGTGGGGTATGCCGCTTCTCGCGATGATGTACCCCCGTGGTGAGGGCATCGACCCCCTCTCTCCCGTAGCCATAGGTCACTGTGTCCGGGTCGCCGAAGAACTTGGAGCCGATCTGGTTAAGACGAACTACACCGGTGATCCTGAAACCTTCCGGACGATCTGTGCGGCATCGTCCATCCCGGTCCTTGTTGCCGGCGGGGAGAAGGCCGATGATCTGACGACCTTTACAACTATCTCAGAAGCAGTCGATGCCGGGTGCTCCGGGGTAGCGATGGGCAGAAACTCGTTCCAGCGTGAGAACCCGGCGGGCTTTATCGCAGCCCTCTGCCGGGTTGTCCACGACCGGATGGCACCGGAAGACGCCCTGCGGGGGATGTAAACGCATGAAACAGTTCTGGGTTGATCTGCGACGGTGGGACAAGGAATGTGCAACGACGGCCATCGAAGCAGGAGCAGACGTGATTGTCACAGATTCTGCCTCGCTGGTGCGGGAACTTGGCAGGATTCAGACGGTCGCACCGGACGGGGATCTGGTTCCGGAAACGGATGTGTTCTTTATTGATATTACCGGGAAAGCTGACGAGGAACAGGCAGCAGAACGCGGAAAACACCAGATCACCGTTGTCTCAACCTCGGACTGGACTATTATCCCGCTGGAAAATCTGGTGGCGCAGAGCGATCACATCATTGCGGTCGTGCATAACGTCTTGGAGGCAGAAGCGGCCCTTGGCGTGCTTGAAACGGGGGTATCCGGCGTATGTCTTGTTACCACCGACCCTGCGGTGATTCGTGCGGTGGGGAACCTGATGCACGGTGCAACGGGCGATGTTGCTATGACACCCTGCACCATTCTCGCGGTAAAACCGGCCGGGATGGGTGATCGGGTTTGTGTGGATACCTGCTCGGTGCTTGAAGATGGTGAGGGACTGGTGGTTGGTAATACCTCCTCCTCGTTCCTGCTGGTCCATGCTGAGACTCTGGAAAATCCGTATGTTGCTCCCCGCCCGTTCCGTGTCAACGCGGGTGCTGTTCACGCCTACTGCCTGATGGCCGACGGAAAGACCGCCTATCTCTCTGAACTGAAGAGCGGTGATATGGTGCTGGTAAGTGGTGCAACGGGCCGGTCACACCCTGCGACGGTGGGGCGGGTAAAGATAGAACGCCGCCCGCTCCTTCTTGTTGAGGCTGAATCTGAAGGTCGCCGTTTCTCGCTGATTCTTCAGAATGCTGAGACGATTCGGCTGGTCCGGCCGGATAGTTCGGCGGTCTCGGTCGTGGATCTGAAGGCCGGGGATGTGGTGCTGGGTCATCTTGAGACAGGTGGGCGTCACTTTGGGCATGCTATTGAAGAGACGATTGTGGAGCAGTGATTGAGCGTGAAGGTCGGAATCATCGGTGGATTTGGGGGTATGGGCTCGCTTTTTGCCCGGTTGTTTGAAGATGCCGGGTATGAGGTGAGCTGTTCTGGCCGGGATACGACCCCCTCGAATGCTGATATTGCGGCGTCCTGTGACTGGGTTGTGGTATCGGTTCCTATCCGGGACACTGTCTCAGTCATCCGTGAGATTGGGCCGTTGCTGACGTCCTCGCAGCTTATCTGTGATCTGACCTCGATCAAGACCGATGCCATGCAGGCCATGGGTGAGACGAAAGCACAGGTGATCGGGCTGCATCCGATGTTTGGGCCAACTCTTTCGACGATTGCCGGGCAGACGATCATTGCCTCGCCCCTTCGTTGTGATTCCTTGATAAAGGAACAGCTGTTTTCAATCTTTTCCGCAAACGGAGCCGCGATTGTCGAGATGGACCCTGTAGCTCATGACCGGGCGATGGCCGTAGTGCAGGGACTTGTTCATGGTGTGACACTGGCCGCTGCCGATACTATTCGCCAGTCCGGGTGTACGCTTCCGGAGATTCTGGCCGTGATGAGCCCGGTGTACCGGATTGAAATGGGAATTATCGGCAGAATTCTGGGTCAAAGCCCCTCTCTCTACGGCGATATTCTCGCTATGAATCCAGCGGTGCTTCCAATTATTGATTCTCTAAAGGGTTCTGTCACTGGTCTGGAAGAGATAGTAGCTTCTGATGATCAAGAGGCATTTTGGCATTTCTTTGAGACCCTCCGTGCGTGGTTTGCTGAATATATCGATGAGGCCACGATGGAAACTGACCATCTGATTAGTGTCTTAGCGGAGCGAAAGCCATGACGATAGCTATACTGGGTCCGGAAGGGACCTTCAGCCACGAATGTGCCGAGGCGGTCCGTGGTGGTGAGGATTTGATCTTCTGCCGGACTATCAGGGAGGTCTTTGAACGGGTCATGTCAGGCGTTGCGGATGGTATTGTGCCCATCGAGAACAGCAGTGCCGGTGGCGTCGGAGAGACGCTTGATGGTCTTATTCGGTATGATATTTGGATTTGTGCCGAGTATCTGCTGCCAATACGGTATGTTTTTGCAGCTCAGAATCAGGAGGATACGCCAAAAAAGGTGTATGCCCATCCCCAGGCTCATGAACAGTGCCTTGATTTTCTTGAGGAGTGTGGGTGCCCGGTTATTCATACAGCAAGCAACGCCGGGAGTGCTCACCGGGCCGCAGAAGACCCGGAATCCTGTGCCGTAACTACCGAGATGGCAGCCGGGCGCTGCGGTCTTGTCATTCAGAACCGGGGGCTGGAAGATATGGCTGCCAATACCACCCGGTTCATCCGCATCAGCCGGGAGCAGCGTCCTTGTGCTGCACCGTCGAAGTGCAGTATTCTTATCGACCCCCATGAGAACAGGGCCGGGTTGCTCTGTGATCTGCTCAGTGTTGTGGCGGAGGCGCAGGTGAATCTGACCCGTATTGAGTCCCGGCCCTCCCGGAGAAAGATGGGGGAGTATCTCTTCTTCCTTGACTATGAGACGACTGGAGAGTGGGACGTGCTGCCTGAACGGCTCAGGGCTCTTGCTGATGTGTGGGAGTTCGGGTGCTATACCTGTGTGGAGCCGTGACCTGTGACTCATGATCCATTGGATGCCGTGAATACGATGAATACAAATGATCCGATGACTATACGGCTCGAAAAGGTGGGGCCAGTTGATATGATGGTCCGTGCCCCGCCTTCAAAGAGTTATACGCACCGCGCACTTCTCTGCGGGGCCCTTGCTGCCGGGAGTTCTGAGATCTCGGGTGTGCTTGAAGCAACTGATATTTTCCGGACGCTGGAATGCCTGCGGATGCTGGGCATTGAGTGGAAACGGGAGGGCGATCTCGTCTCCATTGATGGATGTGCGGGTGAAGTCCCGGCCTGTGGTGAAGTATCTCTTGATTGTCGCGATTCCGGGACGACTCTTCGCCTCCTGACGACGACGGGGCTTCTGTCATCTGCGACGGTGACGGTGACCGGCAGCAGGCGGATGTGTGAGCGGCCGATTGGTCCTCTGGTATCTTCCCTGAAAGAACTTGGCGCTGAGGTTTCATACGAGGGGAAGGAGGGGTTCCCTCCGTTTCGCATATGCGGGAATCTGAACGGCGGGCGATGCCAAATTGACCCGTATCTGAGCAGCCAGTTCCTTTCGTCTCTCCTATTGCATCTTCCCTGTGCCCGTGAAAAGACGACGGTTGTCTGTCTGAATGAGCCTGCCTCAGCGTCATATCTGGCTATTACGGCCGATGTGATGAGGGCGTTTGGCGTCTTTTTTCAGCAGGATGGGCTTGAATACGTGATTGAACCACAGACCTATCGGGCCGGTTCCTACCACATCGAGGGCGATTATTCGTCGGCTTCCTACCTGTTTGCCCTTGCTGCGGTCTGCAAAGGCCGGGTGAGGGTGGAGAATCTGAATCCTGATTCCGTGCAGGGCGATGCTCTGTTTGTGTTGATGCTGGAGGAGATGGGTTGTAGGGTCAGACGTTTTGACAATGCGGTTGAAGTCTCATCTGATGGCCTGCTTCGGGGGATTGATGTGAACATGAGCACCTGTCCGGATACCGTGCAGACGCTTGCCGTGGTTGCTGCCTTTGCAAAGACGCCCTCGAAAATCAGGGGCATTGAGCATCTGCGGCATAAGGAGAGCGACCGTATTACTGCGATTCTGCGTATGCTTACCGACTGCGGCGCTGGTGCGGTTTGGGAGGAAGGAGTTCTCACCATTACTCCCTCAAAAAATCTGCATGGCTGCACGATTCACCCGGTGAAGGATCACCGGACGGCCATGGCCGGTGCAGTGCTTGGGTGTGGCGTCGGTGGTGTAACGGTCTGTGATGCCGCCTGCACGGCCAAATCATTCCCGGATTTCTGGGAAATCTTACGGAGGCACTCGCTATGGAACGGATAGTGCTCATCGGTTTTCGGGGGACTGGAAAGACTGCGACGGGGAGCATCCTCGCCCGGCGTCTGAGATTGCCGTTCATCGATACTGACAGCCTGATTGAAAAGCGGGCCGGGAAGCCAGTTGCTGATATCTTCGCAGAAGGCGGTGAATCGGTATTCAGGGAGATTGAAGCTTCTGTTGTCGATACTCTTCCGTGTGCTCCATGTGTTATAAGCTGCGGTGGTGGAACGGTAATAAACTACAGGGGGGTTTATGGATTACGCCAGGGAAGTACGATGGTTTTGCTGACGGCTCAGCCTGCTACGATTCACGAACGGATTTCCGGGTCTTCGCGTCCTGCCCTGACGGCATTGACAGAAGCGGATGAAATAAATCACCTTCTCAGCGAACGCAGGGCGCAGTATTGTGGAGCTGCGGATTTCTGTATTGCTACTGACGATAAAAGCCCTGAAATGGTCGCGGATGAGATAATTCGTCGTTTATTCGGGGGCAGGGTATCAGATGAAAAACAGCGTGAGGCTCTTGTAATTATTGACGGGATGAGCGTTCCTGAGGATACGAAAGCTGATCTGCGTCGGAGAGTCACTGTCCGAAAGCGTCATCCTGCTAAACGCCTCTGTGCGATCGCCGGTAACCCTTGCATGCACAGCAAAAGCCCTCAGGTCTTTAACCGGCTCTTTCGGGACTTTGGCATTCGCTATCACTACACATTCTTTGAGTACTCTTCGGCTGAGGCGATTCTCAACCTTGCAGAAATACTGGAGCTCAAAGGCATGAGTGTCACGATTCCCTTTAAGGAAGATATCATGGAACATCTTAACCGGGTGAGCGAGGATGCAGCGGCGATTGGAGCGGCGAATACGATAGTGTGGTGTGGCGATGAACGGCAGGGGTACAATACCGACTGGCTTGGAATAAAACGCCCTCTTGAAGCTACCTGTTTAGATTTCAATGGGGACAGCGCTGTTGTTCTCGGAGCTGGCGGGGCGGCACGTGCGGCCGTCTATGCCCTGCAGAATTTGGGCCTAAACGTGGTTATTGTGAACCGGAACCGGGAAAAGGCAAAATCTCTCGCAGCGGAGTTTGCCTGTGATGTGGGTACTACAGAAGAAATAGTGGACTCACAGCCAGCTGTGATAATCAATGCCACGTCGGTGGGCATGGATGGGACCAGCACGCTTCTGAAATCTGATCAACTTCATGCAAACACGACGGTTTTTGATCTGGTCTACACACCGCCGATAACGCCGCTTCTCCGGGAAGCAGAGCGTGCCGGGTGCCGCTGCATTTCGGGGACGGAGATGTTTATCCATCAGCTTTGTGAACAGTTCAGAATCTTTACGGGTATGCAGGTAGATTCTGATATCGTGCGGGAGATCCTTCGATGAATACGTTTGGCAGAAATTTCAGGGTAACGACGTTTGGAGAGAGTCACGGTTCTGGCCTTGGCGCAGTGGTGGACGGATGTCCGCCGGGCGTCGTCTTTTCTGAGGAGACAATCCGGCCCCTTCTGGCACGGCGGCGTCCGGGTCAGGGACCACTGGTCTCGCCCCGCCGCGAAATGGACGAGCCTGAGATTCTCTCGGGCGTTTTTGAAGGTGTTACCACCGGGACACCGGTTGCGATGCTGGTGAGAAACACTGATGTCAGAAGCGGCGATTATTCCCGGCTTCAGGACTTATACCGTCCGGGGCATGCGGACTATACGTATGAGAAAAAGTATGGTATCCGCGATTTCCGGGGCGGCGGGCGAAGTTCAGGCCGGGAAACACTTGGTCGTGTGCTCGCCGGTTCGCTTGCGATGGCAGTGCTTGCAGGCGAGGGAATCGTTATTGAAGGGAAAATTCTCTCGGTGCACGGGGCCACGACTGAGGATGATGTCCACGTAGAGATTCTTAAGGCCAAAGAAACCGGAGATTCGGTCGGCGGAATGATCGAAGTTATTGCCCGTGGTGTCCCGGCGGGTCTGGGTGATCCGGTTTTCGGGAAACTGGATGCACTCATTGCGGGGGCACTGATGTCAATAGGTGGTGTGAAAGCCGTTGAAATTGGCAGCGGGATGACCTGCGCCGGAATGTGTGGCAGTGAGCATAACGACCCGCTCACCCCTGAAGGGTTTATGAGTAACCATGCTGGTGGCATCCTGGGCGGGATATCAAACGGCGATGAGATTGTGGTTCGTGCTGCTGTGAAACCTACACCCTCGATTGAGAAGGAGCAGCAGACGATCTCCCGTGCGGGAGAGTCGGTGAAAATTGCTATTCAGGGTCGTCATGATCCCTGTATTGTCCCGCGTATTCTTCCGGTAGCAGAGAGTATGCTTGCGCTGGTGCTCGCTGATGCCTTGCTTGAGCAGCGGAAATACCGCGATGCGATTTGTCGCTAAAGAAATGCTCCTATCAGTTTCTCTTTTTTCCTTCCAGAACAAAATGATACCAGCGTAATAGCGATCATGTTTGCCGTTGGTGCTGGTCGCTGAAGTTGATAAGGGAGTTTTTGAGAGTCAATGAACCGGACAGAAAAGGCACACATATGAGAGACAAAACGGAATCTGAAGAACTGAGCTGCCTTGCCGGAAAGAAATTCTTTGCAGAGTCTTATGGCTGTACGTTTAATCACGCCGACACCCGGAAACTGATCGATTATGCTCTGTCTCACAACGGGACACTCACTGATGTGGACGAGGCTGATCTCGTCATTATCAATACCTGTACTGTTATTGAGACGACCGAACGGAAGATGTACAAACAGATTGCCGCCTGCGTAGATCGTGGGCAGGAGATTCTGGTGACGGGATGCCTTCCGGTTGTGTCACAGGAGAAAATTCTTACAATCGCTCCTGACGCCGTCATTCTCATGCCCGATTTGATTCTTGGATGCTGCAATTGCATTGGTGCTATGGTCGCCGAAGGGACTGGTGTGGTACAGGTTGGCTATGGCTGTGTCGGGAACTGCTCCTACTGTATTACCAAAGTTGCACGGGGCAGGTTGCAGAGTTATTCGCTGGAAGATATTGTTGAGGAGGTGCAGCGCCTCGTTCTTGAAGGTGCCGTCGAGATTCAGCTGACCGGGCAGGATGTGAGTGCCTGGGGGATGGATGCGGGCGACCTGCGTCTGCCTAACCTCCTTATGGCGATAAACGACGTCGAAGGGGATTTTATGGTGCGTGTGGGTATGATGAACCCTGCGACGGTGCTCCCCATCGCAGACGATCTCGCAGCGGCATTTACGCTGCCGAAAGTATTCCGGTTTGCTCATCTTCCGGTTCAGTCCGGTTCTGATCAAGTCCTTGCTGATATGCATCGTGGCTATACGGGAGATTCCTTTCGGGAGATAGTAGCGGTTCTTCGCCGAAAAGTTCCTGACCTGCGGCTTTCTACTGATATTATCGCAGGATTTCCGACAGAGACCGACGAAGAATTTGTTGCCACGGTCTCACTTATTGATGATACCCTACCCCATAAAGTTAATATTACCCGTTTTTCTGTTCGGGAAGGCACCGCCGCCGCTTCGCTCTACGATCTCCCGGACCGGATCAAGAAAGATCGATCCCGCCTGTTAACCCAACAGGTGAATGCCTGCTATGATAAAATCAACGAGCAGCATATCGGGCGGGTCTGTGACGTCCTGGTCACTGAGAGGAAGAAAGCCGGAAGCGTCATTGCTCGTGATCGGTCGTATAATAATATAGTGATACCGTGCGAGTTTCAAATTGGTGACTGGATACAGGTTATTATTACCGGGCATCACCGTCACTATCTGCTCGCCACACCCTGTGACAGCGACTGCGATGGCAGTGCTGAAGAGCTGGCTGAATAACAGAATAGAAGATAGATAAGGGCAGAGGTGCCAACCATTGAGTACTGTACGCTACCAAAACGGTGAAACTCATGACTGAAGAGAAGGATATCATTGAAACAGGATACGAGGCACTTATAGAACGGCTTAAAGCGTTGCGTGCTGAGAAAGAAGGTCTCTCGAAAGAGCTTGTGGGAAAAGAAGCCCTCCTTCTGGAAAAGATGGTCGAACTGACCGTTCCGGTGTTGCCCACCATTGGTATTACCATGATGGAGCGAACCAAACAGGATGGAAAAGGAGAGATGTATGATACGCTCTTCTTTAATCAGAAAATGATTATTCTGGGGAAATCTGATCCGATTCCCTACCGGCCGGATGATATGTCCAAGCCGGTCTCAAAACAGTACTGTGTCTTAGGCGAGAGTGGGGCACTGTATGAACTGATGTACACCACTACTGAGCACCTGACCGACTCATATCTACAGGAAATGACGTTTGACGATGCTTTTGCTCTGTATGGCTATGATCTTCTGATTATGCTCTACAAAGCGTTGAAGGAGTACCGGGATGATCAGGAGATGCTGGTAACGTCGCTTGGTACAACGGTCCTGTTCATGCGGGAAGAAAATAAAGAAGAATAAGATTTTTTATTTCAATATTTTTTTAGAATACTTTTATTTCCATGAAAACATGGGAAGCATCGGTTTGAGGAGGTCTTCATCGTCTTTGAGGTACGAGATTTCCCTTTCAAGTTCATATGTTTTTCCGGTAGCGCTCGTATAGGTGATGACAAGTTTCCCATCTGCAATCATCGTTTCGAGGGGATGGGTGTAGGTAGCCTCTGCTGCCAGACTTGCAACTTCAAATACAATATTGTGTGGAACCAGTGATACGTGGATGGAACGTGCCTCTGCTCCCCCATCGTTTCTGATGACAATTCCCAGAGCGTCGTTTGCTAGAAATCCTTGGATCTCCGGCCGTTGGGTAATCTCTTTGCCGGTATTATTCATCCAGAATGCCATTGCCAGAGTTCCGACGATGATAAAGCAAGCAGCCCCAAGGAATAACTCGACGAGAAGAAGGGCACATGAGCAGAGAACACCGATAGCAAGAATGGTTATCTGATATTTCTTCATGGATCAGAATGGGTCTCTAGATCATATAAACAGGCATGTTTTTTGTGACTGATTGGGTTTTTCAGTCCCTAAAAAGGTGAATCTGTTTGTTCTATCTAGTGGGAGATCTGGGGTGGTCTGGCATGAGGGAAGGTGACCAGATGACTCTTAAAATTCCTTGTGGCGAGGGCTATATTCATAGGTAGGGAAGGATGTGTGGCGAACGCGATGTTGCCAAACAGTGAGTATGAAAAAAACGTTATTAAAAAGGAAAATGGGCCCGGTGCGACTCGAACGCACGACCTCCCGGTTATCAGCCGGGTGCACCACCAACTATGCTACGGGCCCTGTGCTTGTGCCTTAATTAGTAAAGTCTGTGTGCTTTTATAGATTATGGATTGACCCTGAGTGGCGATTGGTTTAACCCTCCAAAAATGAAAAGAAATCACTGAATTTTTATGAGATCCAGTGTCGCTATGTTTCATAATCGAAGCTGAAAAGTTCGCCTATAGTAGTATTCAGGGCCTGTGCGACCTGATAAGCAAGTCGGAGAGAGGGACTATAGGTTCCCTTTTCCATATGAACAATTGTCTCACGGCGCACACTGACTGCCTCAGCGAGATCGGCCTGGGTTATACCTGCCCGTGCCCTGAATTCTTTCATGCGGGTTTTCATATTGGTACCGGCTCCACATTGTTTAGTAGCCGATATCCCCTTTCTTGAGGAAATACCACTGTGTCGCCCGTCCGAAGACGGCATGGAAGAGGAGCAGGCCGATGAGGAGTGACTGGGCGTCCGGATTGAACAGGCCGGTGACATTAAGCAGGTAGAGGAGACAGAGAAGTATGAGTGTCCCAAGCCAGGCCCAGGCCAGCCCATAATGCCCAATTTTGAGAATGCGTTCGTCCGGCGGTGCTGTTTTCTCTGCCCGTGAACCTCTGAAGTATCCGACGATACACATCACACCGCCGATAGTAAGCAGGTAGGGGGCAATTTGTGGCATGACTATTGTTAGTGCCGCCCCGATCACAATCAGGGCAAGTCCGGCGGCAGCAGGTCGCTGAAAGATTTGTTTGTTCATGGTTTCACCGAAATAAGTTCGAAAGATATCACAGAATATGATATATTTCTAACGTCTCCCTCCCGGTGCAACTTATCGTGACATTAAAACCCCCTGAGGGACAAATAAGGATAGTACGACATATGGCTCCACAATATATGCTTGGCAACGAGGTCATCGCCCATGCCTGCCTCGAAGCAAATCTGGATTTTGCGAGTGGGTATCCGGGTACACCCTCCTCAGAAGTCATTGATGTTCTCCGGTATCAGAAAGAACGGGACTTTCATATCGAGTGGTCGGTCAATGAAAAAGTGGCGTTTGAAAACGCCCTTGCCGCTGCCTGGTGTGGTCTTCGGTCCCTTGTGACGATGAAGCACGTGGGCCTCAATGTTGCAGCAGACCCGCTGATGACCAGTGCCTATACCGGGGTTACTGGTGGTTTTGTTATTCTGAGCGCCGACGATCCCTTTGCACACAGTTCACAGAATGAACAGGACAGCCGGTGCTATGCCCATTTTGCAAAGATTCCCTGTCTTGACCCTTCGTCACTACAGGAAGCGCATGAGATGGTCCTTGGGGCTTTTCCCCTCTCTGAGGAGTTTGGCCTTCCGGTCCTCTTCCGGCCGACAACCCGAATATGCCATTCAAAAAGTGATGTGATTTCGGGTGAGGTCGGCACTGAGCACCGCACGGCAGTATTCAACAACGATCCCCGGCAGTATGTGGTTATTCCAGCCCACACTCGCATCCTGCATAAGATCCTAAATGAAAAACAGATACCACTTGCACAGCGTCTTGTTGAGCTGGGTTATAATAAGGCCGAGCGCCGTGGGAAGGTTGCTGTGATTACCAGTGGTATCGCCGCTGAATACTGTATGGAACTCCTGCCTGCCGATGTGTCGTTTGCAAAGATTGGCGGGTATCCGATCGATGAAGCCTGGCTTAAAGAATTTATCGAAGGCCATGAGAAGGTGCTCGTGGTAGAAGAGCTTGCGCCGGTCGTTGAGGAAATTGTGCGTCAGGTGTCGGGCGTTGTTCCGGTCTTTGGCAAGAAAAACGGAATTGTGCCATATGAGGGTGAACTTGACCCGTCGTCCGTCGCTGCTATCATGAAGAAAGCAGGCATTATTCCCACCAAAGAATATCAGGAAGCGAAAGCACCGGCAGATGTTCCCCGTCGTCCGCCACTCCTCTGTGCTGGGTGTGGTCATAGGGCGACGTTCCATGCGATAAAGAAGGTCTTTAAAAACGGTATCTTCCCCAGTGATATCGGCTGTTACACGCTGGGGCTTCAGCTCGGTGCGGTCGATACCACGATCTGTATGGGTGCCTCGGTGACGGTAGGAAGCGGGATATCAAACGCTGGTGAAGAGCGGGATATTGTCGCAACCATTGGTGATTCTACTTTTATGCACACTGGTATCAACGGCCTGTTAAACGCAGTCTACAACGGGGCAAAAATGACGCTTGTCATTCTTGACAACCGGATTACTGCGATGACCGGCCATCAGCCCAATCCGAATACTGGTGTGACTGCGCAGGGCGTCGAGACCCCTCAGGTCTCACTGGAAGCACTATGCCGGGCCTGCGGAGTAACATTTGTCGAGACGGTGCATGCCTATGATTATACGGGCCTTGTTGAGGCGCTGAAGAAAGCAAAGGCGACGGGTGGTGTGAAGGTCATTCTCGCCCGGCAGGCCTGTGTTATCTCAGAGAAACGGGCGAAGATCAAACGCAAGCCTTTCACGGTCGATGCCAGCCAGTGTACCGGATGTGGGGTCTGTCTGAAATTTGGCTGCCCGGCTATTGAAACTGATGACGAAGGGAAAGCGAGCATCACCTCACTCTGTAGCGGGTGCAGTGTCTGTGCTCAGCTCTGTCCTTCCGGCGCTATCCATGTGGAGGGTCGATCATGAAAGAGAGTTTTGATGTTTTAATTGTCGGTGTCGGTGGCCAGGGCACTATTCTCGCTTCCAATGTCTTAGGCGAGGCGTGTTTGCAGGAAGGTCTTCCTGTCCGGGGTGCAGAAACGCACGGCATGTCACAGCGTGGCGGGTCGGTCGAGACCCATATCAGGATTGGCGGGCAGTACGGGCCTCTGATCAGTCCCGGTACGGCCGATCTTCTGATCTCCTTTGACCTTCTTGAAGCGGTCAGGTATCATCATTTCCTGAAAGAGGATGGGACCGTTGTCACAAATACCGGGAT
>Ga0222684_1000024_pt1 | contig 40419 bp, 38 predicted proteins | sample AntAcemetage1075_FD_181150 | JGI IMG/M metagenome (GOLD analysis project Ga0222684, IMG submission 181150) | Saline water microbial communities from Ace Lake, Antarctica - #1075 | ecosystem: Environmental > Aquatic > Non-marine Saline and Alkaline > Saline | place: Antarctica: Ace Lake...
CCTCGGAAGTATTACCCGTCATGACATCATCAATCAGGTAACAGCAGCTGAGATGTTTGTTGATATTATTGAAATGGAGGATGAGTTTCTGCCAGGTTCAAAGTCTGCTGAGGATTTGCAAATGGTAGCCAGAGCCCTGAAAACTATTGAACGGCAGATTGTTTTTACACGGGATTATCAGGATCTTGGTATCAACGCTCCGAACTGGCAGAATGTTGGACTTCTTATCGATGAACGTACTGCCATCTTAAGTGAAAAGCTTGCGGTACGAAACGAAGTCAAAAATCTTGAAATTTATGCTGACCCGCTCTTTGAAAAAGTCGTTTATAATCTTTTTGATAATGCTATACGACATGGAAAAACGATTGCCACTCTCAGTTTCATGAGCGAAGAGGCATCGGGTGCCCTCAAACTCATCTGTGAAGACGATGGCGTAGGCGTTCCTGCCGATGTAAAAGAAAAAATATTCAATCGCCAGTATTTCCAGCACACGGGCCTTGGGCTCTTTCTTTCACGGGAGATCCTTTCAATCACCGGAATGACTATCTCTGAGACCGGTATACCCGGCAAAGGGGCGCGATTTGAAATTCTGGTACCAGAGGGAATGTGGCGACGAATATAGAGGCGAATGGATTTGATCTCTCTCAATGGTCAAAGTTTTGTCTATTTTGAAATCTCTGGCAGGAAATAGTATATTAATTATTTATTTATCATAAAATCATATTTAAATTTCATCAAAGAATTAATGGTAAAAGAATCTCAACATTAGTCTATGCAAATAAAACAACAATTTCACTTAAAGCCTGAGTCACTATTTTTATGTCTGAGACTGAGTGAAAAAACAAATGCACTTCTTATTTTGTTTTTGTCCTGCCTGGTCTTGCTCATCTCATATTTTTGCCTCTCTCAGGGCATCACGACTATTTTTATGCACCTTTTTTATCTGCCAATTATCCTGCTTGCCTATAAATATCAGATGAAAGGTGTCATTCTCTCCGGCATTCTTGGTGCTATCTATATAGTAATGGTGATCTTTTTCACCTATCCTGATAGTGGCATTATGTTCGGAGCTTTTATTCGCTGGTGTGTTTTTCTGCTCATTGCCATAATTATCGCCATATTCTCAATATATCTGGAAAACCGACAGAAAGAATACGAGACGTTATTTCAGAGTGCCGAAAACTGCATTCTCGTTGTCCAGCGTCCCGGTATGCAAATCCTCGACATCAACACCTGTGGCCTAACACTTACGGGATATCAGAAAGAGGAGATAATAGGAAAAGGTTTTCCCAATGCATGTTTGAAACAAGAAACAACTGAAGGAGAAAATATATTCAATTTAAACTATAATGAACAGAATGACCCGGAATTTCATTTTGTGACCAAAAATGGCAATGAAAAAGTTGGCCACCTCTCAGTTGGGGAGATTCCTAACAACCGGCTGGTCATTATTATTACCGATTTGACCTGGGGTAAAGAGGCTGAAAAAGCTCTCATCGCAAGCGAACGGCGGTACCGTGATCTTTTCAATACTGCCTCTGACCAGATCATCGTACATCAGATAGTATCAAAGAAACCGGGTAAGATCCTGGAAGCAAATGATGTCGCCTGTGATGCTCTCCAATACTCCCGGGATGAGTTGCGCACCATGACCGTAAATGATCTCCTCAGTCCGGTATCTCCGGATGAAGATACAAAAATGATTGAAGATATAAAGCGTTCGGGTCATGTAACTTTTGAGCGTGAAGGGGTCAGAAAAGACGGTACGCTCATCCCAATTGAAATTAATGCCCATATTTTTGAAGATAACGGAAATATGCAGGCAATATCTATTGCCCGTGATATTTCTGAACGGAAAAAGGCTGAAAATGCCCTTATAATGATCAATACTAAACTGAATCTCCTCGGAAGTATTACCCGGCATGATATCCTCAATCAGCTCACAGGAGCTCTTGGATTTCTCGAAATCCTGAAGATGGATACTGACATTCCTCCGGGTTCAGATTCAGGAAAAGATCTTGCCTACATTAACGAAGCACTTCAAACAATAATGCATCAGATTCTCTTTACCCGGGATTATCAGGATCTTGGGGTGCAATCCCCGATGTGGTTCGAGCTTGGAAATCTCATCGATACGACAGCGTTTACCATTCATCTTCAGTCGATAACAACGGACAATCAGATCCACAATATTGAGATTTATGCAGATCCTCTCTTTGAAAAAGTCATTTCCAATCTTTTTGACAATGCCGTTCGGCATGGAAAAACTATTACCACCATTCGTTTTTCCATAAAAGAGAAAGTAAATTGCCTTAAAGTAATTTGTGAAGACGATGGTGTTGGCGTACCCACTGGGGTTAAGGAAAAGATCTTCAAACGGCAGTATTACCAACACACCGGTCTTGGGCTTTTCCTTTCACGGGAAATACTTTCTATTACCGGGATGACCATCACTGAGACAGGCTTACCGGGACAGGGAGCACGGTTTGAGATTTCTGTACCGGACGGGATGTGGCGAAAAAAATAACTCTATTTTCTCATGGATATTTTCCCAACGTGCTCTGAGAAAATTTGATGATATTAATTGGGTATCGTAATCTGATACCCGGTTCCACCTTCCCGTGAAACAGTAATCGTACCGTGAAGTTGCAATTTTACAATATTTATAATGAGACTGAGTCCCACAGATTCAGTCTTTTCAGGTTCGATTCCTTCAGGAAGACCGATACCATCATCTTTAATTTCGATTTTAAGCTGATTTTTATCTGTCTCTTTCATAACCTTAATTGTGACATTCCCCAGCTCCTGACTGACAAAGGCATGTTTTTGCACATTCATCAGAATTTCGTTTGCCACTATACTCACTAATACAGCCCGATCCAGATCCATAACAAGGGTATCATTTCCCTCAACTGTAAAGGAAATGTAAACGCCACCGATCTCTGTGGTCAGAATACCCTGAGCCAGAATTCGGAGATGCTCGACCAGTCGGATTTCCGTAAGATCACCAGAGAGGAAGAGATTCTCATGCACCAAAGCAATAGCACTTATACGGTTTTCCATATCAGAGAGCATTTTATCTGCCGCTTTCACCATTCAAATAAGGCCAAATGTTGGATCAGTTCTAAGTATTAAGAAGACTGCACCCGCAGGTTTAAAGTCGATCAACATATTGTATTGATCACAAATTTCTCTCTTTTTCGTATTTTTCTGATTTAGTCAGCATATTTTCAGATTTTCAATTCTCTCCCTAATAGATTTCCGATTCAAACCATACCTGAATTAGTAGCAAGTATATTTTGAAAACTCAAGGTCCTTTTAGAAACATATATCAGCCACATATCGCCTTGAACCAGAAATGTGAGTTTTAGTGGTTAGTCGCATTCTGTATTCTTAGTTTTATTTGTATGTTGGTCAATTCAAACATGACGAAGAACATGCTTATTTCTTATGAGCGGTAAACTTAGGTTACCGTTGATCAGATACAAGTTATGATCTTCAAAAGAAATGGTCCCCAAAAACATACTTGTATACGCCTTTGCCGCACTCATCATTCTGGCCGTCTTAGTTTCAGCCTGTGTTTCAGACGTTACAGGCACAGATCAGGAAGCACCACATACCGACCAATTGATCGTAGGCGTCTCAATTCTCCCGCAGGAAGAATTTGTACAGTCCATCGGGGGAGAGCATGTCAAAACCATGATCCTTATCCCATCCGGTGCCAGTCCGGCAACCTATTCACCGACTACCGGACAGATGGTAGACATAGCAAGCGCGGACCTATACTTCAAGGTTGGTTCATTTCTACCCTTTGAAGAGAATTACCTCAGTACATTAACCACTTCAAACCCGGAAATGACGGTGATCGATTGTTCCGCAGGTATCACCCTACAAAACAACGGCCCCCATATCTGGAATTCACCGGAGAATGCAATACTCATGTGCAGAACGATTGCCGCGGCACTTTCAGAGGCAGACCCCACCCATGCTAACGACTACCAATACAATCTGGAACAATACACCTCTCAACTACACGAACTTGATGAAAATCTCAAAATAATCCTGAATACGACAGAATCTGCACAGCCTACCGAACAAATACCATTCATTGTATTCCACCCGGCCTGGGGTTATTTTGCTGACAGGTACAACCTCTTACAGGTGGCTGTCGAAGTTGATGGGAAAGAACCAAGCGCCAAAGAATTAGCAGAACTCATCATTTTTGCACGAGCTGAGAATATTACTACCATCTTTACTGATCCACAGATGAATTCTCAAAGTGCAGGCGTCATTGCCCAACAGATTGGCGGAACCGTCGTGTATGCCGATCCCCTGGCGAAAGATTACTGCACGAACCTGATAAAAATGGCAGAAACGATCAGGCAGGTGAACTGAACATGTCAAAAGACAGAGCGAAAGAGAGTTCAGAAGAAATCATTGCAATGGAAGACGTCTGGTTTGCTTACCGGGATAATCCGGTTGTTGAAGCGATCAATCTTCGTATTTATGCAAACGATTTCTTAGGCATTATCGGGCCAAACGGTGGGGGAAAAACAACTATTTTCAAATTAATTCTGGGGCTTCTGACGCCGGATAAAGGAAGAGTGACAATAAATGGAGGAGATCCCTGTGAGCACCGGACTGTGATAGGGTACGTGCCCCAGTATCGCACCTTTGATTTTGGTTTTCCAATCAGTGTACAAGAAATGGTTCTGATGGGACGACTGGGTACCATCCGTAAACCTTTCAGAAAGTACAGCAACGAAGATCATGCGATTGTTCAAAATTGCCTGGAAACCATGGAAATCGTTGATCTCAGAAATCGTCAGGTCGATCAGTTATCAGGCGGCCAGCAACAGAAAGTGATGCTGGCTCGTGCCCTTGCAACCGAACCGGAGGTCCTTCTGCTTGATGAACCGACAAACCATGTGGATGTCCAGACCGGAGGTCATTTTTTCGGGCTCCTCAAAGAACTGCACGAAAAGATGGCAGTTGTCGTCATAAGCCACGACATCGGTGCAATTTCCACAACAATTGACCGGATAGGTTGTATGAACAAAAGACTCTATCTGCACGATTCAGCTGAAATAACCGAAGAAATGATCGCTGAATCCTATCAGTGCCCGATTGATCTCATCGCTCATGGGGTCCCTCACCGGGTCCTGCAGGAACATCATGTTCTGGAGAGAAAATGATAGAAATTCTCTATTTTGAGTTCTTCAGAAACGCCCTCATAGCAGGACTCCTTGCCAGTGTCGCCTGTGGAGTTATGGGGACGTATGTTGTCGTTAAAAAGATATCATTTATCAGTGGCGGGATTGCCCATTCGGCATTTGGGGGAATTGGTCTTGGCTATCTTCTGGGATTCAATCCGATAATCGGTGCCGTCATCTTCAGCATTGCTTCAGCCCTGGGAATAGGGGTCATTAGCCAGCAGGGACATGAAAACGAAGATACCATCATCGCAACCATGTGGGCCACCGGAATGGCATTGGGCATTCTCTTTATTGCTCTTGCGCCGGGTTACGCACCGGACCTTATGAGTTATCTCTTCGGGAATATCCTGTTTGTTCCAACCGAAGACCTTCTCATTATGCTTCTTTTAGATGTATTGATTATCGGCGTAGTCTGGCTTTTCTATAATGAATTTCTGGCCCTATCATTTGATGAAGAATTTGCAACCATCATGAATATCCCGGTCAAAAAACTCTCTCTCCTGTTACTCTGTCTGATTGCCCTTACGGTTGTCATGCTGATAAAAATTGTTGGGGTAATTCTGGTCATCGCACTTCTATCCATTCCTGCCGCGATCGCTCACCAGCACACTGAAAATCTGAAAAAAATTATGATGGTGGCCATTCTATTTGGTATGCTCTTCACCTTTGCCGGGATGTGGCTTTCGTATCTTGCCGACGTGCCTTCGGGTGCCACAATTATTATTCTGGCAGCAGGGGCTTACGGGATTTCAATAGCATTCGGAAAAATCAGAAAAAAATCAGTCTCTATGCGGTAAAAAATGCATTATCATGATCTTACACCACATCATTGATCAATACTACATTTCATATTTGCCTTCTTTGATACCTTATCAGGCCTTATTCCGATCAGTGATGTCCCTGATAAAACCGCAAGCAAACTCCTGGCCTTCATAACTCAGAATCCCCATGCTGATCTCAATAGAAACAAATCCCCCTCCTTTTTTTGGAACACTACTTTCAATAATAAGCGATCCATCCTCTTTCATTTCATCCCATAACTCACGGAAGAGGTGAGGAGGGTAGTTGGGATCAATTTCAGGGATGGACAGTGCAAGAAATTCTTCTTTTGAATATCCGAGCAAATTTTGAATACTATTATTAACTGAAATAAACCTGCCATCATAGTCCACCCAGAATCTGACATCGGCGGCATTATCAACAACAAACTGTGTGAATTTAAGTTGCTTTTCTGCTTCCTTCTGCTCAGTAATATCAATAAGAGATATGATACTTTTCTTTGTACCAGGAATCATTGCAGCATTCAGAGCAGCAGTTTTTATCTCGCCGTTTTTATGGATCAACCGAAACTCATAATTTTTTGGCACTGAATCGGGATCGGTTCGCCTGAGACGATGATATTCCAGCGTTTTCTCACGGTCTTCATCTACAACCAGCTCAGGCCATTTTGCTGTCCCTTCCTTCTCTTCTCTGGCATAGCCCCATAACTGTTCCATCTCATCATTGACGTGTGAAATGGTGGTGTCTTCTTCGAGAATCAACATAGCTGTTCCGGTGTTTTCGAAGACAGTCTGATAAAGTCCTTCTGCCTGCTTATAATCAGTAATATCCCGTATGGATTCAATTGCACCAGCAACGCTACCATCTGCATCATAAAGAGGTGAAGCCTTAAACCAGAGATGTGCGCCCTCACCATCACGAAGATGGGGCAGGAATATTTCAGCATAACATTTTTCCAGGTTTTGACAGTTCAGAACCGGATATGAAACCTCATATTGAAGCTCTTCATGGAGCACAATATCAATCAGCATTGGGCGGCGAACACCGTAAAAAGGGAAGGCATACTCAAAATTACCTTTTCCAAGTACATCTGATGCAGGGGTGCCTACCATCTCTTCGATAGCCCGGTTCCATGCAATCACCCTTCCCTCTTTATCAATTGCCAAAGTGGCATCCGGCAGAAAATTGATAATATCTGCCATCCGTTGTTCATGTTCAAGGATTTCCTTCTCCGCCCGGTATTTCTTAACCGCCTGCCGGACAATGTTCTGAAGTTCTCCAAACTGAACCTTGGGCTTTCCACCTTTCTGGAGGTAGTAATCAGCACCAGCATTGAGTGCCTCGATGGCGACTTCTTCCCTGCCCCTGCCGGTGAAGATGATAAATGGGATATCATTTCCTTCAGCACGGAGTGTTCTCAGAAATTCAAGACCATCCATCTCCGGCATCTGATAATCAGAGACAACTGCATCAAATTCCTGTCCATGAATTCTGTTAAGGGCATCTTTTGCAGATGACACCGTCTCTACCTGACAACCTCCGATATTTTCTAAATATTGTTTCGTTGCCTCCAGAAGTATGGCCTCATCATCAACATATAAGATAAAAATTTGATTGTCAGAATCTTCCATTCGGTATTCGCCCCTCTTACAATATTAGATAATTGACTGAACTGACGGTTAAGAGTTTGCCTTCCTCAATGCTTTACCGGATAGGACTTTTTGCATGATCGTTGTAGCCACTTTTGAGGATAGTGTGATTATAAAAAATCCAGAGTAGCTGCTCTGCACATACCAACCAATCTAATAATCCATAAAAAGTCGGTATTTGAGAAAAATGCAGATAATTCCATACCTTAAAGAGACTTCCCACTTTATATTGTAATTAGATGACCTCCGTGATCAATGATCCACTTCGTCAGAAACTCCTCTTAGGGGCGCTCTCTCTCGGAGTAATTATGGACGGACTTGACGGTTCGATTGTGAACGTCGCTCTCCCGGCAATCGCATCTGATTTCAACACCTCCACCGGTAACATTTCCTGGGTCATCATAACCTATCTCCTCATGATGGCAGGGTTCCTTCTGGTCTTCGGAAAGATCGCTGACCGGGGCCTCATGAAAAAGATCTTCATCGGCGGATTTATCATATTCACGATTGGATCAGCCGCCTGTGGTTTCTCCCCCCACCTCTATTCTCTTCTGGGTGCCAGAATTGTCCAGGGAATTGGAGCTGCCATGATTGCTGCTGTTGGTCCGCTCCTCTGTGTCAGATGCCTCCCACCCCGTATGCTGGGCGTATCTCTTGGCGTTCTCACTGCCGCCAGTTCTATCGGCCTCGCCGCCGGACCAGCCATTGGTGGATTTTTAACCCATCTTTTCTCCTGGCACTGGATATTCTTAATCAATATACCAATAGGAATCATTGGCATTCTCTACGCCCACTGGATTATCCCTCAGGACTATCCGGCAGATGAAAAAACACCGTTTGACATTGCCGGAGCTGTGACACTGTTTGGGGCTATGGTCTTTGGTATCTTTGCACTCGTTGAAGTTGCTCCCCTCGGGATCACAGATCCACAGATTCTCGTAAGTTCTGCACTCTGTGTACTGTTTGCCTCTTTCTTCATTTTCCATGAACTTCGAACACCGGTGCCTTTCATTAATGTCCATATTTTCAGCAAATGGCAGTTTTCTTCTGTCGTGATGGCATTTCTTTTCATCAATGTCCTGTTTATGGGAGTGTTGTACCTTCTGCCCTTCTACCTTATCGCAGAAATGAAATTTAATCTGGCAACGATCGGGATGTACCTCTTAATCCCTCCACTAATCACTGCCCTTCTCAGCGTCCCCTTTGGCAGAATGTCAGATCGATACGGGCGAAGATGGTTTGTCGTTGTCGCCTGTGTGCTGCTGATTGTATATTATATTATATTTGCAATGCTTGTCCCGGAAGCCGGGATTGTTCCTCTGCTTGTTGCCCTCATACTCATGGGAGCTGTTTTTGGGATTGCAGGTGGCGCTGCCTCAAGCAGAATTATCGAAATTGCTCCGGAAGGTGAAAAGGGAACCGGCTCATCTCTTATGATAACAGCCATGTATCTCGGCAGCGTAATCGGAACAGCACTCTTTGCAACACTCTTCACCTTCAAAACATCCTCCGGTGGTGTGGTGGCATTTGCGAGCCTTGACTCAGTAACCTTCCTTTCCGGGTTTCATTTCACGATGTTTACCGGCCTTATCCTGTCGATATTCCCGCTCATATTTTCTGCCATTGTCAAAGATGAGAAAAAGAGCAAGGTCTGACGCTATTGAGTTTTTGATAACTAAATGTCCCAGGCAACCATCTTGCGGTGAATTTCCTCATCACCTTTCTTTTTAGGCAGGTTATAATCAGTGAATCCGCATCAGAATCAGAAAGAGGTGGGTTTCAAGCGTAAAGATACATCTCTCATAAAAATAGCATCACTGAACAGAATTATTTTTGAGATCATTTATGCGGAGAAACATCTGCCAGATGTAACCTCAGACAAGATCGTTCTCTCATCAGCCACAATCCCTTTTAAATTGGAGACAATCCATTGATTACCAACTCAAAAGGGAAGTATCTGCCGTATCAAATTCGTACGACACGGGAGGCAATTAATTCTCCTAGTGATATCGAACGGAAAGCTTATCAGTATCTTGAAAAAATTGGTGATGTTGAGATCATCAATGATTCTGATGATCTGAACGAGTGAGTTTCATAAAATATCCAGCCATTTGAACGGCTGACATTCCGTATCCATACACTGCGGCAAATGTTTCAGCGACATATTACCGAGACCGAGATTCGGGAAGTAATTGTTCGGGGTGTGAAAATCGAAGACTATCCGGATGACACTCCCTATCCCAGTTGTTTTGTATCAGGCATCGCAAACGATCGGCCGCTCCATGTTGTTCTGGCATACAATAAAGTAGATCGTTAAGCAATTATTATCAAAGCATACGAACCTGATCCAAAAATGTGGACCGATACGTTCACTAGGAGAAAACCATGGAATGCGTAATCTGTAAAAACGGTGAGACAAAAGAAGATACGACAACTGTTGCTTTTGACCGGGAGGGAATCACTATTGTAGTAAAAGACGTCCCGGCTCAGGTATGCATGAATTGTGGAGAGGCTTATGTTGATGAAAAAGTCGCCCATGATCTTCTCACCTACGCTGAAAAAATGGCTGAAAGCGGTGCACAGGTGGATATCCGCAAATATGTTGCCGGTATGGCAATCCCCTGTTAATTCAACTCTTTTTTTAAAGTGATTTTTCTAATTGCTTTTCATGTGGAAGGCTGGCTCCGGTCCATCCGGGAAGGTTCGGCGATGGATGTGGTAAAGGCAGCGCAGGATGCGGAGAAGGCGGTGGATTTCCTCACCACTTCTTTTCCGGCCGGAGGGACGGATGTATGAGCGAAGAGCTGGTGGTGCTTTGTTATACGGGGCGGAGTGTAAGCAGACGATTGACCTGGAGATTGAGCTGCTGTGTGAGAAAAATGCTGGAAGGCGCCGGGAGCTGATGGGAGAGCTGAATGAATTGTGGGATACGGCGCTGGAACGGGGGAGTGAGGGGTGATATTTCCACGCCTTTTTTCCGGTTGGTGGTCCTTTTAGATGACATCCAGTTCAATATCCTGCCGGGAAGCAACCTCCACCGCTGCTTCAACGTCACTGACTCGCCAGGTTCTGTATGTTGCCTGAGTGAGCCGGGTAGCATAGGTCCGGCAAAAGGCTGCCCATTCTTCATAGGCATACCAGTTCCGTCGGTTCAGACTTTCGGTAGTTGTCTGAATATTACCATTTTATCCTGTTTAAATCCTCCAGAATCTTAAAAATACATCATATTGTGCTTTATCTGCCAGAATACGGTCAGGAAAGCGATGCTGCGGAGATGCCAGCACTTTTATCAGGTTAAAGGAGAATTCTCCTCTATGAAAGTGTTGTATATTCTTATCGCACTAATGTTCGTGATTCCAATGGTGGCAGTAGCATCCACTGCGGAGAGCCCGGAAACTGCCCTCACTGACGCCGGAATGACGCAGGTTGCCACGTTCGGCAACGGCATGCGCTACGAAGCGGGATCCTATCCTGTTGTCGTCCTCTCCGGAACTTACCGGGAGATGGGGCGCCAGTACGGTGCTTTGATGAAGGACGAACTCCAGTCCGAATATGAAATGCTACGCTCCCACTTCACGGCCAGTGGATACACGGAAGAAGAGATAGCTGCATTCGCGGGGGAGGCAACAGCGTTGCAGGCACAGCGCATGCACGAGATCTGGGCGGGTATGGCCGAAACCTCCGGCCTGACAACAGAGCAGCTGGAGATTCTCTACGAGGGGCCACAGATCTACTTCGAGGCCTACAATGAGAAGTCCGGATGCTCATTCCTGGCCGTCTGGGGGGAATACACCACCGATGGCTCGCTCGTCCTCTCCCGGAACTACGACCTGCCTGACGAACTCGGCCCCTTCCGTCCCTACTACACTCTCGCAGTCTACAATCCGACCGACGGGAGCAACGGTGTTGCAACCTTAAGCCCGGCAGGGGCACGTCCGGAAACCCTGATGAACAGCGCAGGTCTCTTTATCTCGGATGACAATGCACAGGACTCCGCCGGCTCCGTTTCAATTGCAGGCAGGCCGGATCTCATCGCTGAGTTCTTCCGTATGATGCTTGACTATTCCGACATGAAAGGGCTCGACGCTGCCATCATGTCACTTCGTTCGAATGTCGCCTGGATTGTGAATGCGGCCGGACCGGAGGCTGCCTATTCCTACGAGGAGACAGTGTATGACGTCAAACGCCGCGAGGGGCCTGGCGTGATTGCGGCCGCGAACCACTTCGTCGACCCGACGTGGCGATTTGCAGCTCTTCCGGCGAAGCATTCAACCACCCGGTACGCGAACCTGCTGAGCCTCGCCGAAGAGAACAAGGGACTTATCGATGGAGAACAGATGGTGGCGATCCGCGATGTGTTATACTCCGACGGCGGTGCGACGTTCCGGCACACCAGGTTCGAAAAAGAGGGGATGACAGATTCCACGGATCACCAGGTAGTCTTTGTCCCAGAGACCCGCACGCTCTGGATGAAGGTCGTGGACCAGGACTGGCAGAAGGTTGAGCTTGAGCCGCTCTTCGCGGCCTGACCGGCAATCATTCATCACTCTTTTACGCTTTTTTTCCCTCTTCTCATAGGTATCCACAGCAGGGTCCGGGTAGTATAGCAGGCAAACCCGGATCTCCTGCCATAGGTGCATGGAAGACTCAGTAACCCTGCACAATGGAAGCATCTTTTCCCTTAAGAGATTCAGGACTGCTTAAAGAACCTTCACTTATTTTGCTCCGCATTTACCCCAATTGTAATCATAGTCCGGACGCTCTTCAATGCAGTCCGGGCAGATTTGAGTCACATTTGTAGTGATGATGGAAGAATAAACGATAGAATCGTCCCTCCAAAAAAACCGGAAGCCTCTCCTGAATAACCGCTTAAACAAGCCATGATCAATCATTTAACAATGTTTATAAGGGAATCTGCATTTCAGTTACTTATCTCACACATCTGGTGTACCATGAAACGAATTCTGACACTTACGATCCTCCTTATCTGTGTAATCGCGATCCTCGCTGCAGGCTGTACAACTGCGCCGGCATCTGCACCAGCATCAGAGGGTGACACTCTTTTCTCCCAGGCAGAACATGAGTTCCAGAACAACAATCTGCACGCCGCCACCCAGCTCTTCCGGCTCGCACAGGAGAACTACACCGCTGCCGACAACACGGCGGCTGCCCTGAACGCCCGGGACCGGGTCATGACCATGCAGATGATGACCGTCAATTTCCCATACAACCGCAGCACCCTGGACCGTCAGCTGGCCGGGTTCTTCCCGGACCTTTCAGCAGCACAGCGGGCTGCCCTGATGGACGACCCCGGGGCCGTGACCCTCACAACGGACGGGGAGGTGTGGTACTTCGATGACTTCATCTCCAACATCATATGGCACAACATGACCATCATGCAAAACGCGAATGCTGCGGAGCACTACACCCCCTTCTATGACGAGCTCGCCCCGCTCGCGCTGGCTCCGCAGACGGGCGGAGCCGGACATTACAGTGACCCGGTGGCATGGGAAGGGCTCGAGGATATCGCGGTCCCCCGTGACCGGCTCCCGGCAAACGGGACGCTGAAACTATGGATCCCCCTACCAATCGAGTACGGACCCCAGGCGAATGTGACCATAATGTCCCTGGAACCGGCACAGTACCTGCGGTCCACGACCGGCACGGGTGCGGATCTCGGGCTTGCGTATTTCGAGATTCCGCTGGATGAGATCCACGATCCGTTCGTGAATGTATCTGCCCGCTTCCGCTTTACGGAGTACACCCGGAGATTCATAATCGATCCCGTGAAGGTGAGGCCCTACAATATAAGCGACCCGGAATACCGGAAGTACACGGCCCCGACAACGAATATCGCCCTCACTCCGGAAATGAAGAAGAAAGCACAGGAGATCATAGGAAACGAGACAAACCCGTACCTTCAGGCGCAGATGATCTACCAGTATATCTCGGAAACGCTCCCCTACGGCCATGGCCCAAACTCGCTGCTCGGAGCAACCGGCAAACCCCTGTCTGTCTATGTCCTTGAGACAGGGATTGGGGACTGCGGGCTCCAGAGCCAGTATTTCGCGGCCCTCTGCCGTTCGATCGGTATCCCCGCCCGCGTCCCGATTGGCTACCAGATGATTCTCAAACCGGCCGGCGTTCACGTCTGGGCAGAGTATTACATGGAAGGCTACGGGTGGATCCCCGCCGATGTGACGGTGGCGGAAGGTGCCGACTGGTCCTACAATGCTACTGAACAGGAGCGGGAGCGGTACCGGGATTTCTTCTCCCGGAACCTCGACCCGTACCGGTATATCATTCAGAAGGATGTTGATGTCCCGCTCTCCCCCGAACCGGGTACGGATAAGGTCGTATTGCCCAGTTTTGTCTTCCAGCATCCCGTTGTCGTATGCGATACCTGCACGGAAAACCCGTCCATGATGATCCTGGAATACTGGACGGTCTCGGTCACGCGAGCGTAAGAACCGGTACGGATTAAAAAACATTTCATTAAATATTTTCATTCGACCCCCAACCCCCATGCCAGGGGGGTTAGCAGCTGACCCCACACCACTATTTTTCCGGGGGTATTTCCGTTACTTGTGCGACGTAAGGAACGCGATGATCCATGCATGCACATTATGGACCTGCAGCGAGATCCAGACGCACAAATGTGAGCCTTCCTGCACCCACAGGCTTTCAGCATGCGGGATATTCTCTTGTGTTATTACCCCCCTTTCATCAGTGAGGACCGCCCCGGACAACGGTATCCCTGGCACACTCTGCAGGGGATGACAACATTTTTCGTTCCGGAACGCATTTCCCTTTTATGAAAAATCCCGCTCATCGAGTTATTTTTCTTATCCTTGGGGCATTCCTGGTAACCGGCATGATTCTTTGTGCCGGGTGCACCAGTGCAGGCACTCAGAAGAATACCGACCGGCTCGACGGCTTTGATGATATCGTTACCGCGAAGATGGCTAAATACGAAGTCCCGGGTGCCGTTGTCGGGATTGTTGAGAATGATACCGTTGTGTACCTGAAAGGATTCGGCGTCCGGGAGATCGGAATGCCGGAGAAGGTTGACCCGGACACCCGTTTCCAGATCGCTTCGATATCCAAGTATTTCACCGCAGTCGCGACCGGGACGCTTGTTGAGGAGGGAAAACTTGACTGGGATACCCCCGTTGTCACGTACCTGCCGGATTTTGCGCTGAACGACGCGTATGCCGGCGAACACACGACCCTCCGCGACCTCTTCGCCCACCGGACCGGGCTCGGGAACCATGACGGGGACCTGCTGGGCAGGTTGGGGTACTCGAACAAGGAGATGCTGGAGCGGATGCGGTATCTTATGCCTGACGCGGGTTTCCGGGAAAAGGAGCAGTACTCCAATGCAGGCTACTTCATCGTGGGTGAAGTTGCAGCAGCGGCGGACAACCGCAGCTGGGAGGATCTGACCGACGCACGGGTCATCAATCCCCTAAACATGACCCGTTCTGGGACTCACTACGACACCCTGTACCTTGATGACAACCGGTATACCGGCCACTGGGCAACCCCACGTGGCACGGAGATCATCGCCCATGAAACCGCTACCTTCCCGGCAGCCGGACAGGTGGTCTCGACCGGCCGGGACATGACGCAGTTCATGAGGATGATACTCAACCGCGGTTCCATTGACGGGAAGCAGGTCCTTGCACCAAAGACCGTTGCTGCCATCAATGCCGCGAGCTTTGTCATCACCGGCCACCCGGATGATCCGAAAGACCCGTACACCCTGAGGGCGAGCGGCTTCGGCTGCGACTCGTTCACCTATCTCGGCGAACGGGTTGTGGAGAAGAATGGCGGGCTGTTAGGCGTCAACTCTCAAGTTGCCCTCGTCCCCGAAAGGAACATCGGGATTGTTGTCATTGCAAACAAGCATACGACCCCGTTCCCAGAAGCGGTCCAGGCAGAATTCCTCGAGCGGTATATCGGGAAGAGCGAACTCGACCAGCAGATCAGGATAAAAAAAATCGAAGCCATGTTCACTGAGGGGCTGAAGCCCCCCAATCCCCCGGCAAACCCCGGCCCGGCAACCATCGCCCCCTCCGCCATCGCGGGGTATTACTCAAGCGACCTATACGGAATCCTGCAGATTTCTGCGGGTGCGGATGACGGGAACATGACATTCGTGCTCGGCCCGGGCAGACACCCAGGGAACCTCCAGTACTGGACAAACGATACCTGGTACCTCTATTTCCCGGACCCTACCGACTCAAACAACCTCGTGACGTTCATCACCGAACCGTCAGGATCTGTTACCAGTATGGTTTCCGACGACTTGGACTCGTTTACCCGGGTCTGACCCCCCGCGGATTTTTTTCATATTCACGCCAGCCTAAAAAAGACCGGCCCCCTTTTGACCTCCCGAAATTTTGAAGGTCTGTAGTCCCGGGAAGGGGGTTTTGTCTTAGCTCTGGTTTTGGGATTCTCTTCGGATTTCTCTATTGCATTTGGTAAGAGGGAACCCGCTGCCATTCCTTTGAGCAACTGCCTCGTGGCCTATGACAGTGACCCCCTCTCCAGCCGCACAGCTACGCTTCTCTCCGCCGTGCCGGCACTGGTAGTGTTACGACGGCAAAGGCGGGATATCGTCAAACGGGTAAGCCAGCCGCCCTTCGGGACGGCAGCCATACTCCGTTTGCCACTTAATCGCCCGCAAAACTGGGGCAGGAACGAAATCAGAAATGACAGACCGGAACGGAGCAGAGGGACACTCTGCAAGGATAGAACCTGAGTGCAGCGAGGTAGATGAAGAGGCTGCAATAGAATGGATGAGAGAGATGAGGTGGCGGAGACATGATCATGATGGAGCGGTGGCCTGGTATGAAGCGTGTGCACCGCAACAAGGACCGAGTCAGTATTGGGGGAGGATCTAATGGCCTCTATTTTTTGCCCGGTCTGCGGTAAGGAGGTCCCGACTCATATGCTAGTGTATGATTTCCGGGAGCGGAAAGTTGCCGGATATCGGTGTGCCTGTGGATTTATTCATGCGGCCGGACTGGACCCGGAGGATCTGGCCCGGATGGGCTGGAGGGAGGATACTGGCGGTAGTGTAAGGAGATGAGGGTATGAGCTGGGGGAGGAAAATCCCTTTTTTGGGAGATGTCTGTTTCGGGAAGAGAAAAGAAATAACAATCAAACACTCCGAAAATTAACGGCTATAAGTGTCAGCAATCAGGAATTTTGTCAGAACCTTTCACCCCAGAGTCCGAAATACACATACCTCGTCTATGCAAAATCTACCGGTCACCCATACATTCAACGCTATAATTTGGTACCTTTTCTTCAGATCTAAAAGAACGAATCCTAAAAAAATGAATCCAGAAAACCCACTACCAATCGAAATGATTTTCCTCCTGCACCAGAAACAGAGACCTTCAGATATATGGATCCACTTATAGCAACCCTCTCTGACTACTGGGGATACTCTTCCTTTCTCCCGCATCAGGAGTCAGTCGTCCGGGAACTGCTCAGCAACAAGGATGTCTTCCTGCTCAAAGCCACCGGCGGAGGGAAATCACTCTGTTATCAGCTCCCCCCGGTCCATACTAAAACCTTAGGCATCGTCATCTCACCACTCATCTCCCTCATGAAAGATCAGGTGGACGACCTGAACCAGAAAGGCATCCGGGCTGCAACCCTAAATAGCCAGATCCCATCTTCAGAACAGCGGCAAATAAAGAAGGATCTTCAGGACGGCAAGATCCGTCTTCTCTATATATCGCCCGAACGCTTTGCCACCGAATCCTTTGTAAAATTTGTAAAATCCCTCTCACCTTCACTGATTGCTATCGACGAAGCCCACTGCATCTCAAAATGGGGACATGATTTCCGGCCCGAATACCGGAAGCTCCATACTATCAAAAAAATGTTCCCGGATGTTCCGGTCATTGCTCTTACAGCCACCGCAACAAAGGAAGTGCAGAAGGACATTGTGGACCAGTTAAAGCTGAAGAATCCCCGGATTCATATCGGGTCATTTGACCGGCCGAACCTCAGGTATGAGATTCGGGATGCAGGGGATGTCAACGACCAGATTCTGGAATATCTTGATAGCCACCCGGAAGATTCGGGAATTATCTACTGCTTTTCTCAGAAAAACACCGAAGAGCTTGCGACGTTTCTGCGGCTCAACTCGGACAATGCACACTATGCTCTGCCTTACCATGCCGGCCTAAAGGACGAGATCCGTAAAACAACGCAGGAGAAATTCATCCGGGACGAGGTCCGTATTGTCTGTGCAACGGTTGCCTTTGGTATGGGTATTGACAAGCCCGATATCCGGTTTGTTATCCACGCAAACCTTCCCAAGGATATTGAATCCTATTATCAGGAGATTGGCCGGGCAGGACGTGACGGGCTGCCTTCCGACTGCATTCTCTTCTACAATCGTGGTGATAAAGGCAAACTGATGCATTTTATAAAAAAAGACCATTTCAGTGCCGAACGAAAGAAGATCCGGATCAGTAAGCTCCTTGCCATGTCTGATTACTGTGAATCACCGATCTGCCGGAGGAAGGTACTGCTGGGCTATTTTGGTGAGGATTTTGAACAGGTGCCCTGCACATCCTGTGACAACTGCCTCTATCCAAAACAGAAGATCGACGGGACTGAACTGACAACAGCGATTCTGACTGGTGTGATGAATATGCCATTTGCTGTGGGTAAGAGAAAGGTTGCCCTGATGCTGCGGGGTTCTTCGTCAAAGGATATCACGTCGTTACATCCGGAAAGGAATCCGGCATATGGAAAGTGCTCTTCTTATTCTGAGCAGCAACTGATGAAATGGATCGGAGAACTGATTCAGCTTGGCTATCTTCAGGTCTTAGATGATGGCTATTCAGTTCTTATGATCTCTGAGAAAGGTCGGTATCTGCTGGAAAGTACCGGAGATCAGTCTGTAACCTTTAGCATGCCTTCAGCAACAGAGGAACCGGTGCGAAGGATTAAGGGCAGCCGGTTTGCCGATGTAGACTATCATGCAGGGCTTTTGAGGGAACTAAAGGCTCTGCGTAAGGATATTGCACGGGAGCAAGGAACAGCCCCATATATAATATTCCATGACGATTCACTGGTAGAAATGGCCTCGGTCCTGCCGACGACCCGTGAGGAACTGCTGGAGGTCCGGGGTGTTGGGCAGGCGAAATGTGAGCGGTATGGTGATGCGTTTCTGGGAATGATACGCCCGTATGCCGTCGCGAGGCCGGCACCATTTACCGGCAGTAGTGGTGGAGCGAAAAGCAGCACATGGTATGAAACCCAGACGGTGCCGGAACCTGCCTGTTTTCCTATGAGATCTGAGAGAATGCCAGAATCTGTTCCTGAACTACAGGTGGAACCTGTGGTGGAAGTCGTTCCGGAGTCAGAGCCGGGTACTGTTTTTCTGATACTTAAAAACGATATAATGCCAAAGATACATGAACAGGCCTTAAGGACGGATCTTTCTGACAGAGAACGTTCCCGGCTGCTTGATCTGCTCTATGTTCTGAAGAAGACGGGGTCGGCAAAAAACTGGGATGAGATGGGCCGGTTTCTTTCAGACCTTGGAGTTGAGGAGCTGGCGGTGCAGTGCCAGCTCCATGCCGGTGAGGAAGAGAGAGCAGAACAGTAAATAATTGTATTATAAGGGTCTTTAGGCTGTTAGAACGCTGTCATTATGGCTATGCTGACAGTGCCGCCTGCCACCTCACTCCTGCATGTCTTTTGCACCCATCACAGGTGTTTAGACCAGACATTCATACTCTCAAAAGATCCGCCGATATTGGTATTATTGAAGAGCGTACCACCAAACTGATACCCAGCTCCTGCAAATAGACGGTTGACCGGCAGCACCAGAGCACGGGCAATCGTATAGGCCGTAAAGTATCCTTCCTGACGCATTGCCTCTTCCATGACAGCAAGCAATAGCGAACTCAATCCTCTGCCACGGAACGCTGGTTTTGTAGCAAAGTCAGTCATCTCAACGCATTTCGCCACCGGATCTTTTTCTGCCGAAGAAGCAGCTACAAGTTTTCCATTCTGACGAATGAGAAAATACACCGTCCCTTCTTCCATCGTATCTTTCAGGAAATCAGGGCGGTGAATCGGAAACGGATAGGTAGCAAACACCTCATCATACAACGCAGCCAGCTCATCAGTATCCTCAGGTTGTGCGGGCATCAGAGAAAATTCTGAGGGGGGGTCCCTGAGGACTCCGTTATGCCCACCGGCAAGCGCTGCAGCCAGTATCTCTTCCTGCTCATGTCCGTTCAGAACCGTTGCCCGTGCCGGATTCAGATACTTTGCCAGAAAGAACCCGTCAGTTATTCCTTCAAACATGAGGGGAATGTGTGCCTCAACCTGATAACCCGCAGCACAGAACGTTTCTTTGGCAGAAGCAGGAACTTTAGTTATGATCTTAGAAGAACAACTACCCTTAGCAAGAAGACGAAGGGTCTTAACCATCGTTTCAGGATCGTTTTCTCCCATATTCATCAGATAGACACGATCATTAAACGGTCCGTGCTGGATGAACGCACCGTCAACAACTGAGATGGTATCAGGTGTCATCTCTGCGGTCCATGCGATCGTTATCTTCCGGCACCAGGGTGATTGTTTTATCGTAATCCGAGAGCAGTTTCTCGATACCCACCGCGTGAGATTCATCTGCGTCGTCAAGCTTGAGCTGGAGGGTGCATGCCTCACAGTTCCGGTCGCAATAAACTGTTTTATAATTTTCCGGTTCCTGATAGGTGGAGATCACACCTTCATAGTTCCGTAATACCACCTTGTTCGTGGACCAGGAGAGCAGATAGTTGGGCATAATGGGAATCTTTCCTGCTCCGCCCGGCGCATCGATGACATAGGTGGGGACCGCAAAACCGCTGGTGTGTCCAATCAGACTTTCGATGATCTCGATACCCTTGCCAACCGGCGTTCTGAAATGAGCAATCCCCTCGGAGAGATCACACTGGTACATATAATAAGGTCTGACCCGGTTTTGTACCATCTTATGCACAAGCTTTTTCATAATCCGTGGACAGTCGTTTACCCCGGCAAGCAGTACCGACTGATTCCCCAGAGGAATGCCGCCATCAGCTAATTTACGCAGCGCCTCTTTTGAGGACGTTGTAACCTCACGTGGATGGTTAAAATGGGTGTTCAGGAACAATGGATTGTGTTTTTTCAGAATGGCAACGAGTTCGTCAGTGATGCGGTAGGGCAGAACTACCGGCACCCGGCTTCCGATTCTGAGGACCTCAACATGGGGTATGTTTTGCAGTTCTGTGAGGATCCAGTCAAGCATACTATCAGGAAGCATCAGGGGGTCACCACCTGAGAGCAGCACATCACGGATCTCCGGATGGCCAGCAATGTATGCGATACCTTCTTTAATCTCACTTACAGCCGGTATTGCGTTCACGTCGCCCACCCGTCGTTTTCGGGTGCAGTGGCGACAATACATAGCACAGAGGTTACTGACCAGAAAGAGCACTCTGTCAGGGTACCGGTGGGTGATACAGGGAGCCGGGCTGTCAGTATCCTCTGCCAGTGGATCTTTCATATCACAACGTTCATGGATGAGTTCTGCTACTGAAGGGAACGCCTGCATAAAGATAGGATCATTGACATAATCATCAGCCTGTATCAACGAGAGATAATAGGGCGTGATACGCATCGGAAAGGTGTTGATAGTTTCTTCCAGTTTAACCCGTTCATCCGGAGAAAAACTGATACCCAACAGATCTTCAACCATGGCAATATCAGTAATAGCATGGCTGATATGCCAATGCCAGTCGTTCCAGTTTGAAGAGAGAGTCGTTGGGTCAATCGATTCAGCAATATGTTGTTGATTTGTCGAATAAATAGTCATAAAAAGGCACAATCGGTATCCGTTAGGGATCGTATCTTGGCGACCATATATATCAATTGTGGAAACCGCAAAGTGACTTTAAATTGCTAAAATAAGCTCAATTCTCCTAATTTTAGCTCTGCCGGATGCGATACGGCATCCCGGAGATCTCTTCTCTACAATACCGATTTACAAGGCTTATTTCTACCAAAAACGCCTGAATCCCGAAGAAACCGGGATGATGTCATTTGTTGACAACGATTGTTTTATGATGTCAGGGCAGTTCGGGGAGCGGTTAAGAAAAGTGCTTTGAAATTTTCACTCCAGACGTTCAGAAAATCGATTCCGCGCGAGAAAAAAAAGACGCCCATAGATGCGTTCTAAGAGACGAAAATTACTTTTTCATACCATACTATAACAGCCAGAATCTTTATATATTTCAACTCTAAATGATACTTCGTGAAAACAATGCAAAAAGCTTCAAATCAAAAAAGGGATTACGTATGGACGTTAATTACGCCCCGACCGGGACTTGAACCCGGGTCAAAAGCTCCGCAAGCTTCTAGGATATCCACTACCCTATCGGGACAGGTGTACACGCCTTGGCGTTGCCTACATATGTAGTATGAGATTGCATAAAAACCTGCCTTATTTGCACCCCGAAACTCCGGAAAAACGTGACAAAAGGCCGTCCACGTATACCTAACAAGGTGTCCACGATGTCATATTTAACCCACCTGCCGGGAAAGGCGCACAGACCGTAACATTGGCATCCACAAAGGCACCAGTTATCTCAACATGAAAATTACCACCAGAGTAAATTCTGAATGAATCACGAAGGGGGTTGGTAAAAATAGTTGGATGCGTCTTACTCTCTACTAGTATTCCTGAATCAGAATCATAAACTGATATTGTGAAAAACGCATTGGGATTCGATCGGGTCAAAGTCTCTACAAAAGAATCCTTATCTTCGAAATTACTAACTCGCCCCTTTTCTATTGTATACATTTCAGGAACAATAATATAATCAAATAGAAGCGTAGAAACAGGTTCAATTGTATCAAAAGCCAGCACATTGTAATTTAAAGCATCATCATAATGATAAATAACGTAATATTCAGACGCAGGAGTCACTGTCGGCTTTGGTTCCGCCTGAAGTTCTGGTGACAACGTTGCAGTCGGATACGGTGAAACCGGCACCACAATCTCCTCAGCATAGGATTCGCTGGTCGGTGTTGGTGTTGGCTCTGGCGTGGGAGTTGATGGAGAAAGAATATCAGTAATTTCTTCTGGAATCTCAGAAATTTCCATGCATCCAGAGGTCAAAAAAACTGTACAGCAGATTAGAACCAGCACAACTGCCACGAAAAACCTCCAGGAATGCATGTAATGCTACTTCTTCACAGCAGAATATAAAGCTTCGGCTCAACTTCCGGCATAACGTCCAAGAAGAGAATAATAAACATCTGATGCCCGCTTAAGATCCTTCGTTCGGACGCACTCGTTCGTGCCATGAATCGTTTTGATCTCGCCCGGCCCATATTCAATAGCACGAAAACCAGCAGCACGCAGGAATCGGGCATCACTTGCTGCCCATTGAACAAAAGGAACGCCCTCATGCCCACATACTTCCTGAATCGCCTGACATGTTTCCGTCACAATCTGCTCAGATGCGAGAATTAAGCTTGGATCTGCTCTGTCGAGAACTTCAATTGTACCGCTGCTTTTTCTTCGAAGAACCTGCAGAATCTTCTCCGTACTACAGCCCCACGGCACTCTGAGTTCAGCATCCAGCGTACACTGCTGTGCGACCACATTTATGCCCTCTCCACCACTGACAATACCAGGATTAAACGTAATACTACGCAGTGCTGCCTCGATCTCAGGTATCCCAAAAATTTCTTCCAGAAGCACACCAGAGTGCGAAATCAGCATCTCAAGCCCCGGGTCTGCCGGGAACCGGTGATTACTAAGCTCATGCAAGACTGAAATAAAAGAACATGCCTCAGCAATAGCACTGGTTCCTGAATATGGATACAGTGAACCATGTCCGGGAATTCCTTCAAATTTTGCTTTCAGCCGAATGACACCCTTTTGCCCGATACATGGCGAATACTGTGGTGTTGGCTCAGCAATAATACAGTCACAGGGGGAAATGGTGTCGGATTTCAGGAGTTGCACGATACCAAATTCAGAACCCGCCTCTTCATCACAGACCAAAGCAAGCTGTGCTGGCAGTTCGTTTTCAGTTTCAATCCATTGGGCAAGGGCATCAACCATCGCAGCGACACCGCCTTTCATGTCTGTGGCACCCCGCCCATGGACCATCCCATTTTCCACAACACCTGAAAACGGTGGACGATCCCATCCGACATCAAGAGCCGGTACTGTATCCACATGACCACAGAAAAGAAGATCCGATTTCTTTGGTCCGGTTGTCAGATTACAGCGATTTCCCGGATATTCAGAAATTTCAGTTACAAGGCCTAACCCTTCCAGATAATCGGCAAGAAAATAGATGACATCCCGTGTCGCACCCGGAGGGTTCTCACTCCGAATTGCTACTAATTCAGAGCAAAGATGGGCGACATCCATATAGATTCCTCCGGAAAAAACAGATCTCAGGCTTTCTTTTCAGCGATAAATGCATCAAAGAAATTACCCAGACTGCTGTTCTGGTAAATACGGTTCAGGAATTTTTTGTCAAAGAACTCGTCTATGAAGAGCTCGAAATATTTTACCGGTACTGGCTGGAACGTGTCAGGATCAAGGACGATCCGGAAACTACGATAGGACGCTTGTTTATCTGTATTATAGATCTGCTGCCAGAGCGATGGGAGTTTCTCATAATCCTCTGGGTGGTTATCTTTGAGCCAGTTGATGAATTCAGGGAAATGCACCCGCTCGCCAATTTTTTCCTCATCAATACGCCAGCGCATGTATTGCATATTCATCAGGTTTCGGACAGACTCAATATTGAAGGCAAGATTGCAGATTGAAAAATCAATATGGGCAAATGAATCCATAAGGTAAAAATATAGTACAGGATGAAATTCATTCTTAGCTTCAAAAATTAATGATTTTTCATAGAATTTAGTCAGAACATGTTCATATTCATTCTTTTCACGGATCATATATTCATATTAGTATTCTTATAAAAAGTGCTTTGTGAAATTGTTGAGACACTCAAAACATCATGTGGCTAAAAAAAACAATCAATATTTGCATAAAAATTAAAAGTACGTTCAGGTGAAGAACGGTTTTCGTTCCTGAACTGCTTTTTTAAACAACTCCTCAAGCTCCTCTCCGCGTTTCCCTCTGACATCGATGTGATTGTCATGACGTAACAGACAAGGCTTGAGTTTTCCGTCTGAGGTTACCCTGAGACGGTTACAGTGCGCGCAGAATTCCCGGTTGTGCATGGGGCGCACAATCTCCACCTCAGCATCATCCAGACAGTATTTCTTGCGGTGGTGCATACGCCGCGTAAGAATTATTTTCGAACGTTTCGAAAGTTCTTCTTCGAGTGGCGTAAGATCGACATGGTATTTCGTTCCCTGAAATTCCATCATCTCAATATACTGGATAATAAGATCACGGTTTCCCCGGACGTATTCAGCAAATTTGTCCAGTTCGTTCTCGTTCACTCCTTTCAATAGCACAACGTTAATCTTCACCGGCGTAAGGCCTGCCTTTACCGCCGCATCAATTCCTTCAAGGACTTTCGGCAGACAAGCCTTCCCGGTAATCTGAGCATATTTTATTGGGTCGAGAGTATCAAGACTTACATTTGCCCGCGAAAGCCCTGCAGCTTTCAGATCTTCTGCAAGTGTTCCCAGAAACACTCCGTTCGTGGTGATTGAACTTTCCATTCCTTCAGGAACAGAAGCGATAATTTCGACAATATCTTTTCGTACGAGCGGTTCACCGCCAGTGAACTTCACGCTATTAACGCCATATTTTTTCGCTACCCGAAGAATTTCAGCAATGTCATCCCTGCTGATCTCCCCTTCAGGATTATTTTCTCCTTCCCGGTGGCAGTATACACAATTGAGGTTGCAGCGGGAGGTAACACTTATACGAATATTTCGAATTGTTCTTCCGTAGGTATCAGTCAGTTTCATTCCTTTCTCCCTTTAAAACTCTTGCCAATAATATATGTTTCAGTGCTTCCCCGCCGTGACGCCCGCGCCCGGTAGGCCTTCACAGCATGAAAGTGCTTATGCATCTCGTCAAAAAATCCCTTGAACATCTCTCCCTGAAACGACTTAACCACAAAGTTTCCACCGGGTTTCAGACAGGTCACTGCAAAGGTAAGTGCGTCTTCGTTCAGTCCAATAGCCCGTGCCTGATCATAGCTTTTTTGTCCGGATAGTTTCGGTGAGGCGTCACAAACCACCACATTGACAATTTCCATCTCCTGTAGAATACGTTCCTGAATCTCTGGTTTGGTGAAATCACCGGTATGGTTAATCGCACCCTCCACGGCAGAAACATGTTTCAAGTCAATCCCAACGATAATCCCGTCAGTTAAACCAGTTAGAACCTGCATCCAGCTACCCGGTGCTGAACCAAGGTCAACAACATTGTCTCCGTTTCTGATAATCCCAAATTTTTTCTGAATTTCCAGAAGCTTATAGGCAGCACGTGATCGATACCCTTCTTTTACAGAACGTTGGTAAAATTTGTCTTTTGAATATACTGAGCCCATTTTATCCACTGTTTAATTTTTTTAACATAAATAGCCTGTAACGACTAAAACATCAATTATAATTAAAATTATGCTGATATACAATATAAGAGAGTTTGTAAAGGGATAGAGATGTTAAAGGCAGTTATTGATACAGATATTTTTAGAGAGATGATCGACGTCATCGCAGCAATGGTAAACGAGTGCCGGATGCATATTAGTGCAGATGGATTTAAGATGATTGCTGTGGATACGGCAAACGTTGCAATGGTCTCCCTGAACCTTACAACCGAAGCATTTAGCTCGTTTTCAGCGAGTGATGATGTCATCGGTCTTGACATCACCAAGATGAAAAATATCATCGGGCTGATGGGCAAAGGAGACGAACTGACACTTGAACTTCCGGATGGCGCCGGAAAGATGGAGATGAGTTTTGGCGGATACAAATATTCAATCTCCCTTCTGGATGTTAATACAATCAGAAAAGATCCCAATCCACCGACGATAGATCTGCCAGGAAAGGTAGTTATGAAGGGTTCTGAGCTGAATAATGCGATAAAAGGTGCATCGCTGGTTTCTGATAAGATAGCACTTGGGATAAAACCGGATGCCGGAACGTTTTACCTTGAGGCAGAAGGTGACACCGATCGTATTAACCTTGAACTCGGATCCGACCAGCTTGAATCCCTGACTGCTGCCGAAGCGCGCTCGCTCTTCTCTCTGGATTATCTGCGTGAGATAGGGAAAGTCATGAACCGAGCGGACCAGATTACGATAAGTATTGGTCTCGATCATCCAGTTAAACTCTCCTTTGACGTTGCAGATGGAAACGGCCATGTTGAGTATCTGCTTGCACCCCGGATTGAGGCCGACTGATGCCGGTCGAGCTTGAAAAAAAAGATCTAGCTAAATACCCATTTTTACAGGAAGCGCATGACATGGTAAGTGTCGGTGCATATGCGCCCCTGGATACTTTTCTGAAGAGCAATGCCGGGACTTTTACGACTGCCAAAGCTGTGCGGCGAATACAGGACGCAGTAAACCCCCCGTATCGGTTTGAAAATTTACTGACAGAAAAACCTGAAAATGAAGTCTTGGCCTATGCCATCGCCCGCCTGATAATCTCCTGTGCAGACGATGTCCGGCTGGCAGACCGGCTGGCACAATATGAATCTGAACGCGCTCTTTATTTTTTTCGAGATGAAGAGTCGGCAAAGATACAACAATACGTAGCAGACAGTGTCGGATTTCCTGCTGAGACTTCGTCACTGCCAATGATTTCATACGTGAATCTTACCGCAAAGTTGCGGGATGCGTCATGGCGTCTTGTCAACCGCCGGGTCTATGCGGGCGAGGTCCAGATATCATCTGAAGAAACGAATGAATTACTACTGGAACGTATCAGAATCCTGCTTCGCCGGGGTCTTCCAATAGCGGTCCCGGATGGATTGTGCGAACAGCTGTCAGGTGCAACCGAATCGATCACGAAGATTTGGCAGGAACGAATTCTCCAACAGTTTGGATCTGTTGAGGAAGGAGCGTTTCCCCCTTGTATGCAGGCTATAATTCACGCTGTCGCTGCAGGCACCAATATACCCCATGCCGCGCGTTTTGCGGTGACGGCCTTTATGAACACCATTGGCATGGACGAGACACAGATTGTCGAAGTCTATACCAGGGCACCGGACTTTGATATCTCCCGGACGATGTATCAGGTTGAGCATATTTCAGGCCGAAGCGGCACAGAATATACTCCTCCCTCCTGTCCAACGATGAAAACCTACGGCCTTTGCGTAAATAAAAATGCACTCTGTGCGAAAGTCCAGCACCCGCTTTCCTACTATACCCGAAAGAAAAAGGAACTGAATAAGAAAAATGAAGAGAAAAAAACCGAATCAGGCGATTCTTTTGGCTCTGAAAATAATGGTACCGCTCACGGACATAAAGAGCACAAAAACCACAAGAGCGGCTAAGTAGGCATACCCTCCGGGAAGAAATGCCGGAAAGATGAAAAAGCAGGCAATAAGAAGGAAAATTCCTCCAAGAGCAGCACCAACATCTCTGACAAGCGTTTCTGAATTTTTCATTGTCTTTATTTTGCCATTATAGCGATAAAGCGTTATCCTTTCACCCTGATCTTTTTTTGTCAACACGTGCAACCCTATCTCTGCTATGATGCAAAGAGTTGAGGGCCTTACCCTGCTCAAAATTTATGTTACCTCAGAATCACTCATCAACCATTGTTGTGCCACAGCAGCAGTAATGAAGATGGCTGCCGGATATCTGGGTGAAGACACAGAAATGTGGGAGACAATAGGCATTCTTCATGACATTGATTTTGAGCAGGTAGGAGAAGATATGACGCGCCACGGTATCGAAGCTGAATTGATTCTGGCTTCACATGATATCGACCCGGCACTGATCACCATCATCCGTGAACATAACCATCTCCTTCACGAAGGTGCGTATGAGACCCCAGTCGAGATCACGTTGCAGGCTTCAGACAGCATTTCCGGCCTTGTTATTGCCTGTGCACTGGTAAAAGGTGGAAAAATCTCTGATGTGACACCAAAAACAGTACAGAAAAAGATGAAGAATAAAGGATTTGCAGCAGGATGCGAACGGGACAGAATTCGTCTGATTGAATCGCTTATTCCTCTGCCGGAATTTTATGCGCTTGCTATCAAAGGTATCACAGAGATCAGAGAAGAACTGGGACTTATCTAAAGGATTGTGATGACAAAAGAAAAACGCCAAAACATACTCACAAAACTGGATCGGGCAACTGTCAACCTTTGTGAGAAAATAAACCCTTCACTTCTCCCTGACGGTGGCATGAACCTGGTTTATGCACTTCCAGGAGCAACAGATCCATCTGAAGTGGCAGGAATTCCAAGAGGTATAACCTGCCGCGCCGACTCAGTTGCGCCAAGTGAACCTGCGATGTTTGGCGCGGGTGGAACAGTAACAACACTTGTTCTGACTGCGATTCACTATGAATCAGTGATTCGAAGCGCCGCAATTATTCGGCATTCTGATGAGATTGTGGCCATCTGTGAAGATATTTTCCCGGAAGTAAAATCATTTGACCGGAGCCGGGAACCGCCGGGAATAACGTCAATGGACTGGGGCATTGCCTTCTGTTGCCAACCCGGTGATGTACCTGATGTCATCTTTGATCGCGGAACTACCGGAAAAGTTCCCCTGTTACGCCTTTTGGGAGAGGATCCCAGAGAGATCGTTCAGAATCTTCTTATTATATCAAAGCGCATTTAATAAGAAAAAGCTAAATTCATACATCAGGAAGGAATATCATGGGAATTAAACCAACATATATCAAGGCACTCAGTCAGGAACTGCTCGCAAAACACGGTAAAAAATTTACCGGAGATTTCGAAAACAACAAACTGGCCGTTGACGAAGTCGCAATCATCAACTCAAAACGTGTTCGCAACCGCGTAGCAGGCAGCGTGACACGAAAGGTAAATAGAAGGAAGATAATATAATTTCTTTATGTTTCAGGGCGTATTTCCTGCATTAATTACACCTTTTACCAACGATTCTTTGATGGGCATAGACCAGACAGGTCTTCGCTCTAATATCGAATTTCTCATCTCTCAGGGAGTGCACGGTGTCGTACCCTGTGGTTCTACGGGCGAATCAGCCACATTAACCTTCGAAGAGCATGAGCAGGTCATCGGAATTACAATCGACTGTGCCAACGGACGGGTCCCGGTAATCGCGGGCACTGGATCAAACAATACCGCAGAAGCGGTTCGGTTTACCCAGTCAGCAAAAGATCAGGGTGCTGACGGAGTGCTAGTCCTAAGTCCGTATTACAACAAACCAAACCGCTCTGGCCTTGTCAAGCATTACACGAAGCTCGCAGACTGTGACATCCCGGTGATCATCTACAATGTTCCCGGACGGACTGGCCAGAATCTCCCGCCGGATCTGATTCTCGAACTCGCAGAGCTTCCGAATATTGTCGGGGTGAAAGAAGCGAGTGGAGACATTGTTCAGATTTCCCGAATCATTGAAGGCACCCGCGACCTAGACTTTTCAGTACTTTCCGGTGACGATGCCATGACCCTGGCGGTGCTGGCCCTTGGTGGAAAAGGCGTGATCGCCGTTACCGCCAACATTGAACCAGCCAGAATGGTACAGATCTACGAAAAGTTTTCAACCGGTGATCTGGCTGGCGCCCAGGATATGCATTATGAACTGTCACCATTAATGCGGGCCATGTTTGTAGACACCAATCCAATTCCAGTTAAGAAAGCGGTCGGACTCCGAGGTATGCCCGCTGGACCGGTACGACTGCCACTTGATAATCTGGATGCCACAAAGACTGCTGAACTACAAACGGTGCTTGATACGTATGAGTAAGATTGTCATTTGTGGTGCCCTTGGCCGTATGGGTATGACCATAGCCAGCATGATAAACGAGGCAGATGATCTTGAGCTCGTTGGTGGTGTGGATGTCAAAGACGGTGAATTTTTTGGCTGTCCGGTGGTGCGCGCGGAGAAGATGGACGCGTTGCTTGAGAAAACACAACCAGATGTCGTTATCGATTTTACGGTAGCCCATGCTGCGGTTGAAAATATCAAACTAGCTGCGGCATCTGGCGCGTCACTCGTTGTAGGTACAACAGGATTTACGCCAGAACAACGGTCTGAGATTGAAACCGCAATCAACGGAAATGTTTCTGCGGTCATCTCCACGAACTATAGTGTTGGTGTCAATATCTTCTGGAAGCTGGTCAGGGAAGCGTCAAAGCGTCTTGGTGACTATGATATTGAGGTGACTGAAGCGCATCACCACTTCAAGAAAGATGCACCATCCGGTACAGCAAAGACAATTCTCTCAATTATTGAGGAAGAGGTCGGACCGCGCGAGAAATTATATGGCCGTGAAGGTATGATCGGCGAGCGTGGCAACGAGATCGGTGTTCACGTAATCCGGGGAGGCGACATCGTAGGTGAACATTCAGTTCTCTTTGCAGGTAATAACGAAGTCATTGAACTCTCTCACCGCGCCTTTGACCGGGCCGTTTTTGCTCATGGCGTGTTACGGTCAGCAAGGTATGTGACAGGAAAAGAGAAACGGATTCATTCTATGGATGAAGTACTGGAACTTGTCTGATCGAATTTCCTCCTGTTTTCAGGAGCACGAATAGAAACCTATTTCATGAAATTCTCCCAATTCTTTTCGAGGTACGTAAAATATGGTCGCAGTAGTCGATAAAGAAATTTGTACAGGCTGTGAAACATGCGTTGATGTCTGCCCGTCAGCAGCTATTACCATGGAAAACGAAAAAGCAGTTGTTAACGCAGATATGTGTGTTGACTGTGAATCCTGTGTGGATGAGTGCCCATCAGGCGCTATCCACATGGAATAAAACAAGGTATAGGGCACGAGCCCCATATTTTTTGATAAGAGAACACGAAGGATTTAATATCAAATCCACATTTTTTTATCCTTTCTCATTAATATCAACTTATCATGATTGAAGTAGGCGTACTTGGTGCAACTGGTGCGGTCGGGCAGCGCTTTGTACAGCTTCTTGCCGGGCATCCGTGGTTCCATCTCAAAATGGTAACTGCCTCAGAGCGCAGCGCCGGTAAAACATACCGTGATGCCGTCAACTGGCGTCTGGAGGTTCCATTCCCTGATGAAACAGGAGATCTTATTGTCAAACCAACCACTGTGGAAAGTGTCAAAGATCTCGATTTTGTCTTCTCTGCTATGCCCGCCGATGTTGCAGGACCGCTTGAGATCGATATTGCCAATGCCGGAGTGGGCGTCTTTTCCAATGCCGCATCTCACCGGATGGATCCGGATGTGCCGCTGGTGGTGCCGGAACTCAATCCGGATCATCTTGGCCTTATCGATGTTCAGCACGACGCGGGCAGAGACGGATTTATTGTCACAAATCCAAACTGCTCAACAATTGTGTTGACACTGGCGCTGACACCCATCCGGGACATCGGATTTTCAGATCTCCGGGTCGCGACGATGCAGGCATTTTCCGGAGCAGGATTTGAAGGGATTTCTGCGATGTCCATCTATGATAACGTGGTCCCGTACATCTCTTCTGAGGAAGAAAAAATGGAGCAGGAAACCCAGAAGATACTGGGCAGTTTTGATGGAGCTGAAATTATCCGGGCTCCCTTTGACGTGAGTGCCTCCTGTCACCGGGTTCCGGTTATTGACGGCCATACAATGGCAGTTTGGTTGGACACGAATCGCACCCCTGAAGAAGTTACTGAGCTCTATCGAACATATAAACCACCGTTTAGCGGGTTACCACATCAGCCTGCTGAGTCGGTGCATCTCTTTGACGAACCGGATCGTCCTCAACCACGACTGGACCGCAACCGCGGTGATGGGATGACTGTTTCGGTCGGAAGAATACGTGAGGGGTTGCGTTTTGTGGCGATGGGTCATAATACCATTCGTGGCGCAGCCGGAGCGTCAATATTAAACGCCGAACTAATTGCATCAGGAAACAGGATCTAAATGAAAATGGAACAGACCAATCGCGACGAGGATTCAACGGTTCTGGTTGGAACAAAGCCGGTGATGAATTATGTCCTTGCCGTTGCAACGCAGTTTAATGCGGGATCTTCTGAGGTCTGTATTATGGCGCGGGGACGAGCGATCTCACGAGCCGTCGATACGGCAGAAATTGCCCTCAGTAGGTTTCTTGGCGATACCGTAATGAAAGGGCCGATCATAATTGGCACAGAAATTATCGATACTGAAAGCGGCCCAACGAATGTCTCTACCATTGATATCCATCTCATAAAGATCTGAGGATTTTCTTCTGCCCAGTTAGATTATCCCACAGCGGGAAATCTCTTTTATTTTTAACAACAATGGTACTCTATGAAGGTCTGCCCGCTCATTATGCTGATATTCCTGCTACTGGGTGTTGTAAGTGTGCCAGTCTGTGCACAAATTCCCGGAAGGACTGGATATGTTACCATTGAGAGCGTGGACATTGGCCTCACCGATGATTATGCCGTCATCGATCTTTCTTACCATATTGATGATATTGTCTCAATTCTGGTTCTCCTTCTTGGGAAAAGAGACTTAAAAAACCGGTTGAATAAAACACTGAATTTCAAGGATGCACGATTTATTGAAACTGATATGGATCACGCACGAATACTGGTGCGTGGAGTCTCTATCGATTATGGCGATAATTCATACTGGTTCCCCGAACATGAATTTGATATCACTCTTGCAAATGTAACAGTGATAACGCCACAGTTTAGCCGGACATACAACGAAACAACGATGATTCCCAACGGCATTGGATTCTTCAGGGGCGGGCTTGAACCACGTTTTAATTTTCCAAACAATCTGACCGTAATAAGCCATTTGGAATCTACAGCACCCAGTTAAAATTGTGTGTGAATGCTAACTTTTTTGAATTATTCTTATCAAAATGCCCCTCTGGCTGAATTGAATACTTTTTTTGAAAGGCAGTATTACGTGCAAAAAATGTTGAGTGTATGGCTTTCAGCTTCCCCAGCCTAGCCAGAAAAAATGTTCAGAGATAATCCCTTGGCGCATTTTTGAAGTACTGCTCAATCCAGTCATGAACCAGGTGCTGGACATAAATCCCGACTCCGGTAATCAGTATTGCTCCGATTATCCCATAGATAATTATTCGTACCCCGTCGTCAACATAATACGGAAAGTCCAGATTTCCTGAGAGAGAGAGAACATACACGCTCGCACCAAAGACAAAGAAGGCTCCGGCAGCGATAAAGAAAGGTAGTACAATTAATCTGGAGAGATTCTCCTTCTCGTTGTTGTAAGCATCGATCAGTTTCCCTGACATCGCAATCAGGCCTGCCCCGGCAAACCAGAATATCGAACCATAGAAGAATCCAAAAAGGATATAGATAAGCCCTGAATCCTCTGGATACCACTGAAGAACACTAGCAAATCCCATCAGAAGAGCGACTAACCCAACGAAGAGCGCTGTAATATAGGCCAAAAAACTAACTTTACCTCCCCGAAACGAGGCATTGAGACCATTTATTGCTATACCAAAATATTCGTCGATGCCGTAGCCCTTAAAGAGCAAATAGACGCCGAGTACACCAACCACGATAATAATTGCGATATCCGGAAATCCTATGAGCACCGCAACAGCATAGAGAAGCATACAGATACCAAGGGGAACAAGAAATGTTCTTGCAACCTGTGGATCATCAAAGAATTTTTTAAGGATGTAATACGTGCCCTCAAGGTTAGGCATCTGTTTGACAATCACTCTGCTGACACTTGCCACTCTGACATTTGACTGAATAATGGGCAGAATATACTCATCTTCAGCTCCATCAGTTACTAAAATACATCGGGTAATACCATTGGTTGTTACTATATTTTCCAGATCCTGAGCAATCTTTCTATCGCCCTCTATAGTGTTTGTTCCACTACCAGCAAGAACAGCAACCACAACATCCTCACCAAGATTCAGTCTTTCATCATAAAGACGGACAGCCTGAAAAATGGCATTAACATCTGAGTCTTCAGGATCGGCAAGGCCCAGTGTCGTCGCTGCATTTAGGCAAGCCTGACGACCAAAAACCGGACTCCGGATGTATCCCTTCACTCCGATATCATCATCTCTGTCAATACAGAGAATCAACGTCCGGTCAGAATTCATATCTTCAAGAAAATACTTCTGGAACGCTTAAATAATTACTGATTAAAAAAAGGAGAATATTAGATAAGTTTAGCACGCTGCAACAGCAGGATGTCATCGGTAGTGAGTTTCGTACCACTTCTGAACTGCTGGAAGACAATTTCTGCCTCTTTGCGGATTGCTTTCTGCTCTTTGTTGACCTTTGTTTTACGGGTCTTCTTGCGCACGCCACCGATGACTTTGTCGTAATCACGAAGTTCTTTCTGGCAGGAGATAAAGGACTGATGCTCAGCATCTGCTGCTTCCTGAGCCTCTACAAACTTGCGGTGTGCCTCATCAGCTTCTTCACGGGACTTGTCGGCCTTGCGATAGCACTCAACCATCAGATCATGATGTTCCTGTGCCTTCTCAGCTGACTCGGTAACCTGTTTATGCAGTTCAGATGCCTGTCGACGAAGTTCACGAGCATCCTGAAGCTTCTCGCGGATCTCTTTGTTCTGCTCAAGTTCGGCTTCCTGTTCCCGGATGGTACCCTTGAGGTGCTTAATCTTCTCGATCAGTTCACGCTCTTTTTCAGTGCCCATGACGGTCGTCTGCTGCTGAAATTCGAGAGATTCAATCTGCTTCTGCTGTTCTTTGATGCCACGGGTATTGCTGATCTGACCATGTTCTTTCTTGAAGGCATCAATCTCTTCAAAAAGCACATTAGCCTTATCATTAAAGACATTGCGTTCGCCTTTAAGGCGGTGCACATCCTGATTGGAATGGTCACGAAGCTCTTTGTGCTTCTGTGCCTCTTCAACACATTCGCGGGTCTGCGCGTTTAACTGGTTGCGTTCACGAGCCATCTGGCTTGCTTTTGCATTGAGATCGTTGCGCTTCTCTTTGTGTTCTTCCGAGTCATCTAGAAAATTTTTACGTTTGTCGACAAGTTCGTTCATCATGCTTTGCTATACCTCATAACTACAACGACATTCAATCCGTCAAAACTAATGTCATTCGCACAAGAAAAGTCCGGCATTACACCGGAAGATCTACGTAAGCTCTCTGGACTCGGAAGAGAAGTCCATATTCATCGGCTGTTCTGTATTCAACTTCCTGTACGAATTACGCCGAATGGCGCATTTGACACAATTCTGACCTGAATGGTGAGTAGTGTTATCTGTATAAAATGATAGGAAAGAATATAAGGCTTTTCCTGACTTGATTCAGAAAGATCTCCATCTAAGCTCAAAATCTTAAACGTAAAAAATAACCGAGCAGAAATGTAAAATTTTGTATGATGAAAATGAGAGTTAATGATTGCTTCCTTGACACTTGATGCCCGCTATAATCTTGTTATTTGATATCACCGAGATAAACCATCTGGCATTATCAGAAACATCCATTTAGTTGCACGTTTCAGTAAAAAATTATATTACCCAGGCATGGATTGCCTGATGGATTTTTTACTGAGCGGGTTTCAGAGGTGAGTTCCTGCTTTACCTGATAAAGTCAATCAGACCGCCACTGGTCTGTTCTGAGGCACGACGTGCACCGCCTGCCATTCTTCCCATGGGCTGTGCAATCTGAGGCTCAGAACGAGCCGGTACAGTCATTGGTTGTGAACGTCCAAGAATCTGTGCGCTCTTCACACCAGTCATGATAGCCATAACCCGGACTCTACCCTCAAATTCGCTATTGATCCTCGCACCCCAGATAACATCAGCATGCGGGTCAAGTTCGTAGGTAAGAGAACTTGCAATCTCTTCCGCATCGGCAAGAGTCAGATCACTGCCCCCGGTGATATGGATAAGTGAGCCGGTTGCTCCACGATAATCAATGTCAAGGAGTGGGTGGTTAAGGCATTCGTGCACTACGTTTTCAGACTTGTTCTGCTGTTTTGACTCTCCAACAAGCATGACTGCAACGCCACCCTTACTCATAATGGCACGGACATCGGCATAGTCGATATTAATAAGCGATGGCTCGGTAATAGTCTCAGAAATACCTTTTACGGTCTCAGCGATGAGTTGATCCATAACAGAGAATGCCTGCCCTAATGGAAGGTTTGGAACAAATTTCATCAGCCGGTTGTTATCGAGAACAATAACAGAATCTGCTGCTTCCTGAAGACATGCGAGACCTTCTTCAGCACGGATAAGACGGGCTTTCTCAACCTGGAAAGGATAGCTGACCATTCCCACGACAATGGCGCCCTGTTCCTTTGCTATCTGAGCAACGACCGGGGCTGTACCAGTGCCGGTACCGCCACCCATTCCTGCGGTGATAAAGACAAGATCCGCATCAGCCAGAAGAGTCTCAAGTGTTGTACGAGCCATCTCAGCTGCACGTTTCCCAATATCCGGGAATCCACCAGCACCAAGACCTTTGGTCAGTGATTTACCGACAAGAACACGCTTGTCTGCCTGAATCATTTCGAGATGTTGCTTATCGGTGTTGAGTGCAATAGTCTCAGCACCATTGACCTTCATGTGGTATAGGCGGTTTATGGTGTTGTTTCCTGCGCCACCACAACCAACAATAACAATCCGTGGCTGACCAAGAAAGTCTTCATCTCCAATAACACCCTTCGTGTTATGATGTTCCAGCTCTGCATTTTTAAGAGCTTCATTAATAATCGACTGCATTTAGAATCCTCCTGAAAGTACCGGTTGTTTGATGATATATGTGGAGTCCGGATTGCCCAGGCATAGTAGTTCTGTCTCATTGCCAGCAGAGAGAAAATCTGCCGGAGAGGGGTGAATGAATTGGGACTGCGTTCTTTTGTTTCCTGCCATTTCTTACACCTCAAATGAGATCTGCTCACTGTCCCTGATAACTCGGCTGCTGTGACGTTCGAGCAGTTCACGCACAGAGTGCCTGACTGCCTCTGAAACTGTAGGGAATTCACCTGCCTCTACCAGCCTTTCCAGTAATAAGACCTGCTGAGGGGGGAGCCGTATTGTTATCCGTTCCATCTAAATATCATCCTGTCCGACATTTGTCTGACAATTGTCTGACAATTGTCTGACATAGAGCACCTTGACGCCTGACTTAACTCAGACAATAATGAGATACTATGTGATGATATATAAAGGTTTTTATTGAGTTCCAGAGATCACCTTCAGAAGGCATTTTAACAGGCTAAATGCATATTTTAGCAAAAGATGGACAATTTGGAGGATGTGCATATTTCAGAAAAAGCAGTTCACGGAGATGGAATCAGGCAACTCAGAAAAGCATCTGAGAACCCCATCCTGGATTTTGGTGCTAATTTAAACCCTTTTCCACCTGAAACGGGGTGGGTCCCCAACCCTGCCCTCATACGTGATTATCCTGACGACACCTATGCTGAACTCAGGGAATCCTTTGCGCGTTCTGTTGGGCGGCGATCAGATGAAATTACTGTGGGAAACGGATCGGTTGATATTATCCGAACATTCTGTAATACGATGGTAAAGGCAGACACGAAAGTCTTCATCCCCGAACCTGTTTTTGCAGAATATGAACTCTCAGTGAAATTAGCCGGTGGAACAGTGGTTACCAATCCTTCAGATGCTGGCCTGAGATTTCTCTGCAACCCGAGTAATCCGACAGGTCATTTCCTCAAATACGAAGAGGTTACTGAAATTCTTGAAGATTGTGAAGATGCCGGGCAGATGCTTTTTCTGGACGAGGCCTTCATCGATCTCGCAGATCCTGCCGAAAGCCTATGCAATAATACATCTGAAAATTTGTTCATCATTCGATCACTAACAAAATCGTTTGCTGTTCCGGGTCTGCGTATAGGATTTGGAATAGGAAATAGTGATCTTATCGGGAAGCTGGAAGTCACCCGCCCCCCCTGGACAGTCAATGCCTTCGCAGAATCATTTGCCCTTGCAGCAATAAAACAATTTAGCGCACTTGCCGGAGTCAGAGAACGCCTCAAAACAGAACGTAACTGGATCTGCCAAAACCTTAGCGAGTGTGGACTGAACTACCTACCACCAAGTGCAAATTTTATTCTGGTAGAACTTCCCGAAACTGCGACAACGTTTACACAGAAATTGCTGGATCAGGGCATCTTTGTGCGAGACTGTACATCTTTCGGTTTACCAAATAATATCCGCATTGCAGTCAGGTCACGCAAAGAGAATGAACAATTAATTCAGGCGGTTCGGCGTTGCTTGCCCTAATTATGGCAGGCGGAAGGGGAACCCGTCTTGGAAGCGGAGAAAAACCTCTCGTCCGTATTGGTGATACCCCCATGCTTGCTCGTGTCCTTTCATCTTTTCGCGATGCAGGACATGAACCAATTGTCGTTTTAAGTGACGCAGTACCGGTTACCCGTAACTGGTGCCGGGCATGGGACCAGGAATACATCAACACACCCGGGAAAGGCTATGTTGAAGATCTCAATGAAGCAGCAGAAATTCTTAGAATACCGGGGTCTTTTTTCTGCAGCGTTTCAGACATCCCCTGCATTTTGCCTGAAACTCTAAAAACAATTGAATCAGTATATGGTGCTGCAGGAACACCCGCCCTCTCGGTCTGGATCCCGGAGTTTTTGGTTTCTCGCTTCGGCGGTAAACCAACCTATTCAATGGAGGTTGAGGGAGTGTTAGCAGTTCCAACGGGAGTCAATATTTTTCATGGAGCTCACATTGGCGTTCCCTGTGATGAAGTGCAACTCCTTCTCAATGCAAGCGATCTCGCCCTTAACGTTAATACTCCGAATGAAGTACTTGCAGCAGAAAAGTTCCTGAAAAACGTTCGTGAAAAAAATGTTCCAGGCATTGTTTAAAGAAAATGTGTAGCTTTTTCGTGCATCCAGACGTGTATCAAAGAAATAGTTGAAAACTATTCAACAATAGATAAAAATAGATTTTGTAGCAAAAACAGTTTCACAATATAGGACAGAGCAATAAAGCCTATATGATTCCATACTGAACATTAAAGTATGGAATTTTCCCGTGAGATTGAACTTGAAGGACATATCATTGACTCCGGCATGATGACGAGTGCCCTAGACTGCATTCTTGATATGGGAGGGAACTTTGAGTTCATTGAATTTATTGTTGGGAAGAAGACAACCGATGAGAGTTATTCACGTTTTACTGTTCAGGCCGAAACAGAGGACAGACTTGAACGAATTTTAAGCGAACTTCACCGCCTTGGTGCTCGGACTGTCGTCATCGATAATGTAAATCTGGCGATTGCCGAGAGTGATCGCGTTGTGCCGAAAGGATTTTACTCCACAACCAATCATCCCACCTCGGTCATGCTGAACGGAAATTCCGTCACAGTAGAGGCTATTGAGATGGACTGTCTTATTGTCGTGAAACCCACAACAGAAACGGCACACTGCACACCTATTTCAAACCTGAAAAAAGGAGATTCAGTCGTTGTTGGTGAACAGGGAGTTATCGTTACACCGCCACCCCGCCCGCGCAAGGCCAGTACCTTTGAGTTTATGCACGGGACTGTCTCCTCAGAACGACCAAGCGAAACCATCATAAAAAAAATTGCGTGTGAAATTCTTGCCATCAAAGCAAAGGGAGGAAAAATTGGTTTTGTCGGTGGGCCG
>Ga0222684_1000033_pt1 | contig 34939 bp, 35 predicted proteins | sample AntAcemetage1075_FD_181150 | JGI IMG/M metagenome (GOLD analysis project Ga0222684, IMG submission 181150) | Saline water microbial communities from Ace Lake, Antarctica - #1075 | ecosystem: Environmental > Aquatic > Non-marine Saline and Alkaline > Saline | place: Antarctica: Ace Lake...
AAATCACCGGCCAGGAAATTTGTAAACCGGCGACTGCTTCTCCGCTTTCCGCGGGAGGGAGATGACCCAACCAGAAAGTATCGGCAAGATGATATAAAGTTTGTAATAATTGAGAGATCATAACCGGAAAACTTAATACAAATATAACTTTTAAAGAATTGCCGGTTAAGATTTCTTCACGGGTTACTTTTTTCATTCTCTCTCCCTCTTTACAGATTATAAATTATAATATAACAATTTTCCTTCTATTATACAATTTCTATCTCGACATGTTTAGTTTTCTTGCAATTAAATATTTATTTACGTAGAATAAGTACATTAATTGGAGAAAAAATAATTTTTTGGCTTAAGGGTTTGAGGGAGATGTAATTTTGAAAATATCTGTTTCTCAAGAGAATTTAAATACCTTCTTTGGAATATTGGCCATTTTATTTTGGGGAACTACTATCGCCTTTTCCCGAAGCCTGACAGAGCAATTAGGGCCTTTAACTGCTGCTTCCTGGATATATTTACTGAGCGGTATCTGGGGCTGCATTTACCTGATTAGCACACCCGGAGGAATTAAAAAAACCTTCCAGCTTCCTATTTTATATTTAATCGGTTGCGGAGCTTTATTTGTTTTTTATATGGCTTGTCTTTATTTGGCGGTGGGGTTAGCTTTTAGCCGTGAACAGGTTATTGAGGTAAGCATTATTAATTATCTCTGGCCCGGTTTAACCCTGGTCTTTTCTCTTCCCATTTTACATAAGAAGTGGCGAATAACTTTAATACCCGGTATTATAATGGCCTTTGCTGGGTTTTACCTGGCTACAGTAAACAGCGGAATGTTTTCCTGGGAGGTATTCAAAGGAAATTTCCAGGTAAATTATCTTCCTTATTTATTAGCTTTTTTAGCGGCTATTTCCTGGGGGCTTTATTCTATTTTAGTTCGCCGCTGGGCTGGCCACACCGAAGGTGGAGCTGTGCCCCTCTTTCTTATGGTTACCGGGTTAATCTTAACTGTCGTAAGATTTATGTTCCCCGAAGAATCTTACTGGACACCACGCGTAGTAGCAGAGCTTTTATATATGTCTATATTTCCAACTTTTTTGGCCTATTTCTTTTGGGATAGGGCTATGCGGAAAGGCAATATTATTTTAGTTGCTTCTCTTTCCTATTTTACCCCCTTACTTTCTATCATTATCAGTTCCTTATATCTTCATATAGTAATTAAACCCAGTCTCTGGATAGCCTGTGGCTTGGTTATTGCAGGAGCTGTTATTTGTAAATTTTCTATTATCGATAAAACCAAAAAGGAACTTATATCCAAATAAAATTAAAATTAATAGAATAGCGTTAAAATTAATTAAACTACTATCGTCTGGGGTGGTAGCTTCTAAATTCTGATTCCTTCTTTCGTAACTATACGCTATCCGCTATCCGCTATCAAGGCGTATGCAATACGCCCCCTACAATTGCAATAATGGATTCGCATTACCTCTTTTAAGTTTAGTTAAATTAACTTTCCTATCCATATACATATGTTTTTTAAAATTTTTTTTGAAAAAAGAAGGATTTTTGAAATAAATGTAGTAATGATTAATAGGAGTTGATTTAGCAATAAAAATACGAATACTTGATTTTAAGAAATGTTTATATTTACCCAAAAGTTACACTAGCAAAAAGGAAAATTTTGGATTATAAAAAAGGAGGTGAGGTAGAGGAAGAAATTAACGAAAATAATTGTTTTAATTATTTTATGTTTTGAATCTTTTTAGGGGGTGATCTTTGAATCTAAATATATAAGTAAAATAAACAATTTTCCGAACCAGGTTACCTGTGATTTTAAATTATGGCTCCTGGTCGATAGGGTATGACGGGAAACGGTTATGCCTCCCATTACGCAAAGGAAAATTTAGAGTAATTTAATTTAATTAATAAATTTTGGGAGGTAATATATATGAAAGTATTAATGTTGGACCCTTTAAAATGCACCGGGTGTCGATCCTGTGAATATGCCTGCTCCTTTCAACATATCGGTGTATTTAATCCCCTGGATTCAAGGATAAAAGTTAGCACTTTTTTAGAAGACCTAACTTTTATTCCCACTTTATGTCTACAATGTGAAAAAGCCTATTGTGAAGAAGTATGTCCCACAACTGCCCTTAGAAAAAACAGTGAAACCGGTGTAGTTGAATTTAATAAAGACAAATGCATTGGTTGTAAACAATGTATTATGGCCTGTCCCTGGGGTTCGATAGGACTTAATTGTGTCGGGAAAGAGATAATTAAGTGTGATAACTGCGAAGGAGACCCAGCTTGCGTAAAGGTTTGTTTTGCTAAGGCACTTACCTTTGAGGAAGTAGAAGATGTTGTTCTTGCTAAACAAAAAGGGACAGCAGCTCGTCTAAAAGAAATTGGAAAAGATTTATCTAAGGGGGCGATATCATGATTAAGGGTGGATTTAAAGGAAAAATATTAAGGGTGAATCTTTCTAATAAAGAGATAAAGACAGAAGAATTAAGAGAAGATTGGGCTAAGAAATTTATCGGAGGAAGAGGATATGGAACCAGGATTATAATCGAGGAAATTAATCCTAAAATAGATCCTCTTTCCGAAGAAAATAAAGTTGTTATTGCTACCGGACCACTTGATGGAACCTTAGCTCCCTCTTCCGGGAGGACTATGGTTATCACCAAAGGGGCACTTAATGGTGCTATTGCTTGTTCTAATTCAGGTGGTCATTTTGGTCCTGCTTTGAAGCACGCCGGTTTTGATATGATAATAATTGAAGGAAAAGCTAAAGAACCGGTCTATCTTTGGATAAATAAAGGAAAAGCTGAACTTAAATGTGCTAAGGATATTTGGGGAAAATTAGTAGATGAAAGTGATAAACTTTTAAGAGAAAATACTCATCCTCTAGCAGAGACTATGGAAATAGGACCGGCTGGAGAAAAACTTTCTCTTATTGCTAATGTTATGTTTAATGGACATAGAGCAGCTGGAAGAACCGGTGTAGGAGCAGTAGTAGGGAGTAAAAATTTTAAAGGAATAGCGGTGAGAGGCAATGAAGAGGTAAAAGTTGCTGAACCAGAAAAGTTTATGGAAGCAGTTACTAAAACCAGAGAGATATTAAGTAAAGATGCCTTCTCAGGAGGAGGAGCGGCTATGCTGGGGAGCGCTATGTTAGTAAACGTTATCAATGGAGTTGGTGCCTTCCCTATTAACAATGCGCAGGATGCATATTTTCCGGATGCGGAGAAAATTAGTGGTGAAACTTTAAGAGAAAGGAATTTGGTTAGAAATGAAGGATGTGCCGAATGTCCTATTGCTTGCGGAAGAGTTACCGAGATTAAAGAGGGGAAATATAAAGGAGCTCACGGAGGAGGTCCCGAATATGAATCAATCTGGTCTTTAGGAGCAATGTGCGGAGTATCAGACCTTGATGCAGTAGTAATGGCTAATTATCTTTGTGATAAATATGGCCTGGATACTATTTCAGCCGGTTCAACAGTAGCTTGTGCTATGGAACTTTACGAAGAAGGATTTATGCCCAAAGAAGATACGCCTTTTCCTTTAATTTTTGGTTCCGAAGAAGCAATGGTGGAGGCAATAAAGTTAATGGGAGACCAGAAAGGAAAGTTGGGTGAACTTTTAGCTCAAGGCTCATATAGATTAGGAGAACACTATGGACATCCCGAACTTTCTATGAGTTCTAAGAAACAAGAATTCGCAGGTTATGATCCGAGAGGAGTAAAAGGGATAGGCCTGGAATATGCTACCAGTAACCGCGGTGCCTGTCATGTAAGAGGGTATACTATTGCTGCAGAAGTATTATCTGGAGCAGCTGATCGTTTAAAATATAAAGGTAAAGGTGAGCTGGTAAAAACTTTTCAAGATCTAACCTCTTCCCTTGATTCAACAGGGATATGTCTATTTACTACCTTCGGATTAGGAGGAGAAGAAATTGCTTCGCTTCTATCTACTGCTACTGGTTTCAAAGTGGATGTAAATGAATTTATGAAGATTGGGGAGAGAATTTGGAATTTAGAGAAACTTTTTAATTTAAAAGCCGGATTTAGCAGGAAAGATGATAGTTTACCCCCGAGAATTTTAACAGAACCTATAAAAACTGGTCCTTCTAAAGGTGAAATAGAAGAATTAGATAAAATGCTCGATGATTATTATAAGGTAAGAGGTTGGGATAATGAAGGCATACCTACAGATGAGAAATTGAAGGAACTGGGGCTTGCTGAATTAAAATGAAATATTTAATTATTGGAGGAAGTGCGGCGGGTTTATCCGCCGCACAGAGAATAAAAGAGTTAGATATAAATAGTGAAGTAAATATCTTATCCGAGGAGAAAAATTTTCCTTATGGTAAGATGTCCTTACCTTATTTTTTATCGGGGGAGTTCGGTCAGGAAAAGGATCTATTTCTCAAAGTGCCAGAAGGAGTAAAATTACATTTAGGCAAAAAGGCGGTTTCGTTAAAAATAGAAGAAAAATTAGTGAAAACCGCGGGTGGAGAGATCTTTGATTATGATAAATTATTAATTGCCACCGGTGCTCATCCCTATATTCCTGGTGTAGAAAAGAAAGGCCTTCCATTGGTACTTACTATAAGAAATTTAGAAGATATAAAAAAACTTAAAGAAAGGGTTAAAAATTCGAAGGAGAAGAGAGTTATATTATCGGGGGCTGGTCTGGTTAATTGTGAGATAGCTGATGCTCTTTTAAAGATAGGAGTTCCTTCTGTTTTTGTAATCCGTTCGAATAGGATTTTATCTCAAATTTTAGACGAAGAAGGGTCAAGAATAATAGAGGGTATAGCTAAAGAAAAAGGGATAGAATTACTGACTGGCGAAAATATAAAAACAATTGAAGAGAAAGATGGTATAACTTATGCTGCCCTTGAATCCGGAAAAGTTTTGAAAGGCAGTTGTGTAGTCTTCGGTAAAGGGGTACGGCCTTCTGTTGATTTTCTAAAAGGTACCGGGATGAAAATAGGTCGGGGTATAAGAGTTGATACATACTTACAGACTTCGATTAAGGATGTTTATGCCGCCGGTGATGTTAGCGAAAGTATAGATTTGGCATATGGTGACATCAGGATGCATGCCTTATGGCCGGTAGCTGTAGAACAGGGGAAGATTGCCGGTGCAAATATGGCTGGAGGTGGAATAGAATATCCGGAAGAAACTTCAAGAAATATCCTTAGTATATTTGGAAGAATAATTTTTACCGGGGGTATCAGCACAGAGGATAAATTTGAAGTATATAAGGAACATCTTGCCGGAGAATACCGGAAAATCTTAATTCATAATAATAAGCTGATAGGTTTTGTGTTTATAGGAGAAGTAGATAGCCCGGGTGTATATCTCTTTATTATGAAAAACAAAATAAATGTAGGGAACAATATAAACTTGCTTCTAAAAGGCGCTGTTTCCTATCCGATAATTTATCCTTCTATAAGAAAAATAGTCTTTTAAAGAGGGGAAGGGGAATGCTTAAGGATAAGAAGAAGCGTAGAATATTTTAGGAATGTGTTAAGGTGAATAAATGGTTGTAAAAATAAAAGCATTTGCTAATTTAAGAGAAGTTTTTGGAGGGGAGATAAGTATAAAGCTAAAAGAAGGAGCTGTTTTAAAAGATCTCCTCTCCCCTGTTTTTTTAGCGCCCGAAAAAGTTAATACTATAATAGACAATGAATCAGGAGAGATTAAGCCCACCATACTCATCTTGAAGAATGGAAGGAACATCAGGTTTTTAGGAGGTCTTCTTGCTAAATTGGAAGACGGTGATGAAGTTAGTGTATTCCCTCCGTTAGGTGGTGGTTAATTTATTTACTTAGGGGCTAAAATGAAATAATTTTGAAAAAGAAAATTTAGAAAAAAATACTATTTTTTTCATTCCCCACTTGATGTAAAATTCATAAGTAGGGGTTTATGCAATACGCCCCCTACAATTGCAATAATGGATTACCGTTGAATCTTTTAATTTCAGCAAATTAATTTTCCCATCCATACTCCCATCTGTTAGAATTTTTTTCTAAAAAGAAGGATTTTTAAAATATTATGTCGTATAATTATAAATATAATAGGAAAATAAAAATTTGAGGATAGAGATGTGGAATTAAAAATATCTGAAGATTTAAAAAGATTGATAGTTAATACCGGAAGAGAATTGTATAAGCAGAATTTAACCATTGGGACCTGGGGGAATATTAGCGTTTTGGACCCGAAAACCGGTTTAGTTTATATTAAGCCAAGCGGAATGGATTATAATGAAATTAACCTCGGAGATGTTATTGTAGTTGATAAGAAAGGAAAAACAATCGATGGGTTTAGAAAGCCATCTATTGAGATGCCCATGCATCTTTCCATCTATAGTGCCAGGAAGGATGTAAGAGCCATTGTTCATTATCACCCCATTTATTCGAGCGTGTTAGCAGTGACCGGCTTCAGCCTTCCGGGAATTTGTGAAGATTTCGTACAGATAGTGGGAGAAAAAGTTTTATGTGCGAAATATGCTTTGCCCGGCTCAGAAGAATTAGCTGAAAACGCAGTTGCCAGTTTAGGAGAAAGAAATGCAGTTTTTCTTTTAAATCATGGAACTTTGTGTGTAGGCAGAGACATGAAAGAGGCGATGAAGGTCTGTTATGTAGTAGAAAAAACAGCCCATATTTTTATTTTAAGTAAAAATGTAGGAAAGTGCAGGATAATTCCTGAAAAAGATATTAAGGTAATGCAAGATTTTGCTAAAAATGTTTACGGAAAACAGTAAAATAAGTTAATGTTATAATTTAAAAAGAAGAATAAAATTATTTTTTAATTTTTAGAGGATGAATAATATGGAAGATAGTAAAAGACTAAAGAAGAACTTGAGAGTGAATTAATCAAGATGAATAAACGAATAAATGTGTTGGAAAAAATAAAAATAAAATACCAAAAGAAAAAAAATGCGTTATTAGAGTCCGAGAAAAAATATCGCTCTATTTTTGAATCAACGGGAACAGCCATATTAATTATTGAAGAAGATATGACTATATCTATGGTTAACTCTCAATTCAAAAAACTATGTGGGTATTCTAAAGAAGAAATAGAAGGTAAGAAAAAGTGGACTGAATTTGTAACAAAAGAAGATTTAGAGAAGATAAAAAGGTATCATAGCCAGCGCAGAATCAATCCTGGCAGCGCCCCAATATCTTATGAGTTTCGGTTTAAAGGACGTGATGGAAAGATTAAAGACATCTTTCTTACTGTTGGAATGATTTCGAAAACAAAACAAAGTATTGCATCCCTATTAGACATTACCGAGAGCAAAAAAACTAGGGAAGAATTACGGGGAAGCAAAGATAAATACCAATTATTATTAGAGAATCAAACTGACCTGGTAGTTAAGGTTGATACCGATGGAAGATTTTTATTTGTGAGCCCTTCCTACTGCGAAATTTTTGGAAAGACCAAAGAAGAGTTGTTAGGAAATAAATTTATGCCTTTAGTTCATAAAGATGATCGGGAGGCAACTATAAAAGCTATGGAAAATCTCTATAAGCCTCCTTATGCTTGTTATATGGAGCAGAGAGGCAAGACCAAAGATGGCTGGAGATGGCTGGCCTGGGCAGACAAATCAGTCCTGGATAAGGATGGGAAGGTAGTGGAAATAGTTGGTGTGGGGAGAGATATCACCGAACGCAAACAAAACGAAAAACTTCAGCAAGTCTTATATAATATCTCTAAAGCAGCCAATTCCCCCATCTCACTCAATCAACTTTATAAGACTATTCATCAAGATTTAGGTACCATCATTAATACCACTAATTTTTATATTGCCTTATTAGACGAGAAAGAAGATAAAATATATTTTCCTTATCATGTAGATGAAATGGGGGATGAATTTGAACCACAAAACTTAGAGTATAAAAGCTTAACCTGTTATGTTATTAAGAATAGACGTCCTTTACTTTTAAATTACGATAAAATTAAAGAATTAAATGAAAATGGAGAATTATTAAATCCTGGTGTTATTACCAAAAATATCTTTTGGTTTGGAGTACCCTTAAAAGTAGAGGATAAGGTAATAGGTGCTATGGCTGTCCAAAGCTATACTAATCCTAATCTCTATTCCAAAAAAGATATCAAACTTATGGAATTTGTATCTAATCAAGTAGCAATTGCCATAGAGCGAAAACAAACCGAAGAAGCCTTACAAAAAAGCCAGCAGGAATTCATAAGTCTTTTTAGGAGCAGTCCGGGGGCTCTGGTCTATGTAAACGAAAAGAGCAATATATTAGATGTTAATTATCAATTTACTAAATTATTCAGTTATATCCCGGAAGAAGTTAAAGGTAGAAATATTAATGATGGGATGATTCACCCAAAAGATAAAATAGAAGAAGCTGAATACCTCTATCAAAAATCATTATCTGGCAGTTACTATAATTATGAATCTATAAGAAAAAAGAAAGATCGATCTTTCTTTCCGGTGAGCATTTCCTGCTCTCCGGTAGTAATTGAAGGTAAACTTAAAGGAAGAATAGTGTCCTATCGGGATATCACAAAGCGTAAACAAAATGAAAAAATGCAAAAGGTTTTATACAATATCTCCAAAGCCGCAAACTCTCCGATATCTCTTAATCAACTCTATAGAACCATCCATAAAGAATTAAGTACTGTTATAGATACTACTAATTTCTTTATTGCCTTAGCAGATTATCAAAAGGATGAGGTCTATTTCCCCTATTATGTAGATGAAAAAGATGATAATACTCCCATTGTAAATTTTAGTAAGAGCAAATCCCTTACTTCCTATATTGTAAAAAACGGTAAATCCCTGCTAATTGACTATAAGGGGAGAGATAAATTGATTTCTCAGGGAAAGTTAATTATTTTAGGTTATACTACTAATAAACTTATTTGGTTAGGAGTTCCCTTAAAGATAAAGGATAAGGTAATCGGTGCTATGGCTGTCCAAAGTTATACTAATCCTGATCTTTACTGCGAAAAAGATATTAAGCTTATGGAATTCATTTCCGAACAAGTAGCTACTGCTATAGAGAGGAAGAGGGTGGAAGAGGAACTAAAGAGATTAGCCCATTACGATATCCTTACCGGAGCCTATAATAGGGGATATGGCTTAGAACTTCTTCAAAGACAATTAAAATTATCTAAAAGAGACAAATCCCCAATATTGTTAGCGTATAGTGATTTAGATAATCTGAAAGATATCAATGATGAATTTGGTCATGATGAGGGTGATAGAGCTATGGTCCAAGTAGCAAAACTTTTTAAATCTATCTTAAGGGAGGTAGATATTATCACCCGGATGGGAGGGGATGAATTTTTATTAATCTTCTTGGATAGTTCTTTAAACGAAATACCTATAATTAGAAAGAGGTTAAGCAATGAATTAGCCCGGGTAAATCAGATTTCTAAAAAACCTTATAAAATAGACTTTAGTACAGGATTTTCTACTTATGATCCGGCTAACCCTCAATTAATGGATGAACTAATCCGCATTGCCGATCAGAATATGTATGAAGAGAAGAAGAGAAAAAATAAGGGAAGATTGTAAAAATACAGTGATAAGTAATCAGTAATGAGTAACGAGAAAAGATATGGGTGTAATTGCCAGAAAATTAGTCGTTAGCAAAGAAAATACGAAATGCTTTAATTAACCGATTAACCAATTTACCAATGCCCAATTAAAAAAAATATCTCGCAAATTATATGAACCGAATCCCTGATTAGCTATCTAGCTCTTTTCATATCACTCATCACTCATCACTCATCACTGTATTTACGTCCCACATCTTATCTTTATCACTCATCACTCATCACTCATCACTGTATTCCCGTTAGGGACAATTAGTTTTAAACTTTTTGGTAATACGGTGATATTAAATTGTTTTTGTTCTTTAATTTCCTCACCACTTACCTGTGCCATAATAGGTTTTTCGGATTGGATGATGATCTCTTTAGTTTTATAAAAATGAATGCCTTTTACTTTTTCATGCGTTCCTTTAATTGCTTTAGGGATAATGGCAAGATATTTTAATCTGCCTAAATCTTTAACCAGACAAATATCTAAAAGTCCGTCATCAACAAGGGCGTTCGGCGTGATTTTAAATTTTCCACCGTAAACTTTTCCGTTTCCTGTAGCAATAAAGAGTATTTTTGTTTTTATTTCTTCTTGATTAATTTTTACTTTTACCAGGTGGTAGGAAAAAGGGGCAAGAAGCTTTCTGATGGTTGCAAATACGTAAACAAAAGTAGCGAGAAAATGCCAATCAGGGTGTCTGTCTTTCATCTGATTGGCGAGATGGGTGATTTCTGCATCAAATCCAATACCGCAAATGTTTGCGAAATATATCTGTTTATTAATTAATCCTAAATCTATTTTTTGCGTATTACCTTTGAGTATAATTTTACATGCTTCGATGGTATTAGGGGGAATGTTTACACTTTTAATAAAATCGTTTGCCCATCCAAGAGGAATAATTCCCAGAGCGGGGTGGTTTTTTGATTGCATGATTCCATTAATAATTTCATTAATGGTTCCATCTCCACCAACAGAAATAATCAGTTCAACTCCATTGTCGGATGCATTTTTAGCAAGAGCAACAGCATCTTTTTGATGATTGGTATAACTGGTGGTAAATATTAATTTGTTTTCTTTTAAAAATTTTAAAATAAATTCAAGTTGGCGTTTAGGTTTCCCGCCACCGGCAGTTAAATTAACTATAAGTTCTGCTTTCAATTTTTATTTTTCCTTTGCATGAATATTGTTTAATAAAATTTTATAAGTTTCTGGTTTTCTATTCAAGATAGTGTTGGTATGGGGGACAATGTCTTTATTTCGAGAAAGTTGGAGACAGAGCGCAGATAGGCTGGCTTGCTCGGTTTTTCCCAAACAAGAGGTTAATATTTGTCCTGAAGGAGAAGTTATCAGACTGTGACCAGTGCCTTGATGGCAAATGGAATTAGAACAGGCTACAAATATTTTGTTTTCTGCCCCTCTGCTACGGCAGATATTTATCTGTCTATCATTGCTAAATTTACTTGGCCAGAGAATTATATCAGCCCCTTTAAGGGTTAGGGTACGAGCTATTTCAGGGAAGATTCCTTCATAACCTATCATTATTCCTATGTAACCGTAAGAAGTTTTAAATACCGGAAGGCCTAAATCTCCAGGAGAAAAAAGTTTTTTTTCTTCTTTTTCTAAATGAGTCTTTCGGTATTTTCCCCTAAGTTTACCCGATTCTATAAGAAAGGTAGTTTTATAATAAGACTCACCCGCTTTTTCAATTAAGGTAATAGCACAGAGAACTTTCCTGTTTTTAGTTATTTGTTTGACTTTATTGATAACCTCATCTCCACTTTCAGGGAAGATAAAATCACATTCGGGGAAGATAATAATGTTAGTTTCCTGTTCCAATAAATTATTTATGAAGAATTCTATCTTTTGAAGATATCTTTTAAAATTATCTTCAAATTCTACTTGCACTACTGCGGTTAGTGGATTCGGATTTTTGAGATTAGCTTTTTTTTTCATAATAGAATGGATGGGCAAAGTATCGGTAGGTCGAACAAGCTCGGAATAAAGTTCTGGTCTGCGGTCATCGATTATATTTATTTGATGGTCAATTAATTTATCCATAGGTTTCTCAAGAGGGATTTCATAAAAGAGAATTTCTTCCTGGAAAGAAGAAGCAATTTTGGCTATCTGGCCATCAGGTGTAAAGACAGCGCTTTTTCCACAATACAATATACTCTTTGCCTCCATTCCCACTTTATTAGCGGCAATTATCCATACTCGGTTTTCCAGGGCACGTGTTGGGATCATATATTCTACCTGAGGGTTAGTGAGAGTCTCTTTCTCAAATCCTGAAGTCACCCAGTTGGTAAGGTCAAGCAAAATATCCGCTCCCTGTAAGCTCAAACAACGGACTATTTCAGGGAGTCGCCCATCAGCACAGATAAACATACCTACCTTTCCGAATTCGGTTTCAGCTACCGGGTATTGTTCGCCGGCGCAGAACCAGCGAGAATCAAAATGCCACAGGTAAGATTTTCGGAAGCGGCTTATCTCCCGACCTTCCGGATTGATAAGTAAAGCAGAGTTGTAAAAAATATTTTCGATTAGGTCAGTTTCCACTATCCCCAAAGCTATGTAGCATTTATATAGTTTAGCCTTTTCTTTAACTTCATTAATTAGTTCAAGGGTCGATTTCTGGAATTCTAAGGGATTTTTTACGATTAGTGGAGAAATATAATAAGCCGGGTAAACACATTCCGGTAAGACTATTAATTGAGGCCGTGAATCTGCTGCCTTATCAATCATTCTTAATATATTTTCTTTATTTTCGTATCTATCTTCATACTCTCTCGCACTTATTTGAAGGCAAGCTACCTTTAATTTATTAACCATTTAATATACCTCCTTCCTATACTTTCTACAAATAATTTAAAATTCCTGCTATAATAGGAAAAATAATTTATTATTTTTTAGAAAGGTAAACTTTCGTGCCTGGCACAAAAGTTTACCTCTTGGAAAGAGGGGAATATGTTAAAGGGTAAATTGGTTAATTTAAGGGCTGTGGAGAGAAAAGATCTGGAAGATATAATGAAATGGGTAAATGATCGGGAGGTTACTAAATATTTAGCTGCCTTTCTCTATCCGGTTTCGCGGGCGGAAGAGGAAAAATTTTTAGAAAGAGCAATGAGCTATAATGATACAGAGAAAAATCTTGTTATGGAAACCAAAGAGGGGGATTACATAGGTCAGATTAGTTTACATAATATTGATTGGAAGAATAGAAATGCAGAACTGGGAATCGTAATCGGCAATAAAGAATATTGGGGTAAGGGCTATGGTACAGATGCCACAAAAATTCTGCTTAACCATGCTTTTAATCAGATGAATTTATATAAAGTATATCTTCGAGTCTTTGATTATAATCAGAGAGGCGTACGTTGTTATGAGAAATGTGGATTTAAAGAAGAGGGAAGATTAAGAAAAGGTCAATTTTATGGCGGAAAATATTATGATGTAATTTTAATGGGCATCTTAAAAGACGAGTTTGAAAAGGCGAACCAATAAACAAAAAGGTTAGTGTAAAGTTTAGTGGGGTAGTTAGATAAAAAGAGGAATGTTACTTTTTTCTATCCCTTCTTTTTCTTTCTTGACTCGATACTCAATACCATATACTCGATACTTTCTTTAAAAGGATTTCTAAAATATTCGGAAAGATGTTAAAATTAAACAAAATATGATTAAGGTAATTTTTAATGGAACTTTTTGATAATTTTAAAAAAAATAAATTAAGCAGTGCTCCTCTTGCCGATAGGATTAGGCCGGAAAAATTAGAAGATTTCTTAGGACAGGAAAAGATTATTGGCCCGGGAAAACCTTTGCGCAAAGCTATTGAGGAAGATGAGCTGCAATCAATTATCCTCTGGGGTCCACCCGGTTCCGGAAAAACAACCTTAGCCAGAATTATCGCTAAAATAACCAAGACTCATTTTGTTCCTTTTAGTGCGGCAATTTCAGGTGTGCCTGCTTTGAGGAAAATTATCAAAGAAGCCCAGGATAAAAGAAGATATTACAATCAAAATACCATTCTATTTGTGGACGAAATTCATAGATTTAATAAAGCCCAGCAGGATGCTTTTTTACCCTATGTAGAAGATGGAACTATAGTCTTAATTGGGGCTACCACCGAAAATCCTTCCTTTGAGGTTATTTCCCCCCTTTTATCGAGGTCTACTGTTTATATATTAGAACCATTATCCCCGGAAGACTTGAAAAATATTTTGGAAAAGGCCTTGTCGGACAAAGAAAAAGGTCTGGGAAAATATAAGGTAAAATTAGAACCAAAAGTTTTGGATTTTATTATTGAACTTGCCTATGGAGATGCTCGTATAGCTTTGAATATTTTAGAATTTGCGGTAATAACTACCAAGCTAGATACACAGGGGGTTAGAGATATAACTGTAAAAATTATCGAAGAGGTTGTTCAAAAAAGATGCCTACGTTATGATAAGACCGGGGAAGAACATTACAATATTATCTCTGCCCTACATAAGAGCATGCGCGATTCAGATCCCGATGCTGCTATTTACTGGGTAGCCCGTATGTTGGAAGCCGGAGAAAATCCCCTCTATGTTGCCCGGCGTCTGGTGAGATTTGCCTCAGAAGATATAGGAAATGCTGACCCCCAGGCCTTACAGGTAGCAGTGGCAGCTATGCAGGCAGTACATTTTTTAGGAATGCCCGAAGGGAATTTAGCTTTAGCTCAGACCGCTACCTATTTAGCCTGTGCCCCCAAGAGTAACGCCCTCTACAAAGGTTATCAGCTCGCTCAGGAAGATATTAAAAGATGGGGACCATTGCCAGTTCCTCTGGTTATCCGTAATGCCCCCACTACTCTAATGAAAAATTTAGATTATGGGAAAGGTTATAAATATGCCCATAATTTTAAGGATGGATATATTATTCAGGAACATCTCCCCAAAGAATTAAAAGGAAGAAAATATTATTTTCCCACTGATAGGGGATTTGAAAAAGAGATTAAGCAAAGGCTGGAAAAATTAAAAGCCAAGTATAAAAATAGTCGTTAGTGAATAGTGAATAGTCGTTAGTGGTAGGGGCAGACCTTGTGTCTGCCCGAAATAAGTAAACGTAGATCAAGTATTTCAGCTATCAAGGATAGATTCCCTCTTTTGCGGGAATGACATAAGGGGCTCGATTCATCAAGTCCACATAATTCCAAATGTCATTGCAGTGACCATGGGGAGCGTGGCAATCCCAATATTGGTTATAATTTAAGTAAAGGGGATGAATTTCATGAAAGAAAATATGAAAAATGAAAAAGAAAAAACAATCCTCAAAGAATTAGAAAAAATAAAAAAAGAAGCGATAAATTCTTCCGGTGAAAAATATTATAGTGTTTCAGTAAATAAGGTTAAAGAGATGGTTGATAAATTTCAATTACCGAGCAGAAAAATAGAGATATTAGCTTTACAAAATAATATAATCCCTGAACGCTATCAGCGTAATTTAGGGGTAATCAATCCTTCCGAACAGCTAAGATTGCTTAAGTCAAAAGTAGCCATAATTGGAGCTGGCGGATTGGGTGGAACGGTATTAGAACTTTTAAGCAGAATGGGAATTGGAGAATTAATAATTGCTGACAAAGATATAATAGAAGATAGCAATCTGAATCGGCAGATACTTTCCAACGAAATCAATTTAGGACAGGATAAGGCTGAGGTAGCAATAAGGAGGATAAAAGAGATAAATTCTTCTGTAGAAATTACCGGACACTCTGTTTTTATTGATTCAAAGAATGTAAAAAGAATTATTGAGGGAGCAGATGTAGTAGTAGATGCTTTGGATAATCTTCCTGTGCGTTTTATGCTTCAAGGGGCCTGTCGAGAATTAAATATTCCTCTGGTTCATGGTGCCATAGCCGGATTTAATGGCCAGCTTACTACTATCTTTCCTCAAGATAAAGGGTTAGAATTAATCTATGGCTCTAATAAAAATTTACCTGAACATGGGAGCGAGGTAACATTAGGCGCTCCAACGGTGACTCCTGCTTTGATTGCCTCTTTGGAAGCTCAAGAAGTGATTAAAATATTATTAAAAAGAGGAAAGCTATTTCGAAATAAACTTTTATACTTAAATATTGAAAACGGAACTATGGAAATATTAAAATTGTAAAATAAAATTTATAAAAAAATTTAAAGAAGGGCATAATAATATAATATGGGAATAAAAAAAATAAGAGTAGGAATAATTTTTGGAGGAAGGTCAGGAGAACATGAGGTTTCCTTTTGTTCCGCTTCTTCAATTATTAAAGCAATAAATAAAGATAAATATGCCGTAGTTCCTATCGGTATAACCAAAGGGGGCAGGTGGATTTCTCCCCAAGATTCCGAATTAGCTCTTCAATCTGGCAAAATAGAAGGGAAGAACACGGTAATTTTATTGAATGATTCTTTCAGTAAGTCCCTGGTTTGCATAGACAATAATCAAAAATTGGATAAAAGCTCGGCTTTGGAAAAATTAGACGTAATTTTTCCGGTATTACACGGTCCGTATGGAGAAGATGGAACAGTACAGGGTCTCTTGGAGTTAGCTAATATTTCTTATGTAGGAGCAGGGGTGGCAGCTTCGGCAATTTCTATGGACAAAGATTTTATGAGAATGGTGTTTCAACAGAAAGGTTTACCTATATTAAAATGGATGACCATTAAGAGAAAAGAGTGGCAAGAAAATAAAGAGAAAATTTTGTCTTTAGTTCAGAATGGCTTCGAATATCCTCTTTTTGTAAAGCCCGCCAATTTAGGTTCAAGTGTGGGAATAACTAAAGTTCACAAGAAAGAAGAATTAGAAAAGGCCATAGATTTAGCTTCTTCCTATGACAGAAAGATTTTAATTGAAAGGGGATTAGAAGAAGTAAGGGAGATAGAATGCGGTGTTTTAGGTAATGATGAACCCCGAGCTTCAGTAGTGGGTGAGGTCAAACCGGCAGGAGAGTTTTATGATTATGATTCAAAATATACAGAGGAGGGAACACAATTAATTATCCCGGCTGATTTACCTGATAGAGTATCCCAGGAGATTCAGCGGATTGCCCTTAGTGCTTTTAAAGCTGTTGATGCTGCCGGGATGGCACGGGTAGATTTTTTTGTCAGTAAAAAAGAAAATAAAATATATTTAAATGAAATTAATACTATCCCCGGTTTTACTTCCAGCAGTATGTACCCTCGTCTGTGGGAGGCGAGTGGTATCTCTTATCCCGAACTGATTGACCGATTAATCCAGCTTGCTTTAGAAAGGCACCAGGATAAAAAACAGAATAAAATATCCTACGACGAATCAAAACTTTTAGCTAAATGACATCAGAGGTGAGGGAATAAGGATTTGGATTTTTTAAAAATCGGCAATTTGAACTCTATTGTAGCTGGGTTCTCACGTTGTTATAGAGAATAATAAGATTATTTTATAAGGACTAAAAAAAGATGATATATATAAAAAATAAATATGATATTAAAATGATGAGGAAAGCAGGAAAATTAGCGGCAAAAATATTAAATTATATTACCCCTTTTGTTAAAGAAGGTGTTTCTACTTTATATTTGAATGATCTTTGCGAAGATTTTACTAAAAAGCATGGGGCAATTTCTGCTCCCTTGAATTATAATGGTTTTCCGAAAAGTATTTGTACGTCAATCAACAATGTAGTATGCCATGGGATTCCTTCTGAAAAGGAAATCTTGAAGGACGGTGACATTATCAACATCGATGTTACCGCTAAATTAGACGGTTATTATGGTGATACATCAAGAACATATTTAATTGGAAATGTCAGTGAGGAAGCAAAATACTTAGTTAGCCGTACAAAAAATGCAATGTATCGGGGAATAAAAGAAGTGAAGCCGGGGAAATACTTTTATGAAATCGGCAAAGCAATAGAAAAGTATATCAGTAAATTTGGTTATTCAATCGTGCGTGATTTTGTGGGACACGGTATTGGAAAAAATTTTCATGAAGACCCACAAGTTTTACATTACTACAGCTTGCGAAATAAAGTCAGGCTTCAGGAAGGAATGATTTTTACCATTGAACCAATGATTAATATGGGAAAATCATATGAGGTTAAAGTGTCTTCAGAAGATGGTTGGACAGTAACAACTGAAGATAGAAGTCTTAGTGCTCAGTTTGAACATACTGTTCTTGTAACTTCTAAAGGTGCAGAAATTCTAACAAAGACCTAAAATCGGTTCAAGCAGGTTGCAACCTTTTTATCTGATAGGACATGCTCCACCAGAACATGATTCCTCTCCTACGTCAATCTCTTTTTCTTCCTTTTCGTATTTTGAGATAAGTGAAGGAATAAAAGGTAACATTTTTTTTACTTTCTTCTCATATTCTTTTTTTGTTATCGCCTCATAAGGCATTTGAGCATAAAAACTATTATCTAAAGAAACAAAACTTACTGCTACCACTTCATCCCAATTATTCCATAACCATTCTTCTACTTTTTCCCATTCATGGTTTTGCACGTGAACAGTAATAGAAGTATTATGATCTGTATATTCTTTTTGGAAAGAACGATAAATTTCTAATTGTTCTATAGCGGAAACATCTTTTTTGGTTTTTCCTTCCGGAGCACAACAAGGAAAAGAGATTACCTTTGTTTGGCAATTTTCCTCAGTCTGTCCATTTTCCGGTTTTATATCATATCCTAATTCTTCACAAACCTTAAGTAAGGGGTCATTGGCGTTAATACGAACCCTTCTGATAAAATAAGGAGAATGAGAATGGTGCACCCCACTGGAAACGGTTGGTAATTGGGAAAGAGTACCTTCCGGTTTCACTGTGGTCATAAGCAAAGGAGGTTTAATCCCTAACTTTTGCGCATAGGGCTCTGCCTCCTGATGAACAATATCTCTTAATTTTTTCCGTAATTTCGATTCTTTTTCTTTGGTCATTTTAGTAGCATTCACCATATCCTGCCATCCGGTCAAACTACAGCCTACCAATCTGTCTCTTTTTTGTTTTAAATTCCATTGATCTAACTCCAAGTCCAAAAAGGTCATCCGAAACCCTGCTCGCAAAGAAAACCTTTGAGCTTCAAATAATTTATTCTTATCTAATTTGCCGTTATGTACAAAACCTAATACATTTACTGTAGTCAGATTACACATTTGATCTCTATCAAGTAATACCTCCATACAGGGGTTAGCTCCTTGCAAATTAGGTCTTCTTTTAGCGGCTGCTTTAGCATTCATAAAACCTGGCTCTCCACTGTATCTCATTTGCTTTACATGCCAGGCAAGTTGCTCTCGGGTTGGTTTAGACGTATAAAAAATACTATTATTACTCATTTCCCGATAGGAAATAGCTTCGTTCTTTACCCATTTACCATCTATTTGTTCATAGAGATTATTTTTAGCATTTAATATTTCCTGGTCATCTTTATCGAATAATATTACTTCGCTGGTCCGCCTGACTCCCCCTACTACAACATTTTGGCCAATGATATTAGCTATATCTAGACAATCTATTGGTCGCAATTTTTTTAAATTACCAAAACAATTAATTTTAACTATTTTATCGATTTTAGAAAACATCTCCCTTAAGCTTTCATATCCGGAAGCAGTACCGCCAAAAGTTTTTAACTTTTCTCCTTTTGGTCTGACATTATTATAATTAAAAATAATAGTGTTTATTTCGCGGTATTCATTTTTATACAGTATGCTTAAATAATAGTCTAATGATTCTACCCAACCTTCTTTGCTATCGCCGATTATAATATGGGCGGTATTGGATTCAAAAGTGATACTGGTTAAATCTTCTCTCTTGTCTTTAGGTAAAGGAGAATATAATTCGTGTATAATTTTTATATTTGTTTTTATTTTTGGTAATTTTTTTATATCTGATTTTAAAACTCTTATTCCTACTCCAGATCCGATCATTAACAGGTAAAACAAATCTTTAAAGGAATTAAAATTATCTAAGATTGTAAAGCTACAGTTAAAATTTGCCATGGGATATTTTAAGCTTACTTCTGTTCCTCCAATCCAAAGGCTTCTCCCGGCTAAAAATTGTCTTAAATAAAAAACATTATCGTAAAGAAGTTCGGCTTCACGCTGTGTAGTTTTAACCAAACTGCAATTAAATTCTACAGTTCTTCTTACCGTTTCCCACCAATATTCTCTTCTTTTTTCCAGAGGTAACCATCGGGAATAAGTTCGGTAATAAACAAATTGACCTAATTGAGTGGGAAAAGGATTGGGAAGATGTTTATATTGGCTGATAAAGTCATCCGTTAACAACTTGTGGTTTTTTTTGGGGATTTCTCTTAGTTCGTCACGCTGTTTTCTATATAAGATATAAAGCTTTGCAACATCTTTCCTTTCGCTATTCATCAGTTCTGTTTCTACCTGTTCCTGTATATCATTAACTGTTACACTTTCTTTGGAAGTCTGCTGCAAGTCTTTTTTTATTTTTACAGCAATAGATGCGCATAGCTCTTTATCTACTCCCTTTATAGTCTCTCGCATTGCCTGAGTAATAGCATTTATTATCTTATTTGGATCAAAATATTGAATTGTATTATTACGCTTAACTACTTCTATCATCTTTATATCCCTTTACTTGTTACTACGAGATGAATGATTTACCACATTTTATCATTATATTTTTACAAAAAAGAAAAGTAGAGTATTTCTTAAACAGTAGAGTATTCAAACAAAAAGGCATTAACGCAATGTTTGTTAAATACAAATAAATGTCGGATGAAAAGAATATTTATGCTGAGTAAATTTTAACAGGTTTTCATTCCTTTGTAAATTATTGTAACACAAAAAAGAATAATTGGGATACAAAATATGTAAAAATATTTTTTTATTTTTCTTTCTCCGTTTTTTTTCTTAACTCGATAGGCGATACTGTTATATATTTGAAAATTATAGCTAAATTTGTAATAATTAAGAGAATAATTATATTTTTTAAAGGAGGGATAATTACTGTGATTAAAGATTTAGTTAGAAAGAACAGAAGTTATCGAAGGTTTTATGAGGATTTTACAATTGAGCGGAACACTTTAGAAGAGCTGGTAAATTTAGCCAGACTTTCAGCTTCTGCTGCTAATAGGCAACCCTTAAAATATATTTTATCTTGTGAGAAAAATAAGAATGATTTAATTTTTCCTACTTTAGCCTGGGCAGGTTATATAAAAGATTGGATGGGGCCGATTGAAGAAGAGAGACCTTCTGCTTATATTATTATGTTAAATGATATAGAAATTACTAAAAATTATTGGTGTGACCCGGGTATTGCTGCTCAAAGTATCCTTCTGGGAGCAACCGAAAAGGGGTTAGGAGGCTGTATATTTGCCTCAGTAAAAAGAAATGAATTGAGGTCTGCCTTAAAAATTGAGGAAAGATATGAGATTCTGTATGTATTGGCTATTGGTAAACCTAAAGAGAAGGTGGTGCTTGAAACAGTTGGAACCGATGGAGATATCAAGTATTGGCGGGATAATCAGGGAGTCCATCATGTACCCAAAAGAACCCTTAAGGAGATTATTATTGATTAATTTATAGGAAGATGTTAAATTTTTAGATATAAAGATGAAAGGAAAGGTTGGGAAAAGCTATAAAATAATTTTTGACAGAGTAGAGATATTGTGTTATATTTTTTAAAACAGTAATACTGATAGGAGATACTGATGTCTGATATAGTCCGTTTCGGAGTATCATTAGAAAAAGAACTTTTAGATAAATTTGATAGACTTATCAAAGAGACGAAATATCCTAATCGTTCAGAGGCAATACGCGATTTAATCAGAGAGAATCTGGTTAAGAGAGAGTGGGTTGAAGGAAAAGAAGTTGCTGGATCGATTACTCTGGTATTTGATCATCACAGGAGAGAATTGATGAATACTTTAACTGACATACAGCATGATTTTTACCAGTTAATAATTTCCAGCCAGCATGTCCATTTAGACTATGACAATTGTTTAGAGATAATTGTAGTTAGAGGTAGACCCAGAGGAGTTAAAGAATTAGCAGATAAATTAAGGGCAACTAAAGGGGTAAAGTACGGAGCTTTATCTATAGCTACTACCGGGAAGGAGTTGGTGTAAAAAGAAAATAGTTTTCGGTTTCCAGTTGGCAGTTTTCAGATTTAAGTTTTTTTGTAAAGGTTGGTAGCCTTATATTTTTTATCTTAAGAGTAACACGAAATTGAAAATAGTATATAACAAAGAATAGCGTGGAGCGGATAGGGTATAGAAGTAGGGGTTTGATTCCTGTTTACGTGCCTGCCTGAGTGAGTACACTCGCAGACAGGCGTACACGCACAGGAGATATCAAGTCCGCAAAGCCCGGGTCGAATAAATTCGACCCCTTGTACTATAAGAATATTTTACATAAAAAAGTAGGGGCGTATTGCTATACGTTCCCATAAGGTAGAGACACGACGTGGCGTGTTGAAGAAATATATAGGAGGAAAGGTATGAAGAATTTAAAGTTTAAAGTAGGTTTAATTTTGAGTTTAGTGGTAGTATTTCTATTCGGAAGTTTGATTTCAGTCAGTGCTCATTTTGGGATGGTAATTCCCTCTGATGACATGATTAGCAAGGATGACAATAAAAGTATTACTTTAAAAGTACAATTTATGCATCCTATGGAAGGGGATTATATGGATATAGTTAAACCTGCGCAGTTTGGAGTTTTAGTTCAGGGCAAGAAGGTTGATTTACTAAATACTCTTCAAGAGAAAAAGATTAATGATTGTACTACCTGGGAGACAAATTATCAGATAAAACGTCCGGGTGACTATATTTTTTATGTGGAACCCCAACCCTATTGGGAACCAGCAGAGGATTGTTTTATTATTCATTACACTAAGGTGATTGTAAATGGCCTTGGCCTGGAAGTGGGATGGGATGAAGAATTGGGACTAAAGACTGAGATTATTCCCTTGACTCGGCCGTATGGTCTTTGGACAGGAAATGTTTTTCAAGGGATAGTAAAAGTTAAGGGAGAAGCAGTCCCTTATGCAGAAATAGAAGTAGAATATTACAATCAAGATGGCAAGGTTAAATGTCCTGCTGAACCCATGATCACTCAGGTGATTAAAGCTGATCAGAATGGTGTATTCACTTATGCTATGCCTAAGGCAGGTTGGTGGGGATTTGCCGCTCTTAATGAGGATGAAGAGAAAATAAAACATAATGGGGAAGAAAAATCGGTAGAAATAGGGGCAGTGTTCTGGGTCAAAACTTATGATATGAAATAAGTAGTAGAAGGGAAATATTTTATGCATATTTCAGAAGGAATACTATCTGCGCCTGTATTAGTTACAGGCGTAGCTTTGACTGCTACAGCAGTAGGATATAGCTTAAAAAAGATGGAACATAAGGAAGTGCCTAAGGTGGCAATCCTATCTTCCGTTTTTTTTGTGGCTTCTTTAATTCACGTTCCTGTTGGTCCTTCAAGTGTGCATCTAATTTTAAATGGAATTATAGGGGTACTATTAGGTTGGTCCGCCTTTCCGGCGATATTGGTTGCTCTTGTCTTACAAGGTGTGCTTTTTCAATTTGGAGGGATTACCACCCTGGGAGTAAATACTTTTAATATGGCCTTACCGGCTATCATCTGTTTTTATCTATTTAATCGGGGGGTTAGAAATGAGAATAATTTTATTGCCCTAACTCTGGCCTTTATTTGTGGATTTTTAGCGGTGTTATTAAGTGGAGTTATGGTAGCAGCTGCTCTGGTATTTACCGGAGAACCGTTTATACAGATAGCTAAATTAGTGCTAATTGCTCATTTACCCATAATGATTATTGAGGGAATATTAACCGCTTTTTGTATAGGATTCTTGAGGAAAGTTAGACCGGAAATATTGAATGTTTGATTACACAGATCTATTAAATAATATAGTAAAAATTATGTTAGAGAGATAAGATGAAAAACAAATTGTATTTAATTTTGATATTTATATTTTTAATTATTATAATGATAAATATTTCAGCCTTTGCCCACAAAGTCAATATCTTTGCCTATGTGGAGGGGAGGGGAATCTATACCGAAAGTTATTTTAGTGATGGTAAAAAATGTATAGATTCTAAGATTGAAGTATTTGATAATCAGGGGAATAAGCTATTAGAAGGTTTAACTGATAAAGAAGGAATGTTTTCTTTTAAGATTCCTGCAGAAGATACAATAAGTGGAGGTTTAAAGTTAGTTCTTACTGCCAGCATGGGACATCGAGCAGAATATATTATTCGAGCCGATGAATTAGGAAACGTTTCGGGGTTAGTTGAAGAAAAGATTGAAGAACCCATATCTGCGGTTTTTCCCGAAGTTTCTTCATTCGATTTAAAAGAGATCCAATCATTAATAGAAGATATTCTGGATGAAAAGTTGAAGCCTATCATGAGAGAGATTAAGAAATCTCAAGAGGATAAAATTTCTTCCACCGAGTTAATTGGGGGAATAGGTTACATAATTGGTATTTTTGGAATTGTCGCTTATTTTTTAAGCCGTAAAAAATAATTTAAAATTTTATTTTCAGGTGGTTAATTTGATTAAAGAAAAATTTTCAGAAGGAGATTCACTCCTTCATAAGCTTGATCCACGGGTAAAGATTATCGTGGCTTTACTATTTTCAGTAATTGTTGCTGTTAACGATAAATATACCTCATTAATTGGTGCACTATTCTTTGCTATAGTGGCGGTGATTCTTGCCCGCTTAAGGACCAGGGAAGTAATTTCCCGTCTATTAGTAGTGAACAGTTTTATCTTTTTATTATGGTTAATGCTCCCTTTTACCTTCCCCGGTAAAAATATTTATACTTTAGGCTCATTAAATATTTCTCAAGAAGGTATCAAATACGCCCTCTTAATAACCATAAAATCTAATTCTATTATTTTGGTTGGCATTGCTCTTCTTTCTACTTCTTCAATATTTAATCTGGTTCATGCCTTGCGTCATTTATATCTTCCTGATAAACTAACTCAGTTGTTTTTCTTTACTTATCGTTATACCCAAACTATTCACTCTGAATATATCAGATTAAATAATGCTTTAAGAATAAGAGGCTTTAAAGCCCAGACTAATTTCCATACTTACAGGACTTATGCTTATTTAGTGGGAATGATGTTGGTTCGGAGTTATGATCGCTCCAAAAGAGTCTACGATGCTATGCTTTGCCGAGGGTTCAAGGGAAAATTGTGGACTTTAAATCATTTTGTTTTTAAAAAATCGGATTTTATAACGGGAATAGTGATGATAAGTTGTATTATGGGGGTGATGTTATTACCGTGAAAGAGAGAAGGAGCGAAGCTGTAATTAAAATTACTGACCTTTTATTTGCCTATCCCTCCCGTGATTATATATTTAAAAAGTTTAATTTTAATTTTTTTAAAGGAGAAAGGATAGGTTTGGTTGGGCCCAATGGAAGTGGGAAGACCACCCTTTTTCATCTTATTATGGGACTTTTACATCCGTCAGAAGGAAAGATTGAGATTTTTGGAAAAGAACGAAAAGTAGAGAACGATTTTATAGAAGTTAGAGAAAGAATCGGTTTGGTATTTCAGGATCCCGATGATCAATTATTTAGTCCTACTGTAGCCGAAGACATTGCTTTTGGACCTCTAAATTTAAGAAAAAATCATCAGGAAACTAAAAAAATCTTAAAAGAAACTTTGGAGACTCTTGGGTTAACTGGTTTTGAGGATAGAATTACTTATAATCTTTCCTATGGAGAAAAAAGGTTAGTTTCTCTGGCTACGGTATGGGCGATGCAGCCGGAGATTTTATTGCTTGATGAACCTACCATCTGGCTTGACGAGGAGACTATCGAAAAGATAGTTCAAATATTAAATAACCATCCTCACCTATCCTATATAATTATTTCTCATGATAAAAAATTTTTAAAAGAAACCACTAACAAAACCTTCAAGATGATAAATGGAAAAATAGAGAAAATATAATTTTTAGGTTCAATTTTTATTTTTGAAACGCATTTGTTATAATGAAGTTGAATTATTTCTTTGCGAGATACGATTCACGAGATACGAGATACAAAACGGGGGGAGAGAAAATGAAAATTGGAATTGTGGGGATGCCTTTAGTAGGGAAGACCACTCTATTTAATCTTTTAACCGGTCAACATAAGGAGACTTCTGTTTATTCCTCGAAGGGAACTAAAAATATAGGGATAGCCACTGTTTATGATCAGAGAATAGATTATTTAAGTTCCTGCTACCATCCTAAAAAAACTACTTATGCCAATATTGAATTTGTGGACATCGGTGGAATTTCTCCGGAACTACCAGCAAAAGAGAAGGCAGAGATATTTAGTCTTATCCAGGATGCTGAGGCTTTGCTGTTGGTAATCAGATTATTTGAAGACCCAGCGGTTGCTGGTGAGAAAGATCCGATTGCTCAAGTTGAAAATTTAAGATATGAACTTTTACTTAGAGATTTAGAGGTAGTAGAAAATCGATTAGAGCGTTTAAAAAAATCTAAAAAGAAATTGACTCATGAGGAATTAGTGGAAATGGAAATTTTAGAAAAATGTAACCAGGGACTGAGTGATGACTTCTTTCTTTCCCACCTTGAATTTTCGGAAGATGACCTAAAAAAAATAAGCGGTTTCAGTTTTTATACCCTAAAACCGATTATTATCGCCCTGAATCTTAGCGAAGAACAATTTAAGTCAAAATTATATCCTCAAAAAGAGAAATTAGACCAGGTTATTCAAGATAGTAATATGGCCAGTTTAAATATCTGTGGCAAGATGGAGATGGAAATAAGTGAGCTGGAACAAGATGAGAGGCAGATGTTTTTAGAAGATTTAGAACTAAAAGAATCAGGGATTGAAAGATTATCACGAGTATGTTATAAACACCTGGGATTGGTATCTTTTTTCACCGTGGGTGAAGATGAAGTTAAAGCATGGACTATTAAGAAAGGTACTATAGCTAAAAAAGCTGCGGGAAAAGTGCATTCCGACATAGAAAGAGGTTTTATCCGGGCAGAGATAGCCAGATATCAGGATTTGGTTGCTCTTGGTTCCATGCATGCAGTAAAAGAAAAAGGGTTACTAAAGATTGAAGGGAAGGATGCGATAATCGAAGACGGAGACATAATCAATTTCCGATTTAATGTTTAAAGTAAAGTTTTCGGTTCACAGTTTTCACGAGGACAGGCGTCACGCCTGTCTATCTCTTCAACACAGTACGCCGTGTCTCTACTTTATAAGGCCGTATAACAATAGGCTCCTGTTTCTCTCTGCAAATTAGTAACTCGTGCCTGCAACTTGTAACCTATATTTTAACTGGTAAACCGGCTAACCGGATAATTAATATCATATCTGATGCTATATGATGTTAGCGTAAGCCCTACTAAATAAGTATCTACTAAGCAGGGCTTACGCTCTAGTTGGGTAGTTAAATAAAAAGAAAAATACTATTTTTTTTGTATCTTTTCTTCTCTTTCTTGACCCGATACTCGATACTATATACTTGATACTTTCTTTTTTAATATTTGACATAAATATTTTTTTATATTATAATCACTACTAAAGTAATAGTAATAGTAGTAAATAAGTGAGGTGAATTTTATGAGGCTTTCTACCAGAGCGAGGTACGGTACAAGGTTAATGTTAGAATTAGCCTTAAATTTTGACAAGGGAACTATCTTTTTAAAGGATATTGCCGAAAAGGAAGAGATTTCCGAAAAATATTTAAGTCACCTGGTTATTCCCCTTAGGGCAAGCGGGTTGATAAGCTCCTCTCGAGGAGCTCATGGAGGGTATCAATTAGCCAGATCTCCTTCCCAAATAACTCTCAAAGATATTGTGCAAACTTTGGAAGGGGGTATAAGTTGTGTGGAATGCGTAAAAAATCCTGCTGTTTGTCCCAGAGCTTCCAAATGTGTAACTCGAGGCATCTGGGGAAAATTAGATGAAAAAATTTCCGATGAACTTAGCTCAGTTACTTTAGAAGATTTAATGAACTCGCAAAAAGAAATGAACTAATTATTATTATAATATTTCACGAATATCAGATAAGTAAATGGCGTGAAATTAATAAGAATATTAATTAAGGAAAAAAAGCCGCAAATTAAAGTTATAGGAGTTGAACCAACGGTAGGGAATAAAATAAAGGGACTTAAAAATATGCAAGAGTCAATTGTCCCCAAGATATACCATTCAGAAAAATTAGATGAGAAAATTAACGTTGAGGATGACCCAGCTTATGAGATAACCAGATTGCTTGCCACAAAAGAAGGTATTTTTGTAGGCATGTCCAGTGGTGCAGCAATTGTAGGAGCCTTGCGTATAGCCAAAAAAATGCATTCTGGAATAATCGTAGCAATTTTACCTGATCGGGGAGATAGATATTTAAGCACTAACTTATTCAGATCAATATGTGGTAAATGTCCGCCGTAAAGAGTTATTTTAGAAAAAAGCGTGAATTGATAAGAAGGAGGTGACAAATATGGCTATTGATCCGGTATGTAAGATGGAAGTAAATAAATTGACAGCAAAATTTAAAAGCGTATACAATGATAAAATTTTATATTTTTGTTCTGCAGGATGTAAAAAAGAGTTTGATAATAATCCTGAAAAATATGTTAAGAAACCAGACAAACATCAGCCACCAATGCATGGAGTCTGTTAGTTTGAAATTAGGATGAAAAAAACATATCCATATTTATTCAAATGATCCTCAGGTACCGGATGCAAGAATTGACTTATATGTTGAAACGGAAGTGTTTCAAATACCTAATCTAATACCTGATTTACAGGATTAAATCAAATAATGAATATATTAATCGAATTTCTTGCAGTATTTAAAGGATATTTTGTTGAAGTATTGCCTTTTTTATTTATAGGCTTTCTTTTAGGTGGTTTAATTCATGAATTTATTCCTTCGAAATTAGTGGAAAGATATCTTGGAGGCAAGGGCACCCATTTTTTTATACTACCCTTACCGATACTTGTTCAGGTTTGCTGTATATGATAAAATACAAATATAGTTACTCCTTTTTAAAGATATATAAAACTATAAGGATATAATTTCAATAATAAAAAAAGGAGAAAACAGATGCAAGATTTTCTGATAGAAATGTTAGAATGTCCATCCTGCCACGGGGAATTAAGCTGGAAAATTATCCAACATCAGAGGGATAGAATAGAAGAAGCTGTGGCAGTTTGTAAAAGTTGCAAAGCAGTTTATCCTGTTCAAAAAGGTATTGGCATTTTCCTTACCCCTGATTTGCCACGTAATGATTTTTGGGAACAAGTAGGTAGTCAGTTAGCACAATTCCTTCAGAAAAATCCCTTAATCGAAAAAAAATTAATGGGTACACCCTTAAATGATCTTAATCCTGCTGACCAAAATTTCAGGGCTTCAATTTTAGAAGAAAGGGGGAAATAATAAAAGAAGGTGCATTGGATGCGTTACCGGTAAATGATACCAGATTGGAATGGGGAGTATTGACAGCTCATTAGCGAAATCAAAAGGTGGTAAATAAATATGGCAACATTTGAAGATTTTCAAAAAATAGATATCAGAGTTGGCAGGATAATTGAAGTTTCAGATTTTAAAGAAGCCAGGAATCCTTCTTTTAAAATAAAAGTTGATTTTGGAGAATTAGGTGTAAAGGTTTCGTCTGCTCAAATTACTAAATTGTATTCTAAAGAAGATTTACTTAACCGACAGATTGTGGCAGTAGTTAATTTTCCATCCAAAAGGATAGCCGGGTTTAAATCAGAAATCTTAATTTTAGGAGTAATGAAGGAAGAGGGGGAGGTAATTTTGCTTCAGCCGGAGCGGGAAGCTCCTTTAGGCTACCGAATAGGATAAACAGATATAAAAAGATAGTTAATAAAAGTTGATAAAAAAGGAACGATTCTATTTTTTATAATTTTTTATTTTAAAATTAAAAATAGAATTATTCCTTTTTTCTTTTTTTAGTGTTAGTTTACGACTTGACCTATACGGACAAGTATGATATATATTAAGTATGATATTATTTTGTTTTGGATTTATAGATTTATAAAATATTTTAAGAGGGGAAATTATCATGGAAGTTAAAAAAGAAAAAGAAGAAAAATTTATCCAAATAGGAGAGTTAGCTAAAAAAACAAAGGTTACTCCCCGAACAATCAAACATTATGAGGAGAAAGGTCTTCTAAAACCTTTTAAAAAGACTCAAGGTGGTTTTAGATTGTATCAAAATGATAAAGTGGAATTAGTGGAAAGAATTAGACAATTAAAAAAAGCCGGGTTTTCCTTAAGTGAAGTAAAAGAAATGGAAGAAATAAATGGGATTGTGGAAGAGCAAAATATTTTAGAAAAGGTAGATGAAAACGAATTAGATAAAATGATTACTTTTTTACAATTTCAGTTAAAAAAAACAGAAGAGAGATTAAATGAAACAATTAAAGTGAAGAAAGGTTTAGTAAAAGTAATAGAATTTTTAGAGAAGCGAAGGCAGGTTAATAATAAACTTAATAAATAATAAAATTAAAAGAATAAACCAAGATCTTTGGATAAGTTTTAAAATTAATAAAGATATAAAGATACAAAAGGAAATAAAGCTGAAAAAAAGAATAGGTAAAAATGGAAGGAGATGAGATAAGTAATGGAATGCCCAGAATTTATTGCTATAGGGCACGTAACTTATGATATTTATTCCGAAGAAAAATTAATTGGTGGTTCAGCAACTTATTCTTCTCTAACTGCTCATAAACTTGGTATATCTGCAGGAATGGTTACCAGTAGAGGATTAGACTTTTCCCGTGATGGTTTATTGAAAGGAATTAATATTGTAGGTTCTTTATCTCGTAATACTACCACATTTTGCAATTCTTATTATCAGGGGGAGAGAAAACAGATTGTTAAGCAAGTAGCAAATAAGATAAAAAAAGAACATATTCCTCCCGGATGGGATAGAGCAAAGATCGTGCATATTTGTCCAGTGGCAGACGAAGTTAATCAGGAGATATTTAATCTTTTTAAAGATAGCTTGGTTGGGTTAACTCCACAAGGTTTGATGAGAAGATGGGGAAGGGACGGCAAAGTTTATCCCAAAAAGTGGATTCCGACTTCAGATATAGCATCAAAAGTAGAAATTATGATATTTAGCGATGAGGATATTGCAGCTTTTCCTGAAGTACTGGAAGAATATATGTCCCTAATAAAGATAGTTATTATTACTCGAGGTAATAGAGGGTCGATTTTATATTGGAATGGTAAAAAATATATTTTTCCTGTTTTTAAGACCGAAGAAAAAGACCCAACCGGTGCAGGTGATGTCTTTGCCGCTGCTTTTTTGATAAAATATTATCAGACGGGTGACCCTATAGAATCATCGCGTTTTGCTAATTGTGCAGCTTCTTTTGCCGTTGAAGAGAAAGGGGCTTTAGGGATACCGAATTTAAATAAAGTAATTAAAAGAGTATCGATAAATAATATTGAAAATAATTAAAATAAAAGAGATAACTTGTAAAAGCATATCAAATTCTTCTGGAATTCCAGGAATTGATTATGCATTAAATTATTATTAAGGGTAATTTATATGGGGGAGATAATCGATAAGGGGAAAGTTAATCGAGTAGTAGAATTAATCAAAGAATCTAAATATACAGTTGTTTTAACCGGAGCAGGAGTAAGCACCGGGTCGGGGATAGCAGACTTTAGGACTCCTGGTAAAGGCATTTGGGAGAAGATTGACCCTTTTAAAGTTACTTCTATAACGGCATTTGAGGAAAATCCTCAGCGATTTTATTATTTTTATCAACCTCGTATTGAAATATTATCTCGAGTTTCTCCCAACCCTGCGCATAAAGCTATCGCTCAGTTAGAAGAGATGGGTTATATGAAGTGTCTCATTACTCAAAATATCGATAATCTCCATCAGAGGGCAGGTTCAAAGAAAATTATAGAAGTTCATGGAACCTTAAGAGAGGCTGTATGCCAAAGATGTGAGAAGATCATATCTTCGGAATTATTGGTAGAAAAGTTAAATATAAGTAAAGAGAAAGTCCCTTATTGTGAATGTGGTGGAGTATTTAAACCAAATGTAGTCTTGTTTGGAGAAATGCTTCCCAATCTGGACAATGCTATCTATGAGTCTATGCGGGCAGATTTAATGATAACTATTGGTTCATCTCTTCAGGTTAGCCCGGTGAACATGTTACCACAATATTGTCTGGATAGAGGAGGTAAATTAATTATTATTAATTTTATGTCTACCCATTTGGACTATTTAGCGGAAGTGGTAGTCAAAGAAGATGTCTGTGATTTTTTACCGGCAGTGATAAAGGCTTTGGGAACAGGAAAAAGTAGTAACGATTAAGATTTTATTAAAATTAATAAAAAAGAAAATTTTTTAAAAGTTGTTAAAATACTCTATATTTTTAGGTAAAAAGTGCTATTTATACTTTAAAGGTAACTTCTATTATCATAAAGTTCAAAAATTAAAAACTATAAAGCAATTGCTATAATTAATAATGACCATAAGATTATTAGAAAAGAGGTAATTAGAGATGAAATGTCTGATCATCGCTGCTGGAGAAGGAAGCAGATTATCCACAAGGGGCGACTCCAAGCCACTCATTCCTATTTTAGAATTACCGCTTATTGAGAGAGTAATATTAACCGCCAGGAAAGCAGGTTTATCTGATTTTTACGTGGTGACAGGATATAATGGAGAAAAGTTAAGAAATCACCTCAATAAGTTTGGTCAAGAAAAAAATCTAAAAATAACTCATCTTATAAATGACGATTGGGAAAAAGAGAATGGACTTTCTGTACTTAAAGCAAAAGGGGAAATAGAGGAGAATTTTATTTTACTGATGAGTGATCATATCTTTGACGGGACTATCCTGTCAGAATTACTCCGGGAGAAGAACCTTGATGGAGAAGTTGTACTGGCGGTAGACTCTTCTCTTAATAATGAGAATGTGGATATTGATGATGTAACCAAAGTATTGACTGACGATGACCACAAAATTATAAATATTGGAAAAAATATTAAAAAATATAATGCTTATGATACCGGAATCTTTCTATGTTCTCCAGCAATATTTAAGGCCTTAGAAGAAAGTTTATCCAATGGTGGTACCTCTCTCTCAGCAGGGATTAAAATTATGGCCCAAAAGGAGAAGGCAAAAGTCTTTGATATTAAAGGACGCTACTGGATTGATGTGGATGATGAAAAGGCTTTTAAGAAGGCAGAAAATGTCCTTTTGAATAATTTAAAAAAAACCTCTGATGGTCCTATATCTCGATATGTAAATCGTCCTATTTCTGTCCGGATTTCTAAATATCTCTTAAGTAAAAATATTACCCCTAATCAGATTTCTTTCTTTTCCTTTTTCCTTTCTATGGTCGGGGCCTTTTTTTTCTTTTTAGGGGGATATGTTAATTTGTTAATTGGCGGAATATTAGCCCAGCTATCTTCCATTATTGATGGTTGCGATGGAGAGATTGCACGATTGAGATTTAAAGCGTCTGATTTTGGTGGATGGTATGATGCTGTTTTAGACCGTTATGCTGATGCCTTCCTCCTTTTTAGTTTAACCTACTATGCTTATTTTCCTGGTAAAAATTTCATATATCTATTAATCGGATTTTTAGCTCTTATTGGTTCCTTTATGAACAGTTATACTGCTGACAAATACGATGGGTTAATGAAGAAAAGGACTGCTCCAGGAAAGCACTATTTTAGAATAGGTCGTGATATCCGGATGTTTATTATATTTCTGGGGGCTATAGCCAGTCAGCCTCTTTTAGCTCTACTTGTAATTGCACTTTTAACTAATACAGAGAACATTAGGCGGATAGTAGTTTTTTATAAAAGTAATAATGGGTGATATTACCTTTTATTTAATTTAACTAAATTGTGAGTAAATGTAGAATTCTAAAATTATTTTGTTTAGCATTATGTGTAATTTTAGAGAATTGTTACCAAAATATCTTAATGTCTAATATAAAAATGTACTTGGAAGCAAACAAAAAAAGCAAACAAAAACAAACAAAAAGTTGACAAAATTACTAAAATAAGTAAAATAAAATATACAGAGACAATATTTAAATGGCTGGTCCTTCTTACTTAAAAGAGATACTAAAAACAATCCATCAGTCCTCTGAAAACAGAGATTGTTTATGAGGGATCTCTTGTGTTTTAATAATGTTATCATTTAAGGGGTTGGAATTACTGTTTTGTTTCTACCTCCTATAAGAAACGTTATTGGACTAAAGAGAAATAATAACGAAAAGGAGGTAGGAAATATGGAAGGTAGTAAATTATACGTCGGAAATCTTAAGTACTCTGTAACTAACGAGCAACTAACAGAATTATTCTCCGCTCATGGTGAAGTTAAGAGTGTCAACATCATCGAAGGAAAAGGCTTTGGATTTGTAGAAATGTCTTCTCCGGAAGAAGCTGAAAAGGCCAAAGATGCTTTAAATAATACCGATTTCGATGGTCGTCCTTTAAAGATTGACGAAGCCCGTCCACCTAGACCAAAAAGCGAATATCGTAGTAGATACTAATTTAGTATTTTATAACTGATAAATGGAAAAAATGGGACCAGCCATTTTAAATATACTTAAAAAATAGAATAATACAATAGGGGAGCTTGTTAAGGCTGAGAGTGTTTTTGATAAACAGACCCTTAAAACCTGATCTGGGTAATACCAGCGGAGGGAATTAAAACATAATGTTTTGATTACACCGTAGATTTTGATTTAAAGATCAGGTCTACGGTTTTTTATTTTGAATAAATTATTTTAAAAGAAAAAGGAGATTTTAAATGAAAAGAAATCAAATAAGAATTATGACAGAAATTGGTATGGCAGTAGCGTTGTCTGCTATTTTAAATTTTCTTCCTTTGTGGAGAATGCCCCAGGGAGGGTCGCTTAGCCTCGAAATGCTGCCGATTTTAATTATAGCTTTGCGCTGGGGAGCTGGTCCAGGTATGATGGCTGGAGCAGTATATGGTTTGGTTCAATTAGCACTTGGCCCCTTCATTATCCATCCAGTGCAACTGGTATTAGATTATCCTTTACCTTATATGCTGGTCGGATTAGCAGGAATATTTTCAAACAAGATAAACTTAAAGACAAAAGGCAGTACATATGGCTGGTTATTATTAGCCGTTCTTACTGGTGGATTAGGAAGATTCATTAGTCACTTCCTTTCCGGGGCTATATTTTTTGCACAGTATGCTCCGGAAGGTCAGAATCCCTGGGTATATTCAGCTATATATAATATCAGTTACCTTTTGCCATCACTGTTGCTAAGTTATATAATTATAATACCATTAATAAGGGTTCTGGTAATTAGTAAGGGTGAAAATCAAAGATAAGAGGATAATTTATGTCAACGAATAAAGCGGTTGTTG